>Ga0307989_1000295_pt1 | contig 34122 bp, 28 predicted proteins | sample EllFjometagen185_FD_203164 | JGI IMG/M metagenome (GOLD analysis project Ga0307989, IMG submission 203164) | Marine microbial communities from Ellis Fjord, Antarctic Ocean - #185 | ecosystem: Environmental > Aquatic > Marine > Unclassified | place: Southern Ocean | collected 2014-10-08 | reverse complement strand
GGAGGAGGATGATGATGATGATGAAGAAGAAGAAGAAGAAGAAGAAGAAGAAGAAGAAGGATGTTAATATTCACTGCAAATGACAGAAGGAAAAAAATGAAAAAACAGCCCCGATTTAACATCAAATTCAGTCATGAAATCCTATTGATTTTCATGACAATGGTAATATTGACACTAGGATCATTAGATCTCTTTGCTAAAGAGGTAAATGGCGCTGCATATAGTGAAATTTCAGGAAACAAAAACACGGCCTATCTGGTACAGGATATCAACATTCTTGAAAGGCCTTACAATTATCTGATAGGGACAACCACATTTCCTATCATTGAAATCTTGGGGGTTCTCGCTGCATTGGGAGCCATCGGGTTTGCTTTACTGCATGGCTTTGGTAGATTTCTCGCCAATAAAAAAATCCCGATTATTCTGGAAGAAACAGGAAAAGAGTACATATACAGCTGGATTACTAGAACAGGTCACTGGTTAAATGCAATCACCATGCTGGGGCTTCTGATATCCGGCTTTCTGATTCATTATTACGGTCCAGGCAATGTTTCAGGGCGCATACACAATGTCCTGGGATACCTTTTGGTCATCCAGTATGCCCTGTTTTTGATTTATGAAATCCTGTCAGGTGACATCAAACAATACATCCCTCAACCTTGGGAACTCAAAGAAGGTATCCTGAAACAGGGGTTGTTTTATGCCATCGGAATATTCAAACGGGAAGAACATCCATATCATATGAAAAAAGAAGCCCGTTTGAATCCACTTCAGAAACCAGCATACTTTGGTATAATGTTTGGCTTGTTACCTGTTGTTATCATCACCGGCTTTACACTTTTGAGACCGGATATTATGGGATTTCTAATCGGCTGGATCGGTGGTTTGGAAAATATGAAATTTATCTTTATCATCCACCTGATCAGCGCATTTGGTCTGCTGGCATTTTTACTCGGCCATCTTTACCTGGCAACCACCGGAGACAAAGTCAAACAGCACTTTGAAGTGATGATTACCGGATTTAACCGAATCTATAAGTATCGGTTAAAAGATTAAATAGTGCCTGAACAAAAAGCACCTATTTTCAATGATAAACTGGCTTTAAAAATAACATTCAGTATGAAAGTCAAGAAGCTTTCAGTTATCAGCTATCAGCCTTCAGTAAAAACAAATATTTTTTCAGTTACTTAACCCTTATAAACAGGATAAGTACCTTATAAGGTACTAAAAACTAGAAACTGATGGCTGATTACTGAGATATTACTCACCGACAGTTTGGGTAGGTCGTTCTCTCTAATTTTCAAGATCTCTTCCAAGACGGTAAGCATCCCTTTTTCGTTTTTCAAATGCAGATGTTTTCGCATAATGAAACCGATGCATATGTACCTGATAACTGTTCGTATAAAATTCCATTAAAATTATTTTTCTTCAGAAGTGTTGCTTTTTTTTGCAATCATCGCCGTCGATACAGCCCTGACATCCTGGTTTATCAGATCTCACCATTTGAATAGAATTCACCTCCTATAAATCCATTATCAACTGTTTAAACACCTGTTAATTTTTAACAGATAACTTAAACACCACAAAATTTGTAAACTTTTTAGTTCCCGTATTTTCAATTACTTACAAACCTAATCTAGTATTCACTTCATTTGGTATATCGGTTGCAGATAACCATATGAGCATGATTGAGTAAATCGGGAAATGAGGTTTAAAACAGGCACCATGAACCGTTTTATTTTTTTCTTTTTTTTGTTTGGGAATATTATACTTTTGATTACCTGGAGGGTAACCGATGAGAAAGATCTTTAAAATGCTGATGGTGTCTATTTTTGTATCGTCAGGATTATTTGTAGCATCTCCGGCGTTTGCCAAGGCAGATAAGCCGAGGATTTTGAAACCTTGTAAGCAGTGTCACACCGTTGACACCAATCAGCTGAGAGGCAAACTAAAGTCAATTTCGAGAAAAGCGAACACCTTGCAGGTGTTTATGGGACCTGCGACCTGGCAGCTGAATTTTGATAAAAATACAGATCTGGATGGCGCCAAAGCCATGAACAAGATCGGTAAGAACAAGGAAATTCTGGTTAGTTATACCAGGAATGGTGATAGTCTCCTAGCGACTAGCGTTGTTGTTAAACAGCCAGCGAGTATTCCACCGGATTGGATTATCGGTGTCAAAGAGATGAAGAAACTGGTGAAATTGGGTCCTAAAAAAGGTAATTATTCGTTATATGACGCCAGACCAGGCAAATTCTTTCCTGCAGGTCATCTGGCCGGAGCGATTTCAAATTATGATGCAAAATTCAATAAGAATATCAAACTTCTTCCAAAAGATAAGAATAAGTTAGTGATATTCTATTGCGGCGGTGCGACCTGACAACTGAGCCCATCTTCTGCAAGTAAGGCAGACAAGCTCGGTTACAAAAACATTAAAGTGTTTACCGGTGGATTACCAACCTGGAAAAAAGGCAAAAATGTTGTTTACTCTTCTCCTGCATACATAACAAAGTCTAAAAAAACAAAAACACCATTGGTCATTGTGGATGTCAGAAGCAAGTCCAAAGCAATGAAAGGTCATATCGATGGTGCTATCCATTTCACCACTGCTCAGCTGAAAAAAGCAAAAAAGAAATTTCCTAAGGTCAAGTCCGCACCGATCATCATTTATTCTGACAGCAAAAGGCAGGCGAAAAAAGCCTTTAAAATTGTTAGAAAATGGGGATATAAAAACGCCACGGTTCTGGAAGGTGGTGTTAAAGGTTGGGCAAGGGCGGGAAATCCTTTAAAAAGTAATCGACTGGCGAAACGAATCGTATATGTTCCTAAACCGGTAAAAGGCTCTATCCCGGTCAAAGAATTTAAAGCGATTGCTAATAATCGTCCTCACAATGCAATCATTTTAGATGTCAGGGACGCTACGGAAGTTGCTAAAGGCATGATTAAAGGTGCACTGAATATTCCTACCCAGGATATTATATCTCAGCTCAGCTCCATTCCCAAAGACAAAAAAATTGTGATCCATTGCCAAACCGGAGTTCGGGCATCAATGGCATACGAAACGTTAATAGGAAAAGGCTATGACGCCCATTTCCTCAATGCAAAAATTAAAATTGCTCCTGACGGAACATTTAAAATAAAGTCATAATATCCTTACCCCCCAAGAGGCACTGGTTTCATCGGTGCCTCTTACCTCCTCTTTTCAGCCCACTCATCATTTGCAATCCTCTATTGATTATGACACGATACGACCTTAATTAGTGCCTGAACAAAAAGTCCCTGTTTTCAACGATAGTCTCGTTTAAAAAATAACATTCAGTGTGAAAGTCAAAAAGCCGTCAGTTATCAGCTCTCAGTAAAAACAGACATCTTTTCAGCCTCTTAAAAACTGATGACTGACAATTGAAAGCTTGAATTTTTGCTATGGATATTAGTTAGCTAAATGAATAATAGCTGAATTTTACGGGGTTTTCGTTCAGGCACTAATTAGTATCATTAACCGTCTTTCGGGGCATTCTTATCTTAATTGGGATGGCATGGAGAAAAAAACAAAAACAGGCTTAATCAGTCGAAAAAACTTTTTGAAATTAACAGTAGTACTTCTATCGATTTACCCGGCCAAACTTTTTATCGATCTGCTCGGTAATAGCCAAAATGTGCAGATTAATGGTACCCAGCGATTTATACCCATGGATCTCCCCGAAGGAATTACCTTTCATAATGAGATTATCGCCTATCAGTCCGGTGAAAACATCCGTTTTATTTCATCCGCCTGCCCACATTTAGGCTGCCAGATTAACCGACTCGACAAAAAGCAGCTAGTATGTCCCTGCCATGGATCCCGGTTCTCTATCGATGGTAAAATACTGGAAGGACCCGCAACCCGGGATTTATCACAATTGGACTACACCAAAGATTCAGCTAACCAGCGATATATCGTATTCCTGTCAACATAAATGGTGTTTAATGGCCAAAGCATTTTTCAAAACCTGGAATAGAGGGTTTCCAACCTTCGGAAATTTTGCCTTCGCATCTTTTCTGGTGGCAGTCATTAGTGGTATTCCATTGGCCATTCCGTATCAGGTAGACAGGGCTTTTGATTCACTACAAATTTTACATCTCACCAACCCCGCCGGTCTGTTTTTCCGCTCCATCCACTATTGGAGCGGGCAGCTATTTATTTTATTTACAGTCGTACATATCATTGAACATCTTTTAGAGGGAAACGAACGGGATTTAAAAACAGGTCTCTGGATACGCCTGGTTATTGTCACTATTGCATCGTTATTTGTCATGTTAAGCGGATTCATCTTAAAAGGGGATGGGGAGGCAGTAATGGCGCGGCAGATATTGATCGGACTATTAAGTACCCTTCCTGTTTTCGGGGAAACACTCAAACTATTCATCCTGGGTGCATCAAAAAACATGCAACTGATTTATCTCCACCATCTGGTCACAACCACAGTTTTTATCTGGGTCGTCATTATCGAACACGTCCGTCGAGCTTGGCCCGACCTTCTTTCCAGTGTTTATCTGCTGGGTGGTGGAACCATTTTAGCTATCCTGTTTCCACCGGAACTCATGCTTCCCGGCGCACCTTTAATCAGGGGGCCCTGGTATTTTATCGGACTTCAAGAACTACTTCACTGGATACCGGACCCGCTATCGGTCATCGGAATGTTAACCCTGCTTTTACTCCTGTTTAGTCTGGTACGCTGGCTACCGGATAAAATATCAATAATCGGCAAATGGACACTCTTTATATTTCTATTATTTTACTCTGCATTAACATTGAATAATTGGTGCTTTCGTGATGGAAACTGGAACTCAATATTTCTTTAAAAAAATGTTCACCGTTCCGGAGTTCAAGGTTCAAAGTTTCTTTACATGTATAACTTATTATGGTTAGGTACAATCAACAGCCTTCATTCGGATAACCTCTTGTCATTCCCGCGAAAGCGGGAATCCAGGGTATTAGGGAAAATTTATATTTGCGCACTGGATCCCCGCTTTCGCGAGGATGACAATGGGAGAAAAGAATGGGATGTCAGCAGTAAATAATCAGGTAACTTATTGATATATTGCACATCATATGAATATCTGTTTTATGGTTTATTTAAATTTTTTCAAAAGATTAGATCTCTAACACAAAGGTTTTCCAACTTTTCTTAAGCAAAAAGTATAAAAACAACCCTGAACTTTGAACCTTGAACTGTGAACCTTGAACTATAAAGAAAAACTCTATGAAAGCAGAAGACCTTTTACCGCGTAGAAAACTGTTTATCCCGGTAATTTTAATCGCAGGGATTGGTTTAATTATGGGTCTTAGTCATTTCTTTCCGGAAGCTGATATTCAATCAATTAAAGTTGAGGATATACCCGTGGTCAGGGGACACAGGGAAGGGTGTATTCTATGCCATCAAAATGTAACGGGTTTTTCTGCTTCACACCATCCACAAGCTCTGGGCTGTTCCTCCTGTCATTTGGGTAATCCCCTTTCTCCGGATCAAGAAACCGCTCATAAGGGAATGGTCAGGGTTCCAGGTAATATGGACACGGTCGCAGAAACCTGCGGACAAAGTGACTGCCATCGTGATCTGGTCGGCAAGGTTTCCTCCTCTCTGATGGCTTCCGGAAAAGGGATGGTCTCTGTTAATCGATATGTTTTTGGAGAAACCTTTTCACCCGATGGCCCGGGTCATCTCTCTGATCTGACAGATTCCGCTGCGGATACTCATCTGAGGCAACTATGTGTAACTTGTCATCTGGGATTCCCAAAAAAAATATCTGCTGCCATCGACCAAAAATCAAGAGGCGGTGGATGTACCGCCTGTCATATTGACTATTCCAAAAAAGCAAAACATCAACTGGCAACCTATCATCAGACCGAAAAATTACCTCAAATACATCCCGCTTTGAATATCAAGGTCGGTAACGACAGGTGTTTCGGTTGTCACAGCCGTTCAGCCAGAATTTCTCTCAACTATGAGGGCTGGTTTGAAACCGAATTGAAAGCTAAAAAGCTTAAACACCCCGAAAAGTATAGAATACTGCAGGACAAACGGGTTTTAGAATATAAAGGTGCCGATATTCATCATCAAAAAGGGATGATCTGTATTGATTGTCATACTGCCCGAGATGCAATGGGAGATGGAACGGTTTATAATCACCAGGAAGAGCAGGTTGAAGTTTCATGCATTGATTGCCATTCAAAAAAGCCGGGGAGATTCATTGCCCACAATGATTTAGATAGTGATTCACAAAAGATACTCAAGCTCAGAGAGTTGAAAAACCAAAAAGAGATAAAATATCTAACGACAAAAGGGACAAATAGACCCCTGATTAATATTATCCGTGATCAGAACAAAGCAATCGCCTTTAAAGGGAAATTAGACGGTAAAATCAGAGAACTGAAGCCGCCCGCCAGCGAATGCACAGATATTGAAGGCCATGAACGACTGACCTGCCAGACCTGTCATACAAAATGGGCGCCGACCTGTATTAATTGCCATACTCAATACGAATCTAAGAAAAAAAGAAAAGACCACTATACTGGAAAAGCTATTCGGGGCGCCTGGAAGGAATATAAAAGCAAATTATTTGCGCTTCCTCCGGTTTTAGGTGTCCGGACCGATAAAAAGCAAAATGGGAAAAAGGTAGTCGATACCTTTATCCCCGGAATGGTGCTGACCATTGGTGGTATCAAGGATAAGAAGCCCGATAAAACCTCATCTTATAGCAAAAAGTCCAAAGGCTACCAGATGTTTCGCAGAATGTTTTCACCCACCTTTTCCCATACGATTCAAAAAGAAGCCCGATCCTGCCAATCCTGCCACCAGAACCCCAGATCAGTTGGAATAGGGGCCGGTTCGATTGAATATCAACCCGAAGAAAAAGCAGCTGACTCGCCGCACATGATATTTCAACCCGAATACAAAAAACACCCCGCCGATGGACTCCCCGAAGATGCCTGGACCGGTTTTCTAAAAACACGCCTGAAAAATACTTCTACGAGGGAAGGCGTCCGACCTTTCAATCGTGAAGAGCAAATTTCGATTCTCCAGATCGGTCGGTGCCTGTCATGCCATGAACCAACGGCAAATAATCTCAAGAGAATTTATACCCGATATCAGCTAGCATTGACACAAAGATCTGAACAATGCCGTGAATAAAAAAAAGAGTAACCGTTCATGGGTTCAAAGTTACCGTGCATATCTAATTCATTGATATGTTAACTGTCACTCGAATAATCGTTTTTAGTACCTTATAAATTATTTTCTGCGTTTTTCAGCAGGAAGTAATTTGTTAAGGTACTTATCCTGAAAGGACTCAGCAGGAAATTATTAGTTAAGGTACTTATCCAGCTTAGCTGGGCTTGGCAGAAAACAACTCATAAGGTACTTATCCAATTTATCTGGACAGTTTTTGGTTAAACATTTCCAAAAGATTTGAACTCTCACACAATAGTTTTTCCAAGTATTTCTTGATTGAAGAATCTAAAAAATGCATAAAAAAAACTTTGAACAATGAACACTGAACCTGTGAACGGTTACAAAAAAAAGAACACAGCATTTAAATAATAGCATCTAAATCAATCCCATATTTCTTAATACGATTCCAGACCGTCACCCGGCTCACATTAAGAATCCGAGCTGCTTTTGATTGGTTTCCACCACATCTTCGTAAAGCTGAGATTAAGGCCTCCTTTTCCTGATTTACCGACGGTTCAGGAAAAGATGAAGATCCCGATTTCATCTGTTTAATACTGGATACCTGTGGAGGTAAATTTTGCAAAGGTATCTGTCCTTCATCGGTCAAAACAAAAGCATACTCCAGACTGCTTTTCAACTCTCTAATATTACCTGGCCAGGAATAGGCAAGCATTGCTTCCAGAGCATACCCATCCAGTCGGGTGATATGTTTCCCTGTTTGAACATTCAATTTTCTTAAAAATGAATTTATCAAGAGAGGAATATCCTCTGTCCGATCTCTCAACGGAGGTAAATGAATTGGAATTACATTGATCCGAAAGAAAAAGTCCTCCCGGAATTTTTCCTCGGCAATCAATGCATAAAGATCCTTATTGGTTGCCGAGATAATTCTGACATCAATGGGTACTGATTGATTATCCCCTACCCGTTCAATCATTTTCGATTCCAGGACCCTTAATAGTTTGACCTGAATCGATAGTGGAATATCACCGATTTCATCGAGAAAAATATCCCCTCCCCGGGCGGCTTCAAATCGGCCTATTCGATGTTGCATGGCACCGGTAAAAGCACCTTTGGTGTGACCAAACAGTTCGCTCTCTATCAGGGATTCGCTCAGCGCTGCGCAATTTAACTGAACAAAAGGCATATTTTTACGCAACCCGTGCGTGTGGATGGCGTGAGCCACTAATTCCTTTCCGGTACCACTTTCACCATAAATAATCACTGGGGAACTGTTTTCTGAGGCTCTAATGATCAGATCAAAAACAGTTTGCATCACCGGAGACTTGCCAATCATTCCGTAAAAATCCCCACTGGTTTCCAGTTGTCTGGATAAATCGGCAACTTCCTGATCCAGTTTCATCATCTCTGAAAGGTCTGTAATTGTTTCTACGGCTCCAATCACTTTATCCTGCTCATCTTTCAAGACAGATGCTTTCTTAAGAACGTGTAAAAAGGTTCCGTCACTCTTTTTTAGATTACACTCACATTTTTTTTGAAATTCTTTCGAAAAAAGTGTACACCAGCCTTGTCCTCCGGTTTCCAAAACTAAATCACAGGCATCACAATGAAGCATCGTACATGACTTTCCGATGATTTCGCTTGACTGATAACCGGTCAGTTTTTCAAAAGACTCATTGACCATTAAAATGGCACCATCTGGCGCAATTAATATTAGTCCATCATTGATTGTATTAATAATCTCTTTCCAATAGAGATTTATTTCACGAACCTGCATGGTTAATTCCGGGAAAAATTAGCGAAATGTTTTTTTTGAAAAACGTTCACTCGTTCAAGGTTCAGAAGTTCAAAGTTCTACTACAAATCTAAATTCTTGTTATGTTTAATTTAATATAGGACTTTAGCAAAGATTTTTCTAGACTTTTCATGAGTAAAATTTCTAAAAATGCATAATAGCAACTTTGAACACTGAACCTGGGAAAAATTACTTTTTCATAAAGAATAAGTGTTAAGCTTCGTTAACTATACTGTAAAGATCTTAACACTTTTGTTCAACTTAATTTAACACTATAAACGACAAAGAAGCAGAACCTCTCTTAATATATTTAAATATTACAAATGATTAGATTAATTTTTATTTTTAACATTTCCTGGCCGTTTAATTGCTAAATAACTTACTTAACAAAAATAGTGTTTATTCAGAAGGCTATATTTTCAGGTAACAACTGTTATTGAAAAAAACTTAGGATTGGCCATGTCTTCAACCTCAGTATTCAACTTAATTGATATGATCCATCCATTTTGTCTTCTGGAATATAAAAACATCATCAAGGGTCTAAAACCTGGAGATGAAATAACAGTACTCATCCAAGATACAGATGTCCTTGAAAGCTTGAAGAAAATTATATATCACTCTTCTGATTTTCTAATCAATGTAAAAAAAGAAGAAGCGCATCATGTTATTCGTGTTCGTAAAAATTAATGGACAAAAAAAGATCATCCTGATACAAGAGACGCTTAGAATTAAAAAAATGAAGTACAAATTTCAAATCCTGAAATAATAGTAACGAGACCAATCTCTTCCCCTTTACCAAGAGGTGTAATGAAGATCAATCGACGCGGTTTTTTGAAAGTAACCGGCGCGGTGACAAGTACCGCCCTGTTAGCCAATCCCAGTAACGCTTCTGAAGCGAAAAAAATACCTGCCGATAGTCTAGGCTGTCTGGTTGACACTACATTATGTGTCGGATGTCGAAAATGTGAACAGGCATGTAACGAAAGGCATCATCTGGCCAAACCGTCTGTATCATTTGAAGAGATGACCGTACTGGAAAATCAAAGACGAATGGACGCCACATCCTATACGGTTATCAATAAGTATTATCCGGAAAACATTGGCTCACTGACCTGGCGAAATCATCCGGTATTTGTAAAATTTCAATGTATGCATTGTAATGACCCCTCCTGCGTCTCGGCCTGTATTGTTGGCGCTCTGACCAAACAAAAAAATGGGGCTGTCATTTATGATGCAGATAAATGTATTGGTTGTCGATATTGTATGATTGCCTGCCCATTTCAGGTGCCGGCATATGAATATGATGATCCCTTATTACCCCAGGTTAGAAAATGTACTTTCTGTTTTGAAACAATCTCCAATGATGGATTACCTGCCTGCGCACAGGTCTGCCCCCGTGAGGCCATTATCTACGGCAAGCGTGCTGATCTAATAGACCTGGCCCATTGGAAAATGAAAAGTCAGCCGGGTAAATATGTCGACCACATATATGGTGAACATGAAGTGGGTGGAACCTCGTGGATGTACCTCTCTTCAATGCCATTTAATTCAGTTGGATTTCCCGATTTGGATAACAATGCGCCTCCTAGGTTAACAGAAGCGATTCAACATGGTCTATTTCAGTTTTTTGCAGCTCCAATCGGTCTATTCGTAGCACTGGGAGGAATCATGAAATTTACCAGTTTCTATGACAACCACAAAAAACATGAGGAAGAGCAAACAGGAGGAAAATCATGAGTTCAATAGAAAAAGCAGCCCCGGTACAAGAGAAATTTCTAACCCCTGGAGTCGTGGTCCTTTTGTCACTGATGGCAATTGGCTTTGCCTTTATCGTTGCCCGTCTGGTTTTAGGAATCGGAGCCGTTTCCAACCTGAACAACCAATACCCATGGGGAATTTGGATCGGAATTGATGTTGCTTCTGGCGTTGCCCTGGCAGCCGGAGGTTTTACCACCGGTTTAATCGCTTATGTTTTTAACCGGGATCAGTATCATATCGTGATCCGTCCAGCCCTGCTGACAGCGATGCTGGGTTACACCTTTGTGGTAATTGGTCTGGCAATTGATTTGGGACGATATTGGAATATAACCAGTCCGATATTTAATCATAACGGAAACTCTGTCCTTTTCGAAGTCGCTATCTGTGTGATGATTTATCTGACTGTACTCTATCTTGAATTTTTGCCCATTGTTATCGAAAGATTTAGAGGAAAAGTACAACTTCCGGGATTTTTATCCGGCCTGAACAATATCACCGAAAAAGTTATGGAGGTGGCTGATCGACTTTTGGGCAAGGTTATGTTTGTGTTTATTATTGCCGGCGTGGTTCTTTCGTGTCTTCATCAATCCAGTCTGGGCTCTTTGATGTTGATTGCCCCTTCCAAAATTCACCCGTTATGGTATACCCCGATCCTTCCATTGCTGTTCCTGTTATCTGCATTTGCGACTGGATATCCCATGGTCATCTTCGAATCTATTGTGGTATCCAAATCCTTTGGTCGCAAACCGGAAATGGAAGTGTTAACACCTTTAGCCAAATTTATGCCGGTACTCATTGGGCTTTATCTAGTGGTAAAAGTTGGAGATATGATTGTCCGTGGAACATACGTATATTTACTGGATGGAACCTATCAGACCAATGCGTTTCTGGTAGAAGTCCTGGTGGGTGTATTTTTACCTTTCATCCTGGCCCTCTTTGATAGAGTCAGACGATCTGCCGGATTATTATTTTTTGCGGCGACTCTTTTTGTTGTCGGAATCGTATTCAACCGAATCAATGTCTTTGTTGTTGCCTATAATCCACCCTATAAACTGGTTTCATATTTTCCATCCGTTGGTGAAGTTTTTGTTACCATTGGACTGGTCTCCACTTTAATGTTTATTTATCGGGTCTTCGTTTTTATTTTCCCTGTACTGGGTGAAGAACCGACGCGAATGAAAACGGCAGGTGGCATGTTGATTCTGGTCCCATTTTTACTGTTTATGTATACAGGGTCGGCACAGGCGGAAACCAATCTGAGTGAATATAAATTGTTAACCGCAGCCACTGAAAAATTTCCATCAGTTGCTGATGCACCTGCTCTCAGTACCTTAAATAGCCCTGTGGTTAACAAATACAGCGATATTTATGAACCTGTGCGATTTATGCACCGCAAACATGCCAACGTCCTTGAGGATTGTACGATTTGCCATCACCGGGTAACCAGAGAAGAGGGTGACAAATACGGCATGCCGGTGACAATGGAACTGCTGCGGGAAAAGGAGCTACTGCCCGAAAGTTGCGACACCTGTCATGATGAACCCTTTAATAAAAAACAACTTCATACACCGGGATTAAAAGGGGCCTATCACCAGCTTTGTATGGACTGCCACAAAGAGTCTGAGCAAATTCCTCATGTGCGAGGACCTATTATTCACAGTGCTATGGCCAGAGGGCCCATTGCCAGATCTCTAGATACCAGAGCGCCAACAGATTGTCTGGCATGTCATGCTAAAAAAGTCCCCGATCACACTAATTTGATTTCTATTTCAAAAGATACGGATCCCCGAGAAGTAACTGCAAAATGTCTGACCTGCCACAAATCAGAAGGAGATGCAGTACTGAAAACAGCCCATTGGAATTGGCACGGATCATCAGTATATACAGTGGGACATGAAAATAGAAAAGATCTGGGAAAAGACAACCTGGTGATCAACAATTTTTGTATCAATCTTAACGGAAATCATGAGCGCTGTACCAGTTGTCATATTGGATACGGCTGGAAAGATAAATCCTTCGATTTTAAAAATCCTAAAAACATAGATTGTCTTGTCTGCCACGATACCACCGGAACCTATAAAAAATCTCCGGCCGGTGCCGGTATGCCGGATAAAAAAGTAGATTTAAATAAGGTTGCCCAAAATGTTGGTCGCCCTAGTCGTGCAAACTGCGGTTCCAACTGTCATTTCAGAGGCGGTGGTGGAGATGGAGTCAAACATGGTGATTTGAGTGCCAATCTAGCAAACCCAGCCACTCAATGTGATGTGCATATGGGAATAGATCGGGAAGGGATGAACTTCCGTTGCCAGGACTGTCATAAAACCAGAAACCACCTCATCGCCGGACGAAGTATCTCGGTACCCGCCGTTGAAGGCGATCTGGCCTGTGAAAACTGTCACACGGATCAACCCCATGTTGCTGATAACACCTTAACCGCTGCTCATTTGAATAAACATAGCGAACATGTGGCCTGCCAAACCTGCCATGTACCGATTTATGCAAAATGCAATCCCACCAAGGTCTCCTGGGACTGGTCAACGGCGGGTCAGGATATCAAACCTAAAAAGGATAAATACGGGAAACCCACGTACTCGAAGAAGAAAGGGAGCTTTGTCTGGAAAGAGGCAGCAAAACCCACTTATCTTTGGTATAACGGAACCGTAAAACGAAGTTTTCTGGGTGATAAAATCAATGAAAACGGTCCCACCGAACTTACCCGACCTGTCGGTTCCATTAACGATTCCGCATCCAGAATTTATCCGTTTAAACTGCATCATGGTAAGCAGATTAGCGATAAGATCAATAAAAGATTGATCTCACCAAAATTGTGGGGCGGATACTGGAAACATTTTGATTGGGGAAAAGCGGCAGAAGAAGGGATGAAAGCTGCCGGCCTGGAGTATAGCGGAGAATATGAATTTGTGGAAACAGTCATGTACTGGGGAATTACGCATGAGGTGATGCCAAAAGAAAATGCCCTTTCCTGCGCCCATTGCCATGATGCACTTTCAAAAAAGCCCTATTGTGCCAACTGTCATGAAAACAAATCAGATATAGACTTTAAAGCACTCTCCACCAAAGGGGTCAACTTCCATGAATTGCAAAAGAAAGGTCGTGATGTAGGCGAACTCATCGGCAAAACGAACTATCTCGACTTTAAAGCTTTGGGATACAAAGGGGATCCTATAAAAACCGGTGGACGGTTTCAAAAACTCCCTTTAACAAAAAAGTAGTGTAGCTGTTCAACATTATCGTCAATCGGAAGTACCTGTCTCCCGATTGACAACCAGTTTAATAACAGCTAAGTGCTGTTTGAGAATAAATTCAATATTAAAAAGAGGAGAAATCATGCTGAAAAAACTAAATACAATTCTAATGACAGTCATTTTATTAGCTGCTTTTACCAGCCCGATGAGTGTATTTGGAAAAGCGAACGCCAGAAAGGGAAAATATCTGTACCGGAAACATTGCCGAACCTGCCATAAAGATGGTGGTTCCGCAAAAGCCCTGAGCCCAATCAGTAAAACCCAGGCAGAATGGGATAAAGTTTTTAAGAGTTATAAAAGTCTGGCTTGTAAGGACGAATGGGAAAAACGTAAGAAAAAAGACATGAAAGATTTACATGCACACCTGTGGGGACATGCTTATGATTCACCTTCTCCAGCTAAATGTGAATAAGTCAGGTTCGTCTCTATTAACCCTCAGGGATTTTGTTCAGGGAATGACAAATCATCCCTGAGGGTTATCTGAAACCCATATTTTTTTTACACGTCCTAACCCAGATAAACTGGATAAGTACCTTAAAAAGCTATTTTCTGCCAAGCCCTTTTAGGATAAGTACCTTAACCAATTACTTCCTGCTGAAAAGATGCAGAAAATAATTTATAAGGTACTAAAAAACCCAGAAAATAACTTATAAGGTACTAAAAAGCTAAAACCGGGAGAACCTGAAATGTCGATGAAAAAGAGCAACCGGATAACCCGCCGTCGATTTATTAAAGTATCCGCAGCCGCTACTGCTGCCACCGCATTTGTCGGACAAAACCAGATTCTTTACGCACTGGCTCCGACTGCAGGTAGCAATAACAATCAATCGTTCAAAACAGAATCAAAGTTTTCCGTTTGTGATATGTGTTTCAACAAATGTGGCGTTATCGCAAGAGTAGAAAATGGTGTGATTAAAAAACTCGATCCGAATCCAAAGGTTTTAAAATCCAGGGGAATGCTTTGCGCAAGAGGAAACGCCGGGATCCAAAGAGTCTATGATCCTGATCGATTAAAAGTGCCGCTCTTAAGAAAAGGAGCCAGAGGTGAAGGCAAATGGCAACGATTGACCTGGGATCAGGCCTTGGACCTTGCTGCAGAAAAACTCGACATCATCGGAAAAAAGTATACCCGTTGCGGCACGCTTTTCATGGCGGGCACAGACCTTCAATCCAAATTCGTACACCGCTTTGCAGAAGCCTACGGGTCGTACAATATTATTTCTCATGAATCTAATTGCCTGCTCAGTCGAAACCGTGCGTTTCTGGACACCTTTGGAGAAATGCCCATCCCGGATGTGCTGAATTCCAAATATATTATCATGCCGGGTTCCAACCGGTTTGAAGCGTTAGTAACCCCTGACAGTATTGATTTAATGACCGCCATCCAAAAAGATTGTAAACTGGTGGTGCTGGACCCCCGTTATACAAAGACGGCTGCACTGGCTCATGAATGGTATGCCATTAAACCCGGTACAGACATGGCTTTTTTCCTGGCGTTAATGAATGTCATCATTGGTGAAAAGCTCTATGACGCTGCTTATATCGAAAAGAAGATCAGCGGATTTGATCAACTGAGAAAACATGTAAAACCTTACACCCCTCGATGGGCAGAAGCACAATGCGAAATTCCGGCATCAGACATTCACCGGATTGCCAGAGAACTGGCAGCGGCAGCGCCAGCCGCTATGATTTATCCAGGTCGCCGGACTTCTGACTACAGCGATTCAACCCAGATCAGACGAGCCAATGCGATTGTCAATGCGTTGCTAGGAAATTGGGATCGCCCGGGCGGACTGGTTTTACCCCAAAAAATTAAATTGGGTAGCATCTCGGCCGATCCTCCCTTTTATGATGACAATCCAGATGAAAGAGCGGATATGGGACGTTCAAGCATGATGTTTGAAAGTGAAGGATCATTCAAACATTCGCGCGATGCGGTGATTGAAGGTAAACCTTACCCCATGAAAGCGTTTTTTAACTATAAGACCAACCCCATGCAAACCGGTGCCAACCGCAAAAAAACCATCGAGATGATTAATAAACTCGATTTTATGGTCACCGTTGATATCGCTATGACAGACACCGCCTGGATGGCAGATCTGGTATTGCCTTCTTCCAGTTATCTGGAACGGATGGACCCGGTATCCACCCAGCAAGGTGTTTCGAGTGGAGCATGCCTGGTAACCCGTGATCCGGTCATTCAACCGATGTTTGAATCGAAACCGGCCTTATGGATCGTATCTGAGTTGGCCAAACGGCTGGATCTGGGAGAACACTTCGATTTTACCATGGAGCAGTATCGAGATAAACAACTGGCAAAAGTTCCCGGCGCCAAAGAAGCCATTGAAAAAGACGGTGTTTATCAACATGCGGGCGAGGTCTATGGTCACTATAACGGGAAAAATTTTAAAACCGCTTCTAAAAAAATTGAACTATACAGCACGCGGTATAAAAATGAAGGACTCGACCCTATGCCTGTTTATAAAGCGCCCCAGCAGGTCCCTAAAGGAAAATTCAGAATGGTTGTTGGACGCAATGCCTATATTACTCAAGGGTCGACCACCAATAATCTTTTATTAAAAGAGCTGGTACCTGAAAATGATCTCTGGTTACACCCCAATGCAGCAAAGAGACTAAGGCTTAAAACTGGAGATACCGTCCAAGTTCGCAGTTCGGTGGGTAGCGAATCAATTAAAGTCAGGGTGACCAAAGAAATAAGAGAAGATACCGTTTATATGGATAGTGGATTTGGCGCCATTTCCAAAAATCTAACCCATGTATACAAAAAAGGAGCATGTATTGTTAACATTCTGGAAGATCATAATGATGCAATTTCTGGAAATATGGCGATGCATGAAACATTTGTGAGTATCAGAAAAATATCGTCATCATGATCGTTTCCCAGATGATATGGTTGGCAGATATTGGTCTTTTTAAACAAAAACGGAAATACTTCAATAATGATAAACAGTGCATTAATTCAATCGATAAATCGAGTGATGGCATCTAAACTCATTGATAACAGGAGCTGTCAATAATGAAAACCGAAATAAAATACGCCCTGCTGATTGATACTTCAAAATGTTTTGATTGCAAGGCCTGTATGATCGCCTGCAAAGTCGAAAACAATGTTCCGGATGGATTCTGCCGCAACTGGGTAAAAGCAAACAGCCAGGGAATTGAACGCCGAACACAGTTTCAGCCCGGCCAGTGTATGCAATGTGATCAACCTTCGTGTGTGGCAGCCTGTCCGGTGAATGCAACATACATCGGTGCAGATGGGATGGTAGAAATTGATAAAAACAAATGCATCGGTTGCGAAAATTGCGTCACCGCCTGTCCATATGGGGCCAGATACCGCAACCCGGTTAAAAAGGTCGCTGACAAATGTGACTTTTGTATGCATCTTGTCAAAAAAGGGCAGCAACCAACCTGTGTTGAAACGTGCCCGACTAAAGCTCGGGTATTTGGTGATATCAAAGACCCCAATAGCAAAATATCCAAATTGCTAAAAACAGATCCTTGGGTAAAAGTCGTTAATCCTTTATTCAATACCCAACCCAATATTTTTTATTCAAAAGGAACTGAACTTATCCACTGGCCCAGAGAGCCAAAACTGCCAGGAGATGTTCACATGGCCACCCAGTTCTGGAAAACATCCAGCTAAACAGGGAGGCTTTTTTCAAGGGGGATTTTATACCCTCAATCATTCTTTAATATAAGGAGAAATAAAATGAGAGTAAGAATCAACTTTGGACTCTCTTGTTTGGTTGCCTTGGTCATGGCGTTCGGCTTTAGTTGCACATCGCCATCCAAAGCAGGACCACCTGCTGCGAAAATGGAATCCAAAGTCCAGAAAGATACCCGCTGGAAATTTCATGCCATCGTAACTGTTGACTATGTTCAGCAGTATGTCAAAATCCCCAAGCCGAAAGATGTGGTTTTGATCGATTCAAGACCAACAAGAAAGAAGTATAACAAAGGGTTTATTCCCACAGCAATAAACATTCCGGATAGTCAGTTTGCCAAATTCGTTCACCTGCTTCCTGAAAATAAAGAGACACTGCTCATTTTTTATTGTCAGGGATCTACCTGAAAGATGAGTCATAAATCAGCCTGGAAGGCTGAAAAACTAGGATACTCAAATGTAAAGGTTTTTTCTGATGGTTATCCCGCATGGTTAAAAGTACCTGGAAATTACGGGTGTATCGCAACGCCTTATCTAAAACAGCAATTGGATAAATCTGCAGATATGGTGGTCATTGATTCACGCCCCAAACGTCCCAAATACGATAAAGGACATATACCAACTGCCATCAGCATCCCGAACAGTAAATTTATGGAAATGTCATATCTGTTGCCTGATGATAAAAAAACACCGCTGGTCTTTTATTGTGGCGGGTTTACCTGAAAGATGAGCCATAAATCCGCCAGGTTGGCGGAGAAGTTAGGTTATCAAAAAGTATTGGTATATTCAGCCGGTTATCCTGCATGGAAAAAATTCATCGGGAAAGGTCAAAAGAAAACTGTAATTAAAGCCGGTGGTGAAGAAGGAAGTATTAATATTGAAACCTTTAAAACTATTCTGCGGGAAGATCCAGACAGTATAGAGCTGATTGATGTGCGGGACCCTGATGAATTCGATGCAGGGCATTTCAAAACCGCGGTTAATTATCCCAGCGATACCTTGGATATGGTGATGAAAAATCTAAGTGCCGAAAAACCCATTGTGTTTGTCTGTTCGACAGGTGCCAGAAGTGGTGAAGCATTTTACATGGCACAGGATGTTAGACCCGATTTAAAAAAGGTCTTTTATGTCGAAGCCACAATTACATATCATGCTGATGGAACCTATGACTTTAAAGTTGAAGAATAGGTATTGAAAGCACGATATTAATTGTGCTGACATCAAACCCCAAGCAATCGCCTGAAAATCATTTTCCTTGTTATCCCCGCAAAAGCGGGGATAACAAGTATAGGATTACTGATTTTCATGCTGGAAACTAGATTCCCTGCAACTTCCTTTCAATGAGTTCAGGGGATTAAGTCATCACCTGCCACTTCTTCCAACAGAAGTACGAGCATCTCTACGATTATAGGATAAAATATCTTGTCAGGGGGAGAGTTCAACCGTCCCGATAGTTGCTTTATCCATGGCAGCATAAAATTCCGACTGAAATCAACAGCCCCTTCGATATAACCACTATCCCCTGTCTCAGCACCCTGTTGTAGCAGATAGAAAAGATATTCCAGTTCCAATGAGATATGATCAGCGGGTTCGTGTATACCATCCATTACTGATAATCCAATTTCCGCGAATCGTTCATTCATTTCCTGCAAGGGATTTCCCATTAAAAGTTCATTTGAAATTTGATTCCCTTCCCCATAAGATGAGTGATATAAAGGTGTCTGAATTCCACCTTGGTCATTAATAAACTGTCGGATATAAACGCTTTCCAGTTCTTCTTGCAAAGCGTCAGGACTAGGATATGACATCACTATCTGTTTCAGTTGATCTGTTAATGACTGAACTTCTTCTTTTTCTAAACTAACACTCATCATCAACTGGAGGCTGCCCATTTGCAATTCCCGACAATTCTCAATCGTCGGTCCCCAAAATAGATTGCAAAAAATCTTAACTGCCTCTGCCCATTTTTTGAGTCTGGCTTTATCATCGGTCATCAGATTTTTCATAGAACTCTTGTCTAAATATTTGTAACTATTCAGTGTCGCTGTAAATTGGGGGACACGATACGGGTATCATCTCCCCCAATTTACTTGAAATTTTTTCAAACTATTGTTATTATTACCATTCCCACGAAAACGGGAATCTAGTCTCCGGCATGAAGATTATAAATGCTACCTTGGATCCCCGCTTTCGCGAGGATGACAAGGAGAATAATTTTTATGCGATTGCCCTGAGTGTATTAAATCTGCAGTATACTTGACCTCACCGTTTCATATTTTGCGTCTTTCTATAATTTATTTTAATCTCTCTCCACTTTTCTTTCTCAATTGTCCGGGAGCTTTTGGATTCTCTTTCAGAAAAGTAATGAAGCTCTTTTTGTAATTTCAGGAAATTTTGAAACCGGTTCTCATCAATCGTCCCGTCCTTAAGACCTTCCATTACTTTGCAACCGGGTTCATTTTCATGTCTACAATCGGTAAATCGACACTGGCTGGCCAGGGTTTCAATATCCTCAAAAGTGGTTTCAATCCCCGATGCAGCATCATAGAGTTGCAGTTCTCTCATGCCCGGCGTATCAATCAACATGCCACCGCCAGGCACAAGAATTAACTCCCTGGTGGTGGTGGTATGAACCCCCTTTCCGACACTCATACTGACAGATTGCACCTTTTGTCGTTCAACTCCCAACAGTGCATTGGTTAGAGTCGATTTTCCCACCCCGGATGATCCAAGCAGTGTTACCGTTTGACCCTCATAAAAATAACCCTGCAACAGCATAATATCTTCCGTATTAAGGGCACTGACCATATGAATGGCAACGCCGACAGCAATCGACTCAACCTCCTGTAGATATGATTCCGGATCTTCGCAAAGATCCCGTTTATTCAAAATTATCACAGGAATTGCTCCACTACTGTAAACCAGCGCCAAATATCGTTCTATCCGCCGCAGGTTAAAATCCCGATCCATACCCGTTACAATAAAAACAGTATCTATATTCGCTGCAATCACCTGTTCTTCAACAACCCCTTGAAACTCCTCTGAATTTCCACCCAAAGCAGATCTGGAAATATGATTTCGCCGGGAAAGTATCGATTGAATCATCGCCACATCATCTTCAGGATTCTTGGTATATACGACCCAATCTCCCACCACCGGGTAATCATTTCTCATTTGTGCCCGATGAATAAATGCACCACAGACCTTTGCCTTGATTTCACCTGCTTCGCCTACTATCAGATACTGGCTTTTTTGAGCATTGAAAATTCTGGCGACTACTCCATTTTGGATATCTATTTGCCTCAATTGTTTCTTAAAAAAGGAACTCCAACCGTAATCGATCAATTTCATTGTTAAATCCTTATCAAAGTATCATTTCAACACATCTGATATTTCAATTTGCTGTGTAGTGAGTTTATATTAGCAGTAAAAAGCTCATAAACACCACAGCAATAGCTGAAATCTTATCCACTGCGGGGAGGTGATTTCCCCCTGGAATTTTCCTTTATCCCTAAGATTAATCGATGCCATTCCGGTATTAATTGCGGGTTCAGTCTATCTTAATAGCTCCAATCCTCTCAGCAATATCGAAAGTCAAAGTCGCAGTCGCACCATTTGATTCAAGGACAATCGTACGGGTCACCTCAGTTTTATCAACAATTTGATGTTTTTCACCCGGTTTGATCGATTTATCCTGCAGGAACTTCATTAGCTCTATTGACTCTTCTAATATTTCATTAATTACAATAATCTCTACTACATCACCGACATCAAAATCGTGTAAATAGCGCATTTCATCAGGAAGACTGTTTCTACCACCTAAAATAGGAGTTCCATGGGGACATGTTTCAGGATACCCAAGAAATTCTGCCAATTTCTCCTCAACTAGGCTAGTTAAACCATGTTCAAGAATATGGGCATGATTGTGGACTTCATACCAGGGAATTCCCAGTTTATCACATAAAAAAGCTTCAACCAATCGGTGTCTGCGAGTCAGGGCTTCTGCTTTTTCTAGACCACTTTTTGTTAATTGAATCTCTTTCTTCTTATTGATTTTTACATATTTATCCCTTTGCAACCTGGATAGAGTAGCATGCACTGTAGACGGACTACTCTTCATCCACTTGCTCAAGGTAATCGATTTAATGGGTTTACTATCTGCTGAAAGAGCATAGATTGCCTGCAGATATTCCTGAGCAACAACAGAATCCCCTTCATTTTTTTGTTTAGCCATTGTTTTTCCAAAAATAGTACCAATTACTCAAACTTTAAAATTCTAATCCTGAATTTTTTTATTCGTATTAGAGTCATTTTAAAGTTTTATGAAGGTACTGTCAAATTTGTTATTCAGAATTTCTGAAATCAAATAATTACAGCTCTAAATTCGTATAGTCAAAATAAAAATATAGATTATCATTAATTTTTCAAAAAACATCAGAAGGGTGGAAATTAAGCGAATTGATCGAGGAACCTGCCTTGAAGAAGGCTATAATTGGCTTGAAGAACGTCAATTAGACATAGCCATATTGAATTATGCGCCTGAGAAAATGAGAGTTATTTCTAAAATCAAAACATTTAAGGATTAATTTTCGAGCAGACGATAGCTTTATGATGGTAGATACATCTCTGAACCAACTGGGGATCGAAAAAGATATTGCTGCCACTGTTTCTCATTATATGGCAGCCCCCTGGTTAGTGATCAACTCAGACTTAATTGTTACTGTCCCCGGGAGGATTACCAAAACCATCAGCGACGTTTTACCATTGGAAACCTTTTAAATCAGATGAAAAACTCTTTTTAAACGTTACCGCTCTGTCAAATTCTAGTTCCTACTTAAGTATGATACCGGCCAAATCATTTACTTTAAATATCCTTTTACTACTCAGCGAGGTTTTTCCATAGATTGATCACAAAATCCTGAACATTGGTCAGGATGGCTACTGCTTGGGATGAACCTCGATTTGCCAGTTTATCTGCACTAAATTCAGACATGTCGACAACATAAAAATAGACAGGCCTTACTATCCCGCTATCCAATACATGGTAACTAGGGGTCATATTTCCGAACGCAATTGAATGAAGTTGGGTGGCCAGCGTGATAACCGTTGTTGCTTTTCTGGCATAGGTTCGCATTGTATCCTGAGAGGTGTAAACATTGGGCAGTACTTCAGGCAGTGGCCCATCATCACGGATTGAACCTGCTAGTACAAATGGAACACCAGTCTTTTCACAGGCGTAAATGATACCGTCTGTAAGTTGAAGATCTTTAAGTGCTTGCTTGATCGAACCCGCTTTTCTGACTTTGTTAAGGATATCCAGATGGTTGTAATGACCAAGCGGTTTTAAAGCCTGAGTATAGATATCTTGTCCCAATCCAGTTCTAAAAAAAGCCGCTTCCAGATCATGAGTTGCCAACGCATTCCCAGCGAGTAACGAATGGCAATATCCATTTTCGATTAAGCCCTGCATCGAATCTCGACTGTCTTTATCAAATGCTACTGCCGGGCCTAAAACCCAAGCGATATGGCCGTGATCACGATCGTGCCGTAAAATTTCATATAAATGATCATAACTCCGTGAAAACGGCGTCTCCCGAGTTCCCCTGGTCCGGAAAGCAAATTTGTCCACCGTTTTTTCATTGCCTTCATCAAATCCGATGGTGTGGACATAGATTCCCTCTTCTCCGTTTTCGGTTCGTCCAACCACAACCAGATCATTTTTTTTCAACCGTCTTGCCTCAACAATATCAATGACACCCCCGTTCAGAACCATCACGCAATCCATTCTGTTCTCAACCGCCAGTAACCAGTTTCCCGCCCCAAGATGAACATATTCAGGATGATTGGAGGTTCCATGAAAATTATCCGGCGCAACACCATCTTTCGGTGCCGGTTCGGTTTGAACAATAGGCGCCTTACTCAGCTGAGATATCGAGAAATCAGGTGGTGTATATGTAGAAATTGTGAAACTCATATTGACGCTCCTTTAGGAAAGTATTTTTTGGACTTCTAAAGTTTCAACCATTTTTTGGTATATTGACTATTTTCTATCTGTTTAGTTTTTTGAAACTCTTCTATTATCATCCTCGCGAAAGCGGGGATCCAAGGGGTTAGCTCATGGATTTTCATAACAGAGACTAGATTCCCGCTTTCGCAGGAATGACAGACTTATTTTTGATAAAACTAAACTGTTACACTATTTTATTATTTTGATGATATTTAACAAATCATTTTATGTATTTAAGGAGATCTCATCAGTTGTAATAATGATGAATAATTGATGGAAAATTCAACTGAAGATTCGGGAATCACTATTGATTATGGCACTAAGTCTCCTTTTTAGAGTAATGAACACGTCAAAACACCTGCCTCCCAATTCATGAATCCCCCGTAGATACATTACCTTTTAACGACGGGTTCTTTGCCCATAGGTTTTTCATTAATATAATACACACTCTGACTTGAATTTGAGTCAATATTAATTGTCGCCTTCATGAATATCGTTTCCAGAGACTCAATGAATTTTTGGTTTTTTATGATATGGGGGTTCTTTTGGTATTCAGCCAAAAGACTATTAAAGGAAGATGACTTTGCCTGGGCCTTATGAATGACTTCTTCTGAATAAGCCTGAGCACTGGAGAGGAGAGACGCTGCTTTTCCTCTGGCTTTTGGAATTACCGTGTTAGCATATCCTTCAGCATCTTTGATTATCTCCTGCTTTTTCACTCTAGCATCAGAAACAGCCTTAAATGCTGAACTCACCTTGGCAGGTGGTGTTATATCGGTGAGTTCCAAGGAAATAATATGAACACCGGTATTCATACCATCCAGAATACCCTGCATTTTCTGTTTCACTGTTAATCGCAGGATCGCTTTGCCCGTCGTCATGGCATCATCAACAGTCATTTTGGCTAATTCCTGACTCAGACACATCTGACCAGTGGATCTTATAAACTTTTTAATATCATTTGTCGAAAAAAGGTAGAGGCCTAGATTTTTTACATCATAGCTGACAGCCGCTTTAACAACGATCAGATTTTCATCCCCGGTAAACCTCTCCTGATTACCATATTCAGCATTTTGAATCGGCAGCGTCTGAACATTGGCAACATGCGTTTTCAATGCAGATTCAAAAGGGGTTGGAAGATGATAATGAACACCAGACTGAGTGACACGATCTGTGACCTTTCCAAATTTTAAGATAAGCGCATGCTGGCCACTTTGCAGCGTATAAAAACCACTGAGAAAATAGATGGCAACACAGAGTAAGACAATCAATAGAGGACTGTACTTCAGTGCTTTTCTCATCTTTTTCCACCAGACATTAATGTTTTCAGCAGCGGAGATTGCTCATCAAGAATAATCGTTGATTTTTCATTAAATATTTTTTTATAGGCTTCTAATGACCGAATGAATGTATAGAACTCAATGTTTTTTTGATAAGTTTCGCCATAAATTTTCATGGCCTTTGCTTCTGCTTGTCCTTTTACAATGGTTGCCTTCCGTTTAGCCTCAGCGAGTATTATCCTGGAAGATCGATTCGCCTCCGCCCTGAGCTTTTGAGCTTTTTCCTCCCCTTCAGCCAGATATTTTTTTGCGATTCTATCCCGCTCAGCCCTCATACGTTGATAAACAGCGTGCCTGTTTACGAAGGGCAACATAATTCTTTTAATAAAAACCTTTTCAACTTTAATTCCCAGACCTTGAATATTTTCCTGCATCAATTGGGTCAGTCGCTGATTCATCTCTTCAAATTTAATCTGGTCCGGATCAATGTTTACTAAATCAGACAGTTCATAATTACCTAACAGTAATCCGGTATGAGAAGTCAAAAGATCAGTCAGTCTAATTTCCAGCCCCTTTTTATTCCGGACGGTTTTCATATATTGAATAGGATCAATGATCCGGTAGCAGACATTGTTTTCCAAAATAAGATTTTTTTTATCCGCAGTCAAAAATTCAGAAGGACTGGGCTGCAACATAATTAATCGGGCATCAATGATATTCATACTGTTAAACGGATAGGGAAATTTAAAGTAAATCCCAGGTTCAGTGATGACTTTAATCGGTTTTCCAAAGTTTAATAAAACCCCTGTTTCACCCTGATTTACCACCATCGTACAGGTCGCATATAGGACTATAATAGTTACAATAAAAATTGATACACTGATCGTTGACTTTCTCATAAGTTGACCTACTAATTGATTTTACTGAGATACATTCTTCGTTTTGCCTTATGCGGAATCACAAATACCGGTTTTGCTTTCATGGCCTCTTCCAGAGCTTCCCATTGCAACCGGATTTTTTGTACTTTTTTATGTGAGTTAAAATACGCCTGGTTCAATAAAAATTGACCCGTTTTGCCTTTTGCCTCCATTATTTTTTCTTCCGCATAGGCTTGGGAATTGAGTATTATTTCTTCGGCGTTCCCCCGTGATCGCGGTATAAGATCATTACCATAGGCAACCGCTTCATGAATAAAATAGTCCTTTTTTTCCCGTGCAGATGCCACTGCCCGATATTGCGGAACAACCTCAATCGGAGGATGGGCTTCCTGCATATATATTTTCTCGATACTGACACCCAAGGGGAGTTGTTTCACCGCTTTTTTCATCTCAAAATATAATTCATTCTGAACCGCTTTTCGATCTCGGGTCAGCATCTTGTCCATCTCTTTATGCCCCAATACTGCGTGTGCTTTATGGGTCAAAATACTTCTCAGCAATTGGTGGGGATTTTGAACTCCTAATGCATATTGAACAGGATCGTTTATCCGGTAATAACATAAAAAATTAACATCTGCCAGATTCTCATCGCCTGAGATGGCCAGCGCTTCATCAAGGACCTTACTGTACATTCCTTCCTGATGAGAAAACTCCCATAAGTAAACCGACGGTTCTTTACCTGAAAAATTCATATTTGTCCGAAAGCCACTTTCCAGACGAATGGAGACACCTGTGTCAACCAGGATCGCCTTACCAATGGGAAGTGGAAGATGAAAGTGAAGACCCGGCGGGTTCTTCTCTACCACATTCCCCAAGCAGAGCTCCAGACCCGTCTGGTAGGGTAAAACCCGATAAAACCCGGTCCCGATATATAAAAGTAAAAGCAGGACAACATTCCACCATATGACCTTTGGGTACCGGTGAACAATAAAATTCGCGGGGAATGCCTGAAAAAGAGTGAGTGATTGGTTGAAACGTTTAACATTATGAACAAATCCTGCCATCCGTTCTTTAACCACCTGTTTTAAATCCGGAGAAAAAATATTTTTTAACCGGGAAGGAGCACTGATTCTCAAATTCAGCATCAGTATCGACTTAATGAACAGTCGTAATCCGACCTGAAAAACGGCTATTGCAATAATAAAGGACATTATTCGAGCACACTGGAATCCAAAATATCCCAGTAATAACGCAACCCACACACCAAAAGAGGTGAGAAAGTCTGAATAGGTATGAAAACTTTCTGCGGTGAAGGCAATTGAGTCAAATTTTTTGCCAATATCAGCTTTATAGCGCGAAACAAGCAGGGTAAGCCCTATAATAATCGACACGCCCGCTATGGAAACAACCAGTGGTATATTTGAATCCAGCGTAAATTGTGTTGTCTGATTAGCAAGTACAGTCAGGAACATCTGGATACTGGCAATAATCAGAACCAATGAAATCAGGAATGCAACAAATGCTTCTGCTCGTTTTGCCTTGGGATTATCATGAAAACTATGATTAACTATTATCGAAATCATTACTGATAAACTGATTGCCAGATCACTTCCAGAATGAAGTGCATCCGCCAGAAAAAGTGAATTTCCCGACAGAATGGACAGCTGATACTTAAAAAATACAAGAAAAAGATCGACACTGATCGCAACCAGAGATGCTTTCATTAGTGAACTGAACCGGCTATAATCGGGGCCCGCTATTTTTGTGCTCTCTTTCGTCATGAATGTTTTCTCGAAGGGTTTAATGATAATTAGGGGGACGTAGTTTAAAAGTTTAATTTACTTTGTAAATTAAACTTTTAAACTACGTCCCCCTAATTACCCCTAATTATCAGCTGAATAGCATATAACTTGACAGCAGAACAATTAAAAGTGCCCCTGTAATCTCCAGTACAGAGTTAATAGTCCCCATCCGTAGAGACCAGCCGGAAGTTTTTGAAACCAGCCGATGCTTTGATTGCGAAACGACTAAGCCAAACAGTGATATGGTAATACTCATCCCGAGCGCCATAAACAGGGCTAAAATTATTCCCAAAAATGGCATTTTCATGGCTAGCATGAAAATCAAAAGAATCATCACACCCGGACAAGGAATAATCGCCAGGGAAACAGCTACCCAAAATCCACTATTTTTTGCAGGATGAACAGGATTTAACTCTGATTCCGGGGTGGTATTTCGTCGGAGTTTTTTTATAATTCGAAAAAGCAGTAAACCGGCTCCAATCAGTAAGATTCCTGAATAACCAATAGTACGCGTCACATTTTCAATTTTTTCAAATTCGCTACTGATTCGACCCAAAGCAAAATAGAAAATGGAGTATACGACGACAATTGCGGAAAAGGCTTCTCCAAAAGCGATCAACACCCCCATGGCTATCCCCTTGACAACCGTAGATTGCGGGTCTGATAACATATAAGACATGACAATCACTTTTCCATGACCCGGTCCGACTGAGTGTATCAGTCCATAGATAAAGCTAAGTCCAATTAATGAAAAAACAATCGAAGAATACCCGTTATCCTGAATTGTTTTAACCATACCTGTCAGTTTTTGCCGCAGGTTTTGTTGGGTAGTGTTGAGCCATTGAGCCATACTGGCTTTTAAACTGACCTCAGTACTGACAGTTGCATCCGGACCTAGACGTTTAAATGGAGAACGTGCCGATAGCGTATTTCCCGAAATACTAATTAAAAGTAGAGCAATAATCAGGAAGGAATAATATCTCATCTTTTCTTGAATTTAAAAGTAATTTCCCGGGGATGAAACTGACCAAAATAGAAACTTTTATCACGGTTGGTCTCTATTTTCAGGTCACAGTCAAATAACGTATCGTCTCTGACATGAATATTTTCTTTTTTTGTTGAGTAGTTTACGAAATATTCATCATCGTAAACCGATAGATGGATCACTTTAAACGGTTTAATTGCACTTACATGACAGGGAACAAAAAAACGGTAAACCAGTCTTGATTTTATAATTTTCGGGAAAAAATACTTAACATATTCAACTTCAAATTTTTTTTCACCCACAGAAATATCTAACATATAATGGTAGTTCTTCAGATAATCAAACGCTTCTTTTTTTAGTACCTTTATTTCATCAGAGCTGAACTTTCCATCTCTGTTAGTATCATAATCCAAAATAAAGCCGGCACTAGTCATCTCATCAAAGACCCAGTTAACTTCAAACCCTGAAACACCACGCTTGTCTAAAGCAATTTCGATGGAATTTTCTACAAAAACATGCGGGTGGCTATAGGCTACTTTTACATTAATAAGAAACACAATTGAGATAAAAACAGGGAATATTACTCTAATTGTAAATCTTTGAAAACAGGAAATCATAGTAAGCTGCTGAGGCATCATATTTTTTAATTGAACCATATTATCAATTACTTGAAGTAAATATTCCTACCCATGAATAATTTTATTCGTATTAGGGTGATAATAAAGTTTTATCTGGATACTGTCAAATTAGCTATTCAGAAAACAGATATGAAGTCAACACCAGGAAAAGGAACATTTTTTATCATTCGACTACCGCTGGATTAGCCAGATAGGTTTTCAAGATACGGGTAAACTCCTTGAGCTGGATGGGTTTACTGAGATAGTCGGTCATGCCGGCGTCAACACACTTTTCCTTGTCTCCGGTCATAGCGTGGGCTGTCATTGCAACAATGGGGACCTCATGGTTACGCACTTCCGAGGTGGAATTTCTGATGATACGGGCGGCTTCCAGTCCATCCATCACCGGCATTTGAATGTCCATTAAAACCAGATGATAGTTCTCCTTTATTAGGGCTTCGATAGCCTCTTTTCCGTTGGAGGCAGAATCAGCGCGATACCCCTCTTTTTCAATTAGTCTCAATGCCAACTTCTGGTTCACCGCGTTATCATCCACCAAAAGAATACGAAATTCATTTTTCTTCAGATCTTCCAGTATATGACGGGTTATTAACGGTTGTTCTTTGGGCATTCCATTTGATGTTTCAACTTTCCCCAAAACCGCACACATGCACTCGTAAAATTGTTGATACTTAATCGGCTTGGTTAGATAAGCGGCAAAGCCAATTTCTTTAGCCCTGGCAGCGTCCCCTTTACGACCCGATGAAGTTAACATCACCAGGATCGTATCAGACAACGTCGGATTCTGTTTGATCAGTTGTCCAACCTGATCACCGCTCATACCTGGCATCTGAAAATCAACAATCGCAACATCAAAAGGGTCTGCTTTAGCAACAGCCGCTTTCAGCTTTTCCAAAGCCTGATCCCCATCTTTGGCTTCATCGACACGACATTCCCAGGATTTGAGATATTCTATCAAAACTTTACGATTGATTGGATTATCATCAATAATCAATATATTTTTCCCCGTGATATTATTTGAAAAAACAATGTTTGTCTTTTCATTTTCAGGTTGTTTTTTCAACTCCAGAGTGAACCAAAAAGTAGACCCTTTTCCCAACTCACTTTCGATACCAATTTTTCCACCCATCAGCTCTGACAACTGTTTGGAAATTGCCAATCCCAACCCCGTACCACCAAATTTACGGGTAATGGACGCATCCACCTGAGAGAAGGACTGAAACAATCTCGCCTGTTGCACTTCAGTAATTCCAATACCTGTGTCTATTACCTCAAATTTTAGTATCACCTTTTCATCTTTTTCTTCTGCCAGGGTTACTCTAATGAATACTTCACCTTTTTCGGTAAACTTGATGGAGTTTCCTGCCAGGTTCATCAAGATTTGGCGTAATCGACCCGGGTCACCCAGTAGAAAATTCGGAACCTCATAAGAAATTAAACAGATTAATTCCAGACCCTTTTCATAAGCTTTAATCGCTAATAAATCAGCAGTCCCTTCGACCGTAGATCGTAGATCAAATTCAATGACTTCAAAATCCAATTTTCCTGCTTCGATTTTTGAAAAATCCAAAATATCATTCAACAGAGTCAATAAAGAGTTGGCACACTGATCAACTGTATCAACACAGTCCTGCTGTTCGACATTCAGCGCTGTATCCAATAAAAGCCTGTTCATTCCGATGATACCATTCATTGGAGTTCGAATTTCATGGCTCATATTTGCCAAAAAAGAGCTTTTTGCTACATTAGCTGCCTGGGCCTCATTAGCAAGTTGTTTTGCCTGATCCATACTGTGCTTTAACTCGATATTCATATCATTAAGCTCTGAAGTCCGTTTTAAAACTTCCGACTCCAGATTTTCATTCAAATTTTTCAGGTCAATATTGGTAAACTTTAACCGATTTGTGGTATCTCGCAACTCTTCTGTCAGTATTTCTGTATCATAAAAAGCCCTTGAAAACCGAAAAGATAAAAGCATCGCCTGGCTAAAGATAAAAATAAATAACCCAAATGGAACCAGATCTGCCGTATTGACAATTTCATTACGAAATAAAATATCATTAATCACAGTGGCAAACAAAACGAAAAATCCAAGCATAAAAACGAGAGATCCCTTTCGTTTATAACGTAACGCCTGAATGAGAACAAAAACTATATATAGACAGACTATAAGTGTTAACAACTGAAATGAAATGGAAATTTCACTATAGATACGGACTGGTGTTACCACCACAATTATTGAATATATGACGGCAATAATACCTAAAATTTGAAACACCCACTGTTTAAATTCATCGGGAAAAAGAGAATACACAAATACCCCAAAGAAAGGAACACTACCAAAAAATGTTAAATAGTCCAGCTTTATCAGCATATCCCAAGTCAAATCAGGGAAAATATGATTTAGATAAAAAAAGCCCTGAACCAGAATTCTCAGCGCAATCAACAAGCAAAGTATTCCAAAGAAAAGTGGTGACGGGTCGGAACGCCTGAAAAGGAACAGTGCCAGGTGATAAATTCCCATGATAAACAGACTGCCAAACAAAAGAAAATCAAGTGTCAGCGCTCTCTCTCTCACTTTCTGAATATCACCTTCCAACCCAAACTCGATGGCGGTATTAAACCCTCCTTTGCGATGATGGAAATTCGAGATTTGCATAATGATATCCAGTTCATTCGTGGGTTCCTGAAAATCAACAATATGTGAATAGTACTGCGGTTCAGAACCCTCTCTGGTTTTACCAATAGCCCCGACAGACGTCAGACGTTTACCATTAACATAGAGTTCATAAGCGTTGCAGATATCATACAACTGGAAGGAAAAGTGCTGACTGGATTCTTTCATCAGTACTTTTAATCGATAACTTCCATAGCCCATTCCCCCTACTTCACTTTCACCCACTTTATAACTATTCCATATACCCGGAACGTTAATATAATCACTATTATTTTTTTCAGAAATCCGGGTCTGCCCCTTTTCAAAGAAAAAGTGATTCCAGTATAGCTCCCACTCTCCAACCAATTCCACCACACCATTCGCTTTAAAATCCCAATCCCGCAAATCCAGTATACCTTCCCTGGCAACCGGTTTTTTCTTAATTACGGTTGACGAATTACAGGAAAAAAGAATCAAAATAGAAAAAAGTAAAAAAATAATCCCTGTTTTTTTTCTCATAAATATCTTTAAATTACAGTTATAAAGGTTTTTGTTTTCATCAAAACCACTTTAGAAGGTCTCATTTAGTATTTACAAAATAACATTTTCATTTTTAAAACAAACTCATACTAAACTACACCTGACATTTCTTACAATGGTTTTCTATAAACATGGGGAAATAGTGAAACATCACCTATATAGCACCTGAACGAAAAACCCCTTTTTCCAACTATAATCTCGTTTTAAAATTAATATTCAGTATGAAAGTCAAGAAGCTGTCAGTTGTCAGCTATCTGTTTTTAGTAAAAACAAACATATTTTTAGTTTCTTGACCCTTATAAACAGGATAAGTACCTTAAAAGCTGAATTCTGATGACTGATTACTAAATTATTGAATCTTCACTATAGATATAATGTAGTTAACTAATACGATCGAACAATATTCTCAAGAAACTGAACCATCCGCTGTAGGTTCTCCCAGTCAACCCGGTCCATATTGTCAGCGGTGGAGTGAAATCCACCATAACCCAAACCAGGTATACCTGTATTACCGATAGTTACGAAAGGAATACCAACAGCGCCAAAGGCGAAACTGTCATCAGTTAAAGACTTTAAGGGGACTGCTGGTTGTTTGGAGGTTTCAGACCAGACTTCCCGTATCCTGCTAACTAGTTCGGAGTCCGCTGCATAACAGACAAAAACAGAACAGGTTTTCTGCTATTATCCCAGTAGGCCGTTGGATTTTTTAACTATCTATAATTACAATAAAATAGATACCCGCATCACTGTAAATTAATCAAGAATTTGAGCAGTTCTCTCAATATCCCTTCCAAAAATGACATGAAATTAGTTAGTTGACGTGATGATTAAATTACATTATTATGTAATACAATCATATGTAATTTGATCATTATGGAGCTGATTAGATGACTGACAAAGAAGAGAGATTGAAAACGATTGAAAAGTTCATTGAGCAGAAAAAGGTGCTGTCCTTTGAGAAACTCGTGCAATTTGTAAATGTTTCAGACATTACGGTTCGAAGAGATTTACGGGCGCTAAACTATATGGCAAGTTATACTCATCGCGGGCAATTTGTCACATTGCCCGCGATCCCACGTTTTAACGATAACGGTATTTGGTTTTTCCGTAAGATTGGATTCTCTCAGTACGGAAACAGTCTTGAGTCTATCTTAAAGCTGATCGACAAAAGTAAACAGGGAGTTTCCAGAGAGGAATTGGAAGACATTCTTAAAATTGGTATTTCCAAACAAATACAGATTCTCATTGGGCAAGAAAAGTTGCACCGAGTGAAACTAGGCAGCAAATACCTTTACCTTCCAGAAGAGGTGATGAAAAACAAAAAGAAAAAATACAGACTTCTTGGTTCCCGTCAAACTGAAGACTATTTTGAAAAGAACGTACGGATAAAGGATTTGATTGCGCTTTTAAAGGCTGTTTTAGAGCATAATAAAATCAAAATGACGAGTTTAAAGCAACTTGCCAAAAAATACAGTTTGAAACTGCCGCTGAATAAGATAGAAAAACTTCTATTAGAAAACCAGTTGACGGAAAAAAAAGGCCATAGATCTTTTAAAGAAGCTGCGAATAAAATATCAAACCGACAAGACTGTACTCGACTCTCTTTCTGATCTAAAGATTCGTTTGTATCCAGAGCAGTCATCATGTTTGATCTGCC
>Ga0307989_1000294_pt1 | contig 34158 bp, 15 predicted proteins | sample EllFjometagen185_FD_203164 | JGI IMG/M metagenome (GOLD analysis project Ga0307989, IMG submission 203164) | Marine microbial communities from Ellis Fjord, Antarctic Ocean - #185 | ecosystem: Environmental > Aquatic > Marine > Unclassified | place: Southern Ocean | collected 2014-10-08 | reverse complement strand
GTACTGGAGGACTTCAACTCAGTTATCAAAGTGTCTGACGTTAACGTCCCTGAGACTTTGACTCTTTTGACTGATCTTGATGATGCAGTTGTAACTGTTACTGCTCCTAGAGAAGAGGAAGAGGAAGCTCCAGTTGAAGCAGCTGAAGGTGAAGAAGGTGCTGAAGGCGCTGCTGAAGGTGAAGAAGGTGCTGAAGGTGCTGAAGCTGAGGGAGGTGAAAAGAAAGAAGGTTAGTAGAGAGTGTAGTGATAGAGTGAGGATGTAGTTGTTTTGAGAGCTGTGTATATGTAAATTTTGTTAGAGACTTCGTTGAGAGACGGGGTCTCTTTTTTTTTAGTTTTTGTTTTTGGAGTTGGTGGTGGGGTGAGGGACTGGGTGAGTTTCAGGACGGAGGTGAGTTTTTGCTCACCATGAAATGTTTTGTTGGATTTGTCTTTGTGATTTTTGAGTTCAGGGGTGTTTTCGGGGGTCTTAACCTGTTGATTCTTTGTTTTTTGTGGTAGTTTTGAGGTGTTCCTTTGCTTAATGTGGGCAAAGGGTAACGGTCCATTTATACATAGAGAGGTTGGAACTTGTCACAAGATTGTTGTGGCGGGGGCTTTTGTCTCTCAGTATTTTTTAACTTCAAAAACTATGTCTATGAAAAAACAATTTGGTGGGATAGGTCGCAAGCGTTTGATTGGTGGTGACTTGGAGATTCATCTTCGATTTTCCGAGTACGGTGGAAATGCCAAAGAATGGCTTCGGAAATGTGCTCTTATGCTTCCTGAAATTGAAAGGCGAAAAATATGGAGAAAGAAAGGTTTCTCTTGTATTTTTGAATATGCTGCGAAGCTTGCTGGAATGAGCAAAAATCAGGTCTATGATGCGTTGAGAATTGTTAAGAAAGTTGAAAACTTGCCTGCTCTTAGGAGGGTGGTTGAAGAAAAAGGTGTGAATGCTGTGAGGCCTGTTGTTACTATTGTGAATGAAGACAACCAGGAGTTTTGGGCAGAGAAGGCGATGGCTTTTTCAGTGCGTGAGTTAGAGGTTTACGTGAAAGGTGTAAAAAGTGGTTTTGGTGAACAAAATAACAGGAGTGAGTTTTGTAACGTTACAAAAACCCAACCTGTAAAAGTGATCGTGACAATGAATCTTGATCCGGAGACTGCTGACCAGCTAAATAAAATGAAAGCAAACTCTGAAGATTGGGAAGAAGTTATGAAAAAATTGCTAACAATAAGAAGAGAACAACTCGAACAGAAGAAACCTGAACCAGTAAAGACTGAAGCCAGGTCCGTCCCAAAAGCTATAGAAAGTTTTGTTTTAGAAAGAGATTCGAAGACATGTGTAGTTCCTGGCTGCAAACAACACTATCACGTACTTCATCATACTCATGGGTTTTCCAGGGACAAGACACATGATCCAGTTACAATCCATGCTCTATGTAAAGGGCATCATGATTTAGCTCATCGAGGGCTGATTCAAAATGAACACAAACGACCCCAGTACTGGCGAATTCTTGAAGAACCTGCTAAATATTCACCTAGGTTTGGGTTGGACAAATTGGTTTTGCAACATAGGTTGGTTGGGGTTGGAGTGGGGTGATATGTTGTAAACAAAAAGCCCTCGACTAGCGAGGGCTTATGATTTTCGAAAATCGTGAAATTTGCTCTATTACATTCCCCAAACTGTATAACCTGCGATCATTGGTGCGATGATCAATGCGATTGTATTAATTACTTTGATCAATGCGTTCAATGCAGGTCCAGAAGTATCTTTGAATGGATCTCCTACTGTATCGCCAACAACGGCGGCTTTGTGAGCTTCTGATCCTTTTCCTCCAAAGTGACCGTCTTCAATGTATTTCTTTGCGTTGTCCCAAGCTGCTCCACCTGTACACATTTGAAGAGCTAGTAGGAATCCTGTCAAAATCACACCCATTAACATTCCTCCTAGTGCTAATGGCCCTAGAATGAATCCAACTAGTACAGGGCTTACTACCGCTAGTACTCCTGGGAAGATCATTTGTTTGAGTGCTGATCTTGTTACGATGTCTACGCATTTCTCATAATCTGGTTTTGCGTCTCCAGTCATGATTCCTTTAATAGTTCTGAATTGTCTTCGTACTTCTTCTACTACTGTATGTGCTGTTTTTCCTACTGCTCTCATTGTTGATGCAGAGAATAAGAACGGTAGTAGTGCTCCAATGAATAGTCCGATTAGAACTCTGTGATCTGAGATGTCGAATGTGAAGGTTGCTCCTTCAGAGTGTTTTAGAAGTTCTTCTTTGTATGCTTGGAAGAGCACGAGCGCTGCGAGTGCAGCTGAACCGATTGCATATCCTTTTGTAACTGCTTTTGTTGTGTTACCAACTGCATCTAGTGCATCAGTGTTCTTTCGTGTTTTTTCAGGAAGTCCTGCCATTTCGGCGATACCTCCAGCGTTGTCTGTTATTGGTCCGTATGAGTCTGTTGCAATAACCATTCCTGTGGTTGAAAGCATTGCTACGGCCGCGATTGCTATACCGTATATTCCGTTGTTTACTGCCTCAGAATTTGATCCGAAATAGTATGCTAGGAAGATTCCTACAATGATTAAAACTCCAGGGAAAAATGTAGATTGTAGACCTACAGCCATTCCTGTGATTACGTTTGTTCCCGCTCCTGTTGATGAAGCTTCTGCAATTGAACGAACTGGTTTGTAATCTGTTGAAGTGTAGTATTCAGTGATAACAGTGATAAGCAATGTGATACCTAGACCAACCAATGCTGCGTAGAAAACGTAAATATCTCCGATCAGGTAATCTGTAGCGAAATAAAATCCGATTGCAGATAGAAGTCCTGTTACGAACATTCCTTTATATAGTGCTCCCATGATGTTTTTCTTCTTCCCTAGTTTTACAAAGAAAGTACCAACAATTGATGCGATAACTGCTATTGAACCTAGAACTAGTGGGTATTCGATACCTATTGTTCCAAGTGTGTCTGTAAGAGTTGATGCAGCCAAAATCATTGATGCGATCAAGGTTACTGCGTATGTTTCGAAAAGGTCTGCTCCCATTCCTGCACAGTCTCCTACATTATCCCCAACATTATCTGCGATTACAGCAGGGTTTCTAGGGTCGTCTTCTGGAATTCCAGCTTCTACCTTTCCTACGATGTCTGCGCCGACGTCAGCTGCTTTTGTGTAGATTCCTCCACCAACACGTGCAAACAATGAAATTAGAGATGCTCCGAATCCGAATCCGATCAATAGATTTGCTGCAGCTCCTGCAGGGATGCCCATGATTCGTGTGAATGTTAAGTAGAATGTCGCAACACCAAGAAGTGAAAGACCAACTACTGCCATACCTGTTACGGCACCTCCTTTAAATGAAACGTCTAGTGCTTTCTTGAGGCTTGATTTTGCCGCATTTGCAGTTCTAACGTTTGCTCTGACTGAGACCATCATACCAATATATCCTGCGAGTCCTGAAAATAATGCTCCGAATAAAAATCCGATAGCAGTTAGGACTCCATTGTTATGGTCTCCTTCTGGGATTGCGAATGCCAACACGATGAAAATAATGATGGCAAAAACAGATACAGTCATTGACTGTCTGTTTAGGTACGCTTTTGCACCGGCTTGGATTGAAGCTGCGATTTCACGCATCTTATCCGTTCCAGTACCTTCTTTCATTACGCTGACGATCAAGACGACCGCATAGAGTAGAGCTATTAGAGCTACTCCAATCGCGATATGAGGGATGTAGGCTTCGATCATATTCTTTTAAGTTAAATGATATTTTTGTGATTTGAATATATGAAAAATTGCTACGCTAACACGAGCGGAAGCAGTATATATGGGTTTAGTCTTTTTCTGAAGGTAAAACACTTTATATTTTCTTGTCAGAAGGGGGAAAAGTATGTAGAATTTTTTTTGGCTCTGAATGCCATTAACCCCCATCCCTATGAGTAAAAATGTTGTTGCCTCTGTTTTTAATGATGCTATCGAGATATTGAAGCTGAATAAATCTGCCATGACCAGGGTTGCGCATGATAAAAATGCGACTATGTGGGGTGCGATTATTTTGTTCGCTCCTTTTGTTATCAGGTTCTTATTGGATTTTGGTGGGAAGATGACTTTGTATGGGTTCTTTTTCAAATTCTATCTGATTGCGGCTTTGGCTGTTGCTGGTAGTCTTTTTGTTTTCACATTGGTTGCTGAGCATATATTCCATGCAAAAGCTGATCCAATGGGGTTTTTGAGAATTATGGCTTATGCATCTATTGTTAATTTTTTGAGTATTATTCCTTCTTTGTTTGGATTTTTGGGAATTTTGAATTTGGCTATTTCTGTCTGGTTGTTGGTAGTTACTTATAATGTTTTGATGCACTATTACAGGTTAAAAACTGAACATGCTATAGCGACTATCCTTATAGGAGTTGTTTTTGTTCTTCTTTTACAGAGTGCTATTGGGAGGATGTTGATTGGCAGGTATTACCAAATGGGATATATGATGTAAATTTGGTGACTTTATCTTGATCTTAAGGTCTGAAGGGCTTATCATAAGGCCTTATTTATGGTATAATTATAAGAAGTAATAACTGTTTTATGACTCAAAACGATAAAAATAAAAAAATCAAAGAAGCCAGCGAACCTGTTGCTTTTACTGATGATGATATTGATTCATCAGCTGCTAAGGCTGAACTGAAAAAGGAAGTTCAGAGTGTTGCTGGTGATCAAGCTGGTCAACCAAGGAAAAAGAGGAGACGAAGGCGTCCAAAAAAGAAAGTTACTGATAAACCCGCTGAAATTACTGATGTTCCTGACGTGAGTCCTGAACCTATAGTTGAACCGAAACCATTTGGTTCGCCGGAACCATTCGTAGAACAACCTGTGGAACCAGAACCAGTGCAACCAGAACCTGTTGCCGAGAGTCCGTTTGCGGCTCCAGTAGAGCCAGCTGTTCCAGCTCCGGAGGTTTCTCAAGAACCAATTTCTTTTGCTGCTCCAGTTGTAGAGAGTCCATTCTCTGCTCCAAGAGAGCCAGCTGCTCCAGAATTAGAGCCAGCGCCTTTTGTGGCGCCAGAACCTGTGGTTCAACCAGAATCTGTGGTTCAACCAGAACCAATTGTTCAACCAGAACCTGTTGCGGAGAGTCCATTCTCGGCTCCAGCCCCAGGTCCAGTTCCTGTACAACCTGTGACGCCGCCAATGGGTTATGAAGATAGATATCAACAAGAAGAACATATTCAACAACCTGGACCTTCTGTGTCGGCTGAATCTCCGTTTGGAGAACAATCTCAGCCAGGGCCTGTGGATCCAGAACCTGTCTCTGATATTTTTGGAGATCCACAACCTTCTCCGGCTGGAATTAACCCTGAGGAGAGGGCCAATTTTGATCCACAGTCTTCACCGTTTTCTTCTGGTGGAACTCCTGATATGACTGAAGATGTAGAAAAAAATGAAAATACTGATAATGCTTCTGATGATAATATTTTTAAATCAAATGATCCTGCTCATCATGATATAAATTTTGGTGATGGTGAGGAAGGAGCTACGTCTCAATTTGAAAAAAATGATCCTTTGGTTACCGGGGCGCCATCAAATCCTTTTGGTGCTGAGCCTGGTTTTGAATCTGAGGCCGAACCAATCGCAGAACCAATTTCTGAATTCGAACCCAAGGTTGAAGTTGCGGAAGTTGTATCTTCTCCTGTTGGGCTTCCTGGAGCAATCCCTGGTGGGTTGCCTGGTGCTGAAGCTTTCCCTGAGAATGATGACGAGGGTGGCTTTATGGCTATGCTCGAAGAGGCTGGAATTACAAAGAGAAGTATCTTTATTGTTCTGGGTGCTATTTTGGGAGTTGTCTTTATTGTTTTGACTTTGATTTTCGGATGGTATCGAGTGGTTACTGATCTTTTTGTTTCTGATGGTACTGAACCTCAACAAGCTGTGGAAGTGACTGAACCTGAGGAAGATCTCGAGGAAGAGGATGAGGAAGATCCTTTGGAAGTTCCAGATCCGCCAGTAGTGTCTGAATTATCTAAAGACCAACTCTTTGCAATTTCTGGAATAGTTAATTCTTATATTTTTGGATTGGAATTCTCTGATCAGAGAACGCTTGATACTGTTGATCTGACTCCTGTTGCGGAGGATGGATCGTTGAAGGGGATTGAGTCCGCTTTGATACTTGGACAATCTGCTTATGTTTCAAAAACAAATTATGAATATTACGTTTCGCATCTGCAGAAAATTAATAATGCTGTTTCTTTAGATGTTTACGAGTACTTGAGTAGGGAAGTTGATAGAAGAGCTTCGTTGGAGGGGTATGTTTCTACATTGAATAGTCTTCTTATGGAGGCTGAAGCTATTTCTAATGTTATCTCTCAGGAGATGACTCGTATTGAAGCTGAATATGATGCGACTTCTGAAGAAAAACAGAAGTATGAAAATGGGTATTTTGACACTGTTGAGTCTTTGCATGGTGGTCAGTCCTTTAATTATCTTGAGCTGTTTGTCGAGGCTTCTCAGAAGCTTACTAAACAGAAGGCTTTCTTTAATGCTCTTCAAACTTTGCAGGAGAAATATTCTGTTGGACTTTCTATTCTTGAACCAAGAATTCAAGATCTATCACTCAATAGTGAAGCTTTAATAAAGGGTGTGAGAGTCTTTGAGGTTCCAAACTCTAATATAGACGCGATTATTCTAGATCAAGGGTTGTAGTACTGTTTTGGCGGAGTAACCGTTTTTGCTTTTGCACGTTATTTATTGTAGAGTAAGGGTCCCTTTTTTTGTTGAATTATGTTTGGATTATGGACAAATGGTTACAAAATTTAGTTGCAGAGATGTCGGAATATTTCCCTCAGATTGACGTTAAGAGGGTTTCTGATGCGTATGCGATTTCCGAGAAGGTTTTCAAAGATCGTACCCAGAATGAAACTCATAATGATTTCATATTTCGACCTAGGGATGTTGTTACTGAGTTGATGGCTTTTCGTCCAGATGAGGATACTTTGGTTGCTGCTTTCTTGTATGATTATGTTGATGTTGATGGTGTAGATTTGGAAAGTGTGGACGAGGAGTTTGATGGGGATATTGTTGAGTTGTTGGAATGTTTGAAGATTCTCAAGAGTATTCGTGTTTTGCAGTATCAGTCTTCGGACAAGATGGATCTTTTCCGTAAGCTTTTTATGGTTATTGCGCGTGACTTGAGGGTTTTGATTATATTTTTGGCGGTAAAGGTTACTCAGATGAAGCTTTTGGAGAAAATGCCTGAGGATTGTCGGCAAGGTTTTGCCAAGGATGTTCTGGAGGTTTTTGTACCTATTGCTTCTAGATTGGGTGTGTATAGATACAAGGTTATGCTGGAAGATTTGTGTTTCCGTTATTTGAAGCCTTCTGAATATAAAGATATGACTATCCAGATGGATCGTCTTGGAAAAAGAAAAAAGGAATATGTTGATCACATATCTGGTACTTTGCAGGAATATTTGAAGGAGAAGAATTTTGAAGATGTGAAGGTTAGTGGAAGGATCAAAGGTCTTTATAGTATTTATAATAAGCTTAATAAAAAGGGACTGAAATCTGTTGACGAAATTTACGATATTTTTGCTGTGCGTGTTCAGATTGATGATGAGGATGTTTCCAAAATTTATGAAGCTCTTGGACATTTGCATAGTAGTTATCGTCCTATTGCTAGTCGATTCAAGGATTATATAGCTGTACCAAAGCCAAATGGTTATAGGAGTTTGCATACTGCTCTATTGGGGCTTTCTGATGGTGTGAATTCGTTTCCGGTTGAGGTTCAAATCCGATCCAAGACTATGCATGAGGAGGCTGAGTACGGTGTGGCGTCTCACTGGTTATACAAGGATATTGGTAGGAGCTCTGTTAGTACGACTTCTCACAAACAGTGGATTGATAGATTGTCCAATTTGCATAAAGAAATGGAGGACGGTGATGAGGGGATCTTAGAAAGTTTGAAAACTGATATCTTTGATGATCGTATTTATGTTTTGACTCCTCGTGGAGATATTATTGATTTACCAAAAAAAGCGACTCCTCTGGATTTTGCTTATTCTGTTCATACTGATATTGGGCATACATGTGTTTTGGCCAAGGTTAATGGGAAGGTTTTGCCTTTGGATGCAGAGTTGAGTACTGGAGATACTGTTACTATTAATACCAAAAAAGGTGGTTTCCCCAAATTGGAATGGCTTAATGTGGTGAAGACAAATGCTGCCAAGGTAAAGATTCGTTCTTGGTTTGCTTCTCAGGATGAGCACAAACATATCAAGATTGGTAGAGAGCAATTTAATTTGCAGCTTCAGAGGTATGGTAGGTCGGCTCTGGATGAGTCTCTCAGTATCTTGAAGCATTTTGGTGGTAAGCGTCGGAATTATGAAGATCGTGAGAAGGTTTTGCGTGAAATAGGAAAGGGGACTCAATCTGCGAATAATACTATTCGTAAGCTTTTTACTTATGATGAATTGTTGGCAGGAGTGAAAGCTTCTGATACCAAGTTCCAAACTAAAAAACGTGAGATAAAGGTGGAGGGGCCTGCCTTGGAAGACAAAGTTCTAGTTCATGGAATGGATGGTGTTGCTGTTCGTTTTGCTCAGTGTTGCAAGCCTTCGGTGCATGACAAGATTGTTGGCTATATAGCTAGTAAAGGAGTTGTTACAGTTCATAAATCTAAATGTTTGTTGATTGGTAGGTTGAACAAGGATCGTTTTGTGAAAGCTGAATTTAAGGGGGTTGCTGGTCAAACTCCTTTGTACAGAGTGAAGATTCGTATAGAGGCGGATAAGAGAATTGGTTTGTTGGGGGATATAGGTTCTAGGATTGCTGCTCAAGGAGTGAACATCTTCTCTTATCATCCAACAGAGGCTTCCAATGACGAAGTTGCGGTCATCAATATGGATGTTGATGTTTCTGATGTTGATCAGTTCGACAAACTTTTGAATAACGTTGAAAAGATCGAGGGTATTCGGAGCGTGACTAGGGAATCTTGATCTGATTGTTTGTTTCCATTGCTACCATGTTTTGCAGGAGGTTTTTGAGTTGAGCTTCTTCTTCTGGCTCGAGGCGAATTCGTAGAGATTGTGAGAGGGGATTGTTTCTGATGAATTGTATTAGTCTTTTTTCTTTCATGCTGAGTTTTGAGCTGGTGTGTTCGTCTTTGTAGTTTGGGAGGAGCCCGAGTATGTCAAAAAGTTTGACTATGTAGTGGGTGAGGATGATTAGTTCCTTTTCGGATTCTTCTATGGCTGCGATGCTTTCTACCAGGAGGTGGTAGATTTCTGGGAGAGTTTCTGACTCTAGGGTGAGGAGGCTTGTTATTTTGGTTATCAGGATTCCTGTCTGGATTTTCTTTAGATTTTCTCTGAGGATTTTGTGGGTTTTGATGGTTCTTACTTCTGTTATGAGCAGGTTTCCAGGTCCTTGGTAAAGTTCTAATTGGCAAACATTCAAGGTCTCTATGAGGCCTGTGAATTTTGAAGAAGTTTTGAGGGAGCCCTTTGCTAATGTTCTTATTTTTCCGAAGTCTTTTGAGTAAATATAGACGAGCTTGTCGCACTCTTTGATTTTTGTTGACCCTAATATGACTCCTTCTGTTTTTAGGTGTTTCTTCTTAGAAAGGCGTGAACGGCTATCAAGCTTGAACATATTGCTATGGTGATCGTTACTATGGTTTCAAAGATTGTTAGTGCGAAGAGGTTTAGGTTCTCTGAAAATTTTAAAAGTGTGGTTCCTTCGATATCAATTTCTCCTGCTAGCAGCATGAGCATCAGTATGTTGAGCGCGACTGCTCCCAGTGCGTAGATGATTGCTTCTATTACGAAGGGCATTTTGATAAAGAAATGTTCGGCTCCAACTAGGCGCATGATCTCTATTTCTTTTTTCCTGGTGAAGATGGCCATTTGGACTGCGTTGAGTATTATGAGGATTCCTCCGAGGATGAATACTATTACTACCCAGAATATTATTTGTCTTGAGAAGTCTGTTACTTTTTGGAGGTTTTGTGCGACGGAAGATATGATTCCGGATTCTCTGGTGTTGGAGTCAGCTTGTTTCTCTATGTTTGTTATGTATGAGGAGAGTTTTGATCCTTTGATGTAGTTTTCTATGTTTGCGTGTGAATCTGGGGATAGGGTTTGAATTGAGATTGATGCTGGGAGTGGATTTGCCAAATCATATTTCGAAAATGATTCGTAAATGTTTGGGTATAGATTTTTGACTTTGCTAAGTGCTTCTTCTTTTGATGTGTAGTCTAGGTCTTGGACTTCATCGAGGAGTTTGAGTTCGCTGATCATGTGTTGGGTCTCGGCCGTGTTGGTTGAATCTTCTATATATAGGACCAGGTCTACTTTTTGGCTGAGACTTTGGAGTGAGCTTTCTGTGATGAAATTAACTGCTAGGATTACGTTGAAAATGAATAGGATTGTTCCCATTACAATGACAGTCGCAGTTGAAAGGAATTTGTTTCGGACTAGGTTCGAAATGCTTTGTTTAAATGCTCTTTTGAGTAGTAAGAGGTTACTGGGTCTTTGCATTTAGCTCCTTGATTATTGATGATTTGTAGAGTTTTTCTTTGTACGGAGCAAGTCTAACAATTTTTGTATCCAAACGTAAGTCTATTGTTAGTTTTTCTAATTGATGTGTGAAGGCGTATTGATCGTAGCCCAATGCGATGATTGAAGGGCGGAATGTTTTGATCGCTTTGTATTTATCTTTTTTGTCTCCTAGGATTACTACGTTTGACCATCTAGTGTCTTCGAGGTTCTTTTTTCGGATTTTTTCTTTGTTGTCTGGGGAATTTGTTTTGATTTGTTTAACTGTTTTGTCCAAAGCTACTACTGTTACTAGCGTAGGTTCGGTTGGTTTTGGCGCTAGTTTGCGGGCTTGCTTGAAAAGATTTTCATGGCCAGCATGAAGATGATCAAAGGTTCCGAATAACATTATGGTTGTATTTTCTGTCATAAATAGTCAGGGACAAACAGGTTTACCCCTATCAGGACAATGAAAATAACGATAATTGTGCCTGCAAGGACTGCGTCGAGCATTCTATGCGTTTTTTCTTTTCTGGCAAGAGCAATTCGCAAAGAAGACAGTCCGTAGATCAGTGAAGTGATTACAAATGGGATGTCTAATGTTCTGTTTAAGATGATGGCTTCTTTCAGGTACATATCGTTTGCTATGAACAAGTTCGATCCTATGTGCAATAGCCCAATTACAATGAAGAAAAGGAGGGAGACTTTTTTTATGTTGCTTAGTGTTTCCATCGGGTGGAAGTATAGATAAAAACGTTTGAAATGGGAAATATATAATGTAAACTTGTGTTCGTTAATCGTGCGTTAATCAAAAAATATTTTATGGTGAAGATATCCAAAGATGAAGTGAAGCATGTTGCGAAGTTGGCTAGACTTGGCTTAACTGACGAAGAAGTTGGTCGTTTTTCAACTCAACTGAGTTCGGTTTTTGAATATATTGAGGTTTTGCAGGAAGTGGATACGGAAGGTGTAAAGGAGACTTCACAGGTTACAGGTTTGGAAAATGTGAAGGAAAAGGACGAGGTTTTGCCTTTCAAGGTTGATGGAGAGGAACTGACTGGCGAGAAGTTGCTGGAGAGTTCTGGGTTGCCTGTTGAGTCGAGGCAAATTTTGGTTAAGGCTGCTATAAAGAAATCATAAATAATTGCATTGTAAATATGGCGAATCTAAATGAATTATCAATCAAGGAAATTGCGTTGGGACTGAGAGCCCACGATTTTACTAGTAGAGAAGTTACTGAAGCGTGTTTGGGTCGTGTTGGTGAACGGAACAAAGATCTGAATGCTTTTGTAACTGTTTGTGAGGATGAGAGTTTGGTGGCGGCTGATAAGGCTGACAAGGCTTTGGCGGAAGGAAAGGATGATGGGGTTTTGATGGGAGTGCCTTGTGGAGTTAAGGATATTATTAATACGAATGGTGTGCGGACTACATGTTGCTCACCTGGTTTGAAAGAGTTTGTTCCACCTTATGATGCGACTGTTATTGAAAGGTTGAAGGCTTGTGGAATGGTGATGGTGGGGAAGACTAACTGTGATGAATTTGCGTGTGGTGGGTCGACTGAATATAGTGTTTTTGGAGCGACCAAGAATCCTTATGACCTTACGAAAGTTTCGGGAGGTTCGTCTGGAGGTAGTGCTGCCGCTGTGGCTGACAATATGTGTCCTTATGCACTTGGAACTGATACAGGTGGATCGATTCGACAGCCTGCTAGTTTCTGTGGTGTTTATGGAATGAAAGTTACATACGGTCGTGTTTCTAGGAGTGGAGTGACTGCTTTTGCATCTTCTTGGGATACGGTTGGTTCTTTTGCTAGAAATGTTGAGGATCTTTCTTATGTTTTGCAGGGGATTGCAGGTAGGGATCGTCGAGATATGACTACTCCTGATATTGAAGTTCCTGACTATACTGAGTTTTTGGGTAAAGGTGTTAAGGGTGTAAAGATTGGACTTCCCAAAGAATATTTCGGAGAAGGTGTTGAAAAAGAAACTGTTGATGTTGTGATGGAAGCGGTTGGTCGATTGGAAAAGGCTGGTGCCCAGATTGTGAAGGTGAGTTTGCCTATGACGAAATATGCGGTGGCTGCTTATTATGTTTGTGCTCCGGCTGAACTTTCTGCGAATATGGAGAGGTATGATGGTGTGAGGTTTGGTTCTGTGCCTTCAGAGAAGTCTGCGGATTTGGTTGATTCTTATTTCAAGCAGCGTGGAGAAGGTTTTGGTGAAGAAGTGAAGCGTAGGATCATGATTGGGACTTATGTTCTGTCAGCGGGTTATATGGATGCTTATTACAAACATGCGATGAAGGTTCGAACTAGAATTATTGAAGACTTTAATAAAGCTTTTGAAAAGGTTGATGTGTTGATTGCTCCGGTTTCTCCTTTCCCAGCTTTTGGAATAGGGGAGAAGTGTGATGATCCTTTGGCGATGTATACTGCGGATTCTCTTACTATTCCTGTGAATTGTGCGGGAGTTCCGAGTCTTGCGTGTCCTGCTGGTGTTTCGGCGGGTGGTTTGCCGGTTGGGTTGCAGGTTATCGCCCCTCAGTTTAGTGAAGGGCTTTGTTTGCAGGTGGGGGAGATGGTTTAGGCTTCCGGTTGGCAAGTGTCTTGAAGTTCTCCGATTTTCTGGATTAGGTTTCCACGAAGTGTTGCAATATTTTCCCAAGCGCCATTTCCCAAGGCCTCGAGTAGTGTTTCACATGATGCTTTGACGTTTGTGAAACCTGTTTGAATTCCTGTCTCTTTGATTTTCCCAGCTTTACTAGCTCCTAGTTCACAGGCTGTTATCATGTTTCGGAATACTCCTATTAGGCTTTCGACTGATCCTCGAGCTGGTGCTTCTTCAGATTCTGTTATTCTTTGTAGTCGGTCGAATGGCGTACCTGGTAGCATTGTGCTCAGCGATAATGATAGTGCGAAACCTTTTACTTCTTTGAGTTTTGCTTTTTCGAACATTTTTTTTATTGGTTAAGAAAAAAAAGTTCTTAACGATAACGCCAAGTTTAAAATTTGTCAAGGCCTTGTGTGTCTAGAATAGACTTAGGTTGTCTTTGTTCTGTTGTTTCCTGTGTGGACTGGCGAAGTCCCAACACATTTGGAAGATGGCTCTTTGTGAGGCGGCGATTTCTTGGCTTTCGATGATCATGCCGATTAGTTCGGTTTCGCCGAATGATATGATTGCAACTTTGTTGTCGTAGATGTTTATTTCGTTGGTAAATGGGTAGGCTTTTTTGCTTATTAGTCTCATTTCGCGATTGTACTGTTTGTCTTCGTTTTTAACTTTTTTCCCGGCTTCGTCCTCGGTTATTATCCCTTTTAGGTGGATGTTTTTATTTGCTCTGAGGGTGACGTATTGTTCGTCATATTCTGGCCAATATTTTCGGATTTCTTCTGAGTTTGAGAAGTTCAGGATTTCTTTGGATTTTGCGGTTAGGGTGTCTTGGTAGATTGTTTTGATTCCTTCTAGGCCTTCGTAGTATCTGACTTTTGGGTGGCTGGTCTCGCCTTGAATTCGTTTGAGTTCTGGGATTGTTTGGGTGAATGTTTTTGATTTCTGTTCAAAGTTTGATGCCACTACTTCGGGATCGGTTGCTTGGAAATACTTGGTTCTTGCTTTTGTGAAGCTTGAAGCTAGGCCTCTTTTTTTGAGTTTTTCTAGGATGTCGTATGCTGTTACGCGATTTATTTTTGCTTGTTTTGCGATACTGGAAACGACTTGGGATCCTGATTCGAGTAGTGCTAGGTATATGCGGGCTTCTTTTTCTGTGAGGCCAAGGTTGGTTAGAATTGGTATTAGTTCTTTTGGCATATTGTAGGGCTATTTTGTTAGTAAATTGTCAACTTGGATTCTGTTGTCGAAACTTTCGACAGGTAGGTTGGTTTTGTTTAGTGAGAGAGGTTGGTTTGGGTGGTGTCGTGGCGGGTTCCTGGCTTTGGTAAGCTGTTCGCTCTTTTCTTGTAATAGTTGTTCGACACCTTCGAAAGCCACTTCATTTTACTATTGAAAAATGAAATAGCAACGAATAAATTGAGTGCTGAAAGTTCAAAAAACATTAACCTTCGTTCTTATGAATTATTCAAAGCCGAGCTCTGCTCAGGAAGTTCTGGAAATGGTGTGTGAAGCACAAATAAATTTTATAAAACTGCAGTTCACTGATGTGAATGGTTTTATTAAGGCGGTTACGATTCCTTCCAAAAAATTGGAAGATGTGTTTGAGCATAATGCGTGGTTTGATGGTTCTTCTATTGAGGGTTTTACTAGGATTTTTGAGAGCGATATGGTTTTGAAACCTGATGTTTCTACTTTTGCGATTGTGCCTTGGACTGTTGGAACTGATAATTCTGCGGCTAGAATTATTTGTGATGTTTGTTTGCCGGATGGTGAGCCTTTTGAAGGGGATCCACGGTATATTCTCAAGAAGCAATTGGCTCGTGCGAAAAAAATGGGTTATGACTATTACGTTGGGCCTGAATTGGAGTTTTTTCTTTTGAAAAAGGAGAACGGAACTTTGAAGTCGCTTCCTTTTGATAATGCGGGTTATTTTGATCAGACTATGGATTTGGCTGGGGATATACGGGGGCAGATGGCTTTGTATATGAGTGAGTTTGGTTTGGAGATTGAAGCTTTGCATCATGAGGTGGCTGTTGGGCAGCATGAGATTAATTTCAAATATGGAGATGCGCTGACGCAGGCTGATAATGTTTGTACTTTCAAATATGTAGTGAAGTCTGTGGCTCGAAAGTATGATTTGCATGCGACATTTATGGCGAAGCCTATAGAGGGGATTAACGGGTCTGGGATGCATTGTAATCAGAGTTTGTTCAAGGATGGTGAGAATGTTTTCTATGATGAGCAGGCTTCAGATCATTTGTCTGATCTTGCGAAGAAATTTATTGCTGGGCAGTTGGAGCATGTGAAGGGTTTGACTGCGCTTTTGAATCCTACTGTGAATTCTTATAAGAGGCTCGTTGCCGGTTATGAGGCGCCTGTTTATATTGCTTGGGGTCAGACGAATAGGTCTGCTCTGATCAGGATTCCTCGAGTTTCTGCGTCTACGCCGCAGGCTACGAGATGTGAATTGCGTTCACCAGATCCAACATGCAATCCGTATCTAGCATTTGCGGGAATGATTGCGGCTGGTTTGGATGGGATTGAAAAGGGGATGACTCCACCGGAACCCGTTAATGAAAATGTGTTTGATCTTTCTTCAGCGGAAGCTTTGAACAAAGGTGTTGATACGTTGCCGGGTAATTTGAGTCATGCGTTGAGTTTTCTTGAAGATGATAAGGTTTTGAGAGAAGCTTTGGGAGAACATACGTTCTCAATGTTTTTGGCGGCGAAGCGTGCGGAATGGTTGGAATATAAAACACAGGTCTCTCCTTGGGAAGTCGAGAAATATATGGAGTTGTATTAGAGGAGTTTCATCTACTCAAGTTGATGATGAATCTCTCGATCTCCAGTAGGAATTCTGATTGGTCTTCGACTGTGACTTTTATGCCGCCGGTTTTGAATTTTTTGTCGATTTCTAGGAGTTGTCTGTAGATTTCTTTTAAGGTTTCTGGCGAGAAGTTTCGGCTTTGTTGAGAGGAGGTTTTTGCTACGAATGGATGTTGTTTCAAGGTTCGGGCTATTGAGTCTGGTGATTGTCCTTGGTCTGTTAGGTACTTTGATTGAATGAGGATTCGGAAATGTCTGACGATCATGTAGAAAACCATCATTGTTCCTTCTCCTGAATCGATTAGTTTTTTGAAAATGTTGAGAGATCCTTTTCGGTTTTTTGCAGCGATTGCATCGGTTAGTTTGAAGATTGAGCTCGAGATGGATGCTGATACTAGTGATTCGATTAATTGTTTTGTGATTTTGCCGTCTGGTTCTGATTTTGATGCTTGTACGAGTTTTTCGATTTCATTGGAAAGTTGCCAAAGGTTTGGGCCGACGTGTGCTGAGAGAAAATTTGCTTCTGCAAATCCTATTTGGCCTCCTTTTTCTTGGACTTCTTTTGTGATCCAGGTTGTTGTTTCTTGTGGGCTTGGTTCTCGGAATTCTTCTACTTTCGCTATTTTTGAGAGTTTTTTGTAGAGGGTGAGTCGTTTGTCTGGTGTTTTGTTCTCTGTGAAGACGAGTACGCAAAAGTCCGGTGTGTTTTCGATTATTTTGGCTATGGTCTTTTGGTTGTCTGTGGATCCTTTGTCTAGGAAATCTTTTACTATTACTAGGCGTTTTTCTGCCAAGAATGGCATTGCTTGCAGGTTTGTTCCAAAGGCTTTTGGCTCGAGTGTCTTGGCTTCGATTGTGTCGATGTTTATGTCGCCTGAGTGTTTCTTTTCAAATTCCTTTATCCAAAAATTAACTTTTCTTGTGAGAGAGAAGTTGTCTGCGCCGTAGAATAGATAGATTGATTTTTGGTCGGACATTTGTTGTGGTTGGTGGCGTGGGTTGGTTTCGATTGGAGCTGAATTTTAGCATGTTTTATGGTTTAAGCAAATTCCTCCCCGGGGAGGAATTTATTATGTGTTTGAAAAAATCCCCGGGGATTTTTCGAGGATTTAGGCGAAAAAAGTCGCCCCGTTTTCTGAGGGTTGATCGGGACAATGTTCCAATCAAGGCCTAAAATTGGGGGCGACATTCAAACTTTTGCCGAGGGGGCTCTTACTTTGTAACCCTGAAACTCTCCAAGTTGAGGACGTCTGTGAGTCCTGGGGGAGTGTTGAGGATGATGTTCTCGGTGTATTTGATTGTTATTGATCCTTCTTCACTAGCTACGTTTCCGACGTATATTCTGTTTTGGAATAGATCTATTACGTTACCGATCAAACTTCCGTATATTGTGAGCTGTTTGTCTGATAGGACTCCTTCTTTTTCTTTGCTTTTTTTGTTTCCAGATAGAATACGTCCGTCATTACCTTCGTCGTCTGAATCAACTGCAATATATATTCCCCAAAGTTCTTCTACGTCTTCGTCGATGATGATATCTCCATCGATAACAATGAATGCTGCGGAAGGAACGTCTTTTGGGTTTAGGTTCAGAGATGTGTCCAACTCTGTTGAGTAGATTATGTCTGAGTTGATGTGCAGGTCGTTTCCTATTACCAAGTATGTTTGAGCTGCAGGGATTCCTTCTGTTTTTGATGCTTCGATTTTGTATGCGTTTCGTTTTGAGCTTGATTGTGTTCCTTCAATGTATAGGTCTTTTTCCCACTTGTTGATTCCGCCTGTTAGACCAGATACGTCTTGTAGATAAGAGTCTTGGATTGGGGTACTCCAGAATGAAATCTTGCTCAGGTTGTTGTTAACTTTTGAGACAACGTTGTCTTTTTGCCAACTTTCAGCGACTTGGGCCTGCATTTCACAGATTGCGCTTGAGAAGGTTTTGAGCGGATTGTTATATTCCTCGATCCCGACAAAGTCTTCTACGTTTGAATATTTACATATGTTGTGGCTTGGGAGTTGGAGGGTCTCGGTTTCTTTGGTTGTTCCACCTGTACCAGGGTTTTTTTGTTCTGTAGGCAAGAATATGATTACTGGTCCTTGGATGTTCTTTTGAGGGGAACAGTATGCAACGTCTACACCTGTGTCGATTTCAGATCGGAAGAATGTGTCTCCACCTGTTCGGGTTAGGATGTATGGGCAGATTACGACTACTTTTGTTGAGTCGTCTCCTGATTTGTTTTTGTTTTCCCAATCGTATGCTTTGTAGTCTGTGAATTCTGCATCGTTTTCGAATTCTTCACCACATCCGTCTTCTACAGGGTCTAGTCCTCTACATACTGAGGTTGTGATTACAGAGTCGTTTTCCATTTTGTACTCTACTTCGATTTTGTCTCCTTTTTTCAAATTTGTGATGTAGATGTAGTCTCCGTCTTTGAAGTCTTCTAATGCGTCATCCATCTTGTATGAGTCACGCATATCTTCGCCTGAGGCCATACAAGGAGCCTTTGAGCTGCTTTTACTCTCTTCTGTGTCGCAAAGCTCTACATCGTCTGTTTTTGTACCTCTCTTGTAGGTTACGTCGAATGACCTGTCTTTGAAGACTAGCTCTCCACCTTGAGATCCTTCTAGGACTCCTTTTCCTTCGTCTGCTAGTGAGTGATCTCTGATTTTGACACTCTTTGTGTCTGTTCCGGCTTTGAATACTAGTTTGAATTCAACGTCTGTTTTGCTATTGATGTTGATTGTACTTTTGCCTGACGAGCTTTTGCCGTCTGCATATACGTATTTGTTGAATTTTGGTTGGGTTTTGCTTCCACCTGGGATGTATCTTGTTCCGGCTGTGATTGAGTCGTCACAGATTCCTTCATATCCGTCTGCGTATACTCTGACGATATCTCCAGGTTTGCCGAGGTAGTATGAGTTAGACATTCCTTCATATCCGACAGTTTCGGTTGGTGAAGTTTTTGTGAAGCCTCCTTCTGTGCCAATTCTTTCCCAGATATATGTGTATTCTGCTGGGTATCCATCTACTTCGATTATGAATTCTTCGTAGCCGGTGGTGTTGTTAGTTCCTATGTACCAAGGCTCGGTTGGTTTTACTATTCGTAGGTCTTTACAGTCTCTGTTTGGTGGAGTTATAGGTCTTGTGTAATAAATAGTATCGCTACAAGTTCCTGATAAATCTCCCACTGCATCTACAAATACTGTAGTTGTTATTCCTTCATTTGGGTATGCACCTTGAGTGGTTGCCCCTAGTGATGAGCTAGTTGCGCTTGGGATTGATAGGTTGATGTCGCTTCCGTCTTCTTCGAATGATTCGAAATATCCTTGAGTAATTCGGAAGTTAAATGTTCCTTCAAAGTCATTGAGAACTGCTGTGTCAGGGTTGATGTGGATTTGTGTTCCGTCTGTTGGAATGAAATCTCCTTGAGCGGGGACTAGTTCTATTGATCCACATGCAACTTTTTCTATAGGTTTTTCTGTTACTACTATATCTACTTCTCGTGCACAGTTTTCTACTGTTGTGCCGTTTACAGTGATTGAAACAGCGTTTTCGTATTCTCCAGGTGCTAGGTCTTTGTCTGGGTAAAAGTAAACTTTGTCTGATAGTGGGATGTCTTCTAATGTTGGAGTACATACTAGGGCTCCGTTTTCGTCGTATGTTGGTAGCCAAAAAGGGATCATCATAGGGGATATGAAGTGGGGTTCTCCTGGAGAGAAACATCCAACGTCTGTGCTGTAGTTTGCAGTTTCACCGTGTGATCCGTCTGAGTATGTAGCTGATGGAGAAATTATATAGATTTCTCCTTCTTTTATAACTTCTTCCTCGATTGTTATTGTTTGAGGGTTTGTGTAGGACTGGTTGTCTTTGTTGTTCAAGAATTCGACAGTTAGGTCTTCACAAACTATCGCGTCTGGTTTTTCTGGTACTATTAGGTCTATTTTGTGTGAACAGTTTTCGATTTCTGTGTCTGTTTCTGTGCCTGAAACTTGAATTTCGATAGCATCTTCGTATGTTCCAGGTTCCAATTCTGGATCAGGGTAAAAGTATACTTTGTATTGTGATGGGACGTCTTCTAGAGTTGGTGTGCATACTAGGTCTCCGTTTTCGTCGTATGTTGGGCCCCAAGTTGGGGTTCCTAGAATAGTGCTTACACCCATTGCTCCTTGAGAGAAACATCCTTTGTCTGTGCTGTAATCTATTGTTGCTTCGTTAGCTCCATCTGAATAAGTGGCTGAAGGTATGATTCCATAAGATTCAGTCGTTGTTAGTGATGGAGGGTTTGTGTATGAGGTTTTGGTTTCTTCGTCCAAAACTTTAATAGTTAGAGCTTCACAAACTATTGGTGGTGGTGGATCGATTACTTTGAGTGTGGCTGTACATAGATTTTTTTCTACGTTTGAAACTTCATCTCCGTATACTTGAACTTCGATGATTCCAGCTTGTTTTGGGTTTTGGAATGAAGGTCCGTTCGTTAGAGGGTGTTCTACAACTTTGCTTCCGTCGGGAAGACTTGTTGGGTTTCCTTCCAGGTCTTGGAACAAGAATACACCTTGTGTGTCTGTGTGCCATTTGAATTGACCTGAGTATTGGCCATCATTTGTGTCTATTAGGTTTGTGATTTTGATTTTCTTTGATTCTCCAACGTACATTGTGTCTGTTCCGTCTGCGAATTTAACTTGGATATCTCTACACATATCAGGTTCTGCTGGAGCTTTGGCTACGTTGAGTTGTGCGTTACAAGCTTCTTCGTGTCCGATGATTTCAGCTGTTACCCATCTAGGGGAGGTTGGTTCTTCCAATCCACCAAATATTGAGTCTGGATATGCTGTAATTGTTGTTGGGGCTGTGAAACTTTGGATTGCTGTTCCTGGTGTGAATCTGAGTAATCCTCCTGCAAGGTTTGTCCATTTGATTTCTCCTAAGAATTCTGCGCCACTTGCGCTGGTTGCTTTGATGTCGAAGTATTTCTTTTCTCCGACTAGCATTGTGTCTGTTCCGTCTTGGAATAAGACTTCTAGATTTGCACAAACATCATCTTTTACAAGAAGTGTTCCGTTACAAACGTCTTCGTGGCCAACTACTTCTGCGTAGATTTCTCCTGGAGTTGTTGGTTCTTCCATTCTTGCCCAGTCGAATTCTGGGAATGGAGAGATTATCTTGGTTGGGTCTGTTGGATCTTGTGATGGAAGTCCTTGGAACCTGAGTATTCCTCCTGTGTTATATGACCATCTGATTTCTGATTCTAGAGGTTCTCCGAATCCGTCTAGGATTTCGTAGCTAATGTTTTCAGTTTGATTGATTAGCATTGAGTCTGGTGATGCTGGGTCGTCGAATTTTAGAATGAATGCTTCACAAACATCCGGGCATTCGTCTATTACGTATTCAAAGTAACAGTCGATTCCTGCTGGGAATCCGTCGATTTCTGTAACTGTGGCTATCAATGTTCCGTGTCCTTTGAATCGGATTTTTTCACTTATAGTTGTTATAGAGTTTGGGCTGGTTGGACTTCCAGCGTAATCTACGAATACTCCTCCTCCTGTACCTGGTTTGATTTCCCATTCAACAGTGATGTCGTGGTTTGCTGGGTCGATCATTTGCCCATTGTTCATTTGGATTTGATCTAGAGTTATATTAATGTATTCGTGGTCTGGAAAAATACATTCAGGGTTTTGAGTTATTAGATTTCCGTCTATATCAAATGACTCAATTGTTGCTGAGATCTGTTGGCAAACAGGGTATTTAACGATGTCGAATAGTTCTATACATTCTTTTGCGTCTGTTTCGTCACATCTGATTTCTACCACATCTTTACCCTCTTTTTCTGCGTAGAAGAATACTATTTCGTCTGTTTGGACTGGTAGTTGTGGTGAGAAGGATGGTTGTTGCAAAGTTGGTCCGGTTTCTGCGGCTGTTCCGTCGCTCGGAGGTGGGGGAGTCCCTGCGTTGAGAGGTATTCCTGCGCTTAGAGGAATTCCGTTGCCGGCTGGAACTAATGCCATCAATACGCTTGAGTATAGGTTTGCGCTTGAATTGTATGATTGGACAGGTTGGATAGGTCCGTTAGATCCAGATCCGAACACTTGATCAATGATATTCAGAGTTTGTGTACTCATGAATAGTGGCACTTGAACTATTAATTCGTCTGGATTTGCAGGGTTCATATAACTTTCTGGATGCTCTGTTTTTAATTCCAAAAGACTTGAATAGAATTCTCCGTGACCTTGTTCTACTGAGTACAGGAATGTGTCGGTCCATTCGTCGTCATAGTAGTTTTTTGAGTTTTTTCCAGCCATTATAGACCAACTACCTTCGTAGATTGGGTCTGGAGTGACTGTTTCCATATCTGTACAAAGGTCGTCGCAGGTGAATGCGTAGCCCTTACAATATTTGTTGGATCCTTGTTCTGCGTTGTCGAAATCTATGTTTCCATCTACATCAACTGAATATTCTAGTATTTCATTTCCATCTGCATCTGAATAATATGCAGTTATACTTACGGGGTTATTTTCAAGAACATCTCCCATGGCTCCTCCAATACCGTGATAAATTGCTTTGACTGTATATATGCCGTTGTCTGGGTCTGTGTCTCGTAGTTCTGCAACGTATTTGTATGGTGCAGAGTTGTTTATTGGTGTTGTGTTTGTGTTGAATGTTCCGTCTGGTTGTTCTATGTCTATTTTGGCTTTGTCGTCTTCTAGTAAAGTGAATGTGATGTATTGTTCTTTTGGTACTACATCGTCATTTTTTAGTTTTACTTTTGCTTGTAGGATTGTTGAATTTGGGGCTGCTTGGCATGCAGTTAACGGGTTTGGGTCGTTAAGTGTAAGATGTTCACAGTTGTTTTTTGTTGGTTCAACTTCCTTTTTGCCGATGATTTCTGCCTCAAAGTATAAGAATCCTGAATATCGGAAACATCCTGGTAGTTTGTCGAAATTAACCCACATGTCTTGATCCAAGAAATTTGGAGTTGCTGTGATTGTTGTGGAGGTGTCTTCTCCGTCAGGTGTTAGTAAGTTTGTGAAAGTTATGGGTGTTGTTCCATTTGATAAGTATTGATCGAAGTATGTTGGGTTCTTGTTTTCTTCTTTTCCATCGAGTTTTACTCTCAACCATGCTGATCCTGGTACTGCTTTTAGTTTGAAGTCTTTGTCGAATCGCAACATATACATGTCGTCTGTTATTTCGTTTATATTAACTCCGTTTACTTTGATCACTGTGCTTGAGTCGTTTTTATCTTCTCGGTATTCAACGCCGTCTGCGTTTATGTATCCTACAGGGTTTAGAACTTCCTCGTCTTCTGAGAGGACTGAGTTTAGACGTACTCCTATATTTACGTTTTCTGCGTCATCTGGAACTATCGAGTCGCCGTCTTTTGGGTCGTCTGCGTTGTTGTGGAAATAGATCTCGAATTGAACTCGATCTCCTTCTTCGAATACTATCGCTGATTTTGACCCATCATCTTCTACGATGTGTGGTGTGTTCTGATATGAATTCAATCCTGGTTCTAGAGGACATTCTCCTCCTTGGCAGTGAGCTCCTAGTAGGAATTCTCTTTCATCTCCCTCACGTTCATCTGTACGATCAGAATTAGACATGATGTTTGGATTGCCTGTGAAGTTGTTGAAACTTGAGTAGGGGAGTCCAGGTTGGTTTGTATTGAAAGGGATGGCTTCACGAGTTTCTGGTGTGAAGTTTGATTGATCTGGATTCCATGCGAATACTGTGGCTGCAACTGCTGTTGTGGATAGCAGGGCTGTGAGCCATAGGATTGTTTTTTTGATATTCATATTTTTTTTGTTATTTGTGAGGGAATATATATGTGTGTATAACTTTTTTGTTCAGTGTTGGTTTTTACCAGTTCTTGGTGTTACCGCTTTTTGTTTCTGTTCCTGGGTTTGCTGACCCTGCTCCCTGAGCTCCTGTACTTGGGTTTTTTGGAGCTGTTTTGTGTTGAGCACCTCCTTCTTCGTTTTTGGTTACTATTTTTTCTTTTGGTTTATCGCCTGTCTTGATTTCTACAGCTACTGCGAGTGTTGTTAGTATTGATGCGAACACTTTTGATTGTTTTGCATCTGTTGTGTCTGTTGTTTCTTCGAATACGCTTGCTACTCCAATTTCGGTTTCTCTATCTACTTTTGCGTAGCCTGTTTCATCTGCGTAGAAACTTCCGTTAGCACATTTTGCGTATGCGCCTCCGACTATTTCAGGTTTTATGTCTATTTGGACTGTTAAGTCTGTTCCGTCGATTATTTCCACGTATTCTATTCCACGTTTTTCTGCGGCTCTTATTCTTTGAACTAATTGTCGGAATCTATCGACTGCTTCTACTTGTAGTGGTGTCATTGAATCTAATCCGTATGCAGCTTTGTATGCTTGTGTTATCAGGTTGTAGTCGTTTTCGTGATGTGGTTCTTCCATACATAATAGTCTGTGTGCTTTCAAATTTCCGATTTTGAGTGCAAGAGGAGTTAATAGGAATTTTTTTGCTTCTCTTTGTTCGCTTATTTCTTTTTGAGGAACTGGGCTTGCGATTTGCAGAAGTATTTTTGCTATTGCCATGTCTTCGTTTGTTCCTTGGTTAAGTTTGTATTCTTTTGTGGTTACATCGATTAGTCCCAGTTCGTGGATTAGTCCTTCTAGTGCTTCTTTTGGACTTTTTCTGTAACTTTTTGTTTTTGCCATGACTCCTTTTTTGTCTTTCCCGTCATATCCTTTTGATCCTGAGAAGAATGCTGCTCCTTCAGGTATGCTCAAGATTTCCAAGACTCCTCCTTTTAGGAATTTTTTTGGTTTTTTGAGCAATTCTCGGTACATATTGTTCATGAATACTGTTGCGAGGTTTGCTGGATTTGAAAGGCCTAGCTCTTTTGCTGATTTTTGGAATGCAGGAATCATCACTTCTTTTAATACGAATTTTTTTCTGCTGATTATTGCTGCTTTCAATTCTTTTACGTCTTTTTTCTCAGCTAAATTTGTAAACCATTCGTTGAGCATGAATATCACTGCTTCGGAACTTTCTTTGTCTGTTTTGAGTGTTTCTTGTCTGTTTCTAGATAGATATTTGTTTACGAGTCTTATTATTGATTGTGGACGATCTATGAATCGTGTGTCGCTTAGTTCTGCGATGAAATCTTTGTTTTTGTAGATTGAATCGAGTGTTTTGTAGAAGTTTGAACGCATGTTTTCTTTACTTGTGCCGGCACCCATTGCTTCTCGTCTATCTTCAATTTCTTTTGCCATTCTCTCTGTTGAGAGGCCTGTTGTTTTGGATAGGAATGCAGGTGTGAATTGTTCGTACTTTTTTGTTGATTTGGTGGTTGTGCCAGAGCTGTACCCTCTTACTTCCATGATGTTTTTTTGTTTTTTGTATTCCCATTCTGGGCCGTCTTCGATTGTTAGAGTTTCTTCTCCCATTAGTTTTTGAATTGAGAATGAAGAATGGTTTCTGATCCATTCAGGAGTTCTTCCACCTTCTACAGATTCTTTTTGCATAATTGTGATGTAGTCGACGATGCTTGCACCACTTTCAGTTTGTTCGAATGGTAGTGTGAATCGCTCTCTAGAAATTACTAAATTACTGATGTCTCCGGGGAGATACAGGGAGTTTCCGTCTTTGATCAATCCTAGACTCAAAAGTGCTGGGTCGATGTGGATATTGATATCTTTTTCTCCATTTGGGTTTAGGATTTCGAGTTTTGTTTTGCCTCCTACTTGTGTCAATTTCACTTCTGCTTCTCGTAGTTTGTTGTTGTATACGTCTATGTTTGTTTCCCAGTCTGATAGGTCGACTTTTGTTTCGCTTTCTTTGGCCATTAATAGGCCTTCTGGAGAGTAGGTTAGGTTTGGTGTTGATTCTCTGGAGATTGTTTTTAGTGTTTTGCCTGCAACCATATCTGTTTCTATTCCTTCCATGGCTTTTTGCAGTTGTTGTTGTACTCTTATCGAAGAATGTTTTTTCAACATTCTTGATACTTCTCTTCTTTTTGGTATGAAGACTTCTGCGGAACCTATATGAATTCCAACTGATGGTATTGCAATAGGGTATCCTGCGTAGGCTACATGAACGCCCCAATGTGATATTCCAAGTGTTGGTTCTGTTCCTTGTTGTGCAGATTCAATTAATTGAGATTTTGCTGCGTTCAAGATGTATACTATTTGGATAGCGTCATTTTTGTTTTCAGGGTCCAGGCCTGCGGGTTTGAATAATGTTGTATTGAGGTAGTCCCAGGTTTTTGGGTAACTATTCATCAATATGGCGATTTTTCTGGATGCGTTTTCTCCATGTGTTTCCCAGTCTTTGAATAATTGACCTAGGGATTCTCCTTCTGTGCTGAATTCTTTGAATTTCCTGGTTTGTTCTGTTTGTAGGGATTTATCCATATTTTCAGTTTTCATCAAGAATCCTGCTCCTACGCCACCCATTCCGCCTCCTGCCGAAACTGTTATTTCTCGTCCTTGTTTGTTGGCTGTTATAGATATTCCTGCGAAAGCTCCTGATAATCCTCCTCCCAGTGTTATTGTTGCTGAAATTTGGTCATTTTCAAATATAGTGATATTTGCTCCAGCTAATGCATCTAGGCTGAGTGCTCCTCCTGTACTTATGGCTCCTGAAGCTCCTATCATGATGCTCACGTTTTTTAGCCCTGGGATAGGGTAGGAGACTCCAGCGTTGAGGCCTATATTTGTATTTTTTGATCCTCTTTTAACTACAGATGCTCCTATTTGGGCAACTAGGAAGTTTCCGATTGCTTTTACTTGCTCTGGTGGGATTCCTTTGTCTAGTAGTTTGAGTAGTGCTGCTTTGATTCGAGGGTCTGCGTCGTCGTTTGGCATGACTTGTTTTGCAGTTTCGACGATTTGTTTGTAGTGGTTGGATTTTTGTTTTACTACGAATCCGATCTGAAATGCGATTTGTTGTTCTGTTGTGAAGCTTGCTATGTCTAGGACTGAATTTCTGTTTAGAAATTGTTCTTTTGTGGCTTTGCCTTTGTTTAGCAGTTTCATGTTGATGTATCCCAAAGTCAGCATTCGATTGATGTTTTCTATGATTGCTTTGTGGTTTAGAACTTTTTTCCCGTTTTCGATTGTGTAGTTCTCTCTGTTTTCCAAGATTGAGTTGATTGCTGCTTTTGGGCTTGAATGTCTTCGGAAGTACCCTTTGTTCAAGGCGAATTTTGTTCCGTCAATATTGCTCATTGTGACTTGGTCGATGTCGTCATCTGTTAGCCACATTAGCCATTTGTCTCCTTTGTATTGTTTTTCGAATGATGCTAGTTTTGCGAGCTTTTCTCGAGTTTTTTCTTGGTCTGGAGAGTCGATTTGTGCTGTTTTCTCTCGGTGTTCGTAGCTTTCTTCGTATCGAAGTTTTTGGATTGCGTTGAGGACTTCGAGTGCTGGGATTACGACGTCTTCTAGGAAGTCTTCTAGGGCCTCTATTTCTTTTGTTGTTGTTCTGAGTCCGCTAGCTTCGTTGTAATAATCGCCTGCAGCAAAGGTTCTCTCGGACTTTCTTGCGAGTCTTGTCATTGTGTCCAATAGAGATGATCCTGCTGATTGGAACCCTGTATTTGCAAGGGCTTCGCGGATGATTGTGTTGCTAGCGAATCTTTTTTGCAGAGGTCCTGAGACTGCTGTTAAAAAGTCTGCGAAATTGATGTTTTTATCCCATCCTTTGACCATTTCTGCGATTTTCCCTGGTATGTTTTCTTCGTGTATATTGAAAGGACTTTTACTTAATGTTCTGATTATGTCTGCTTTTGGTCCTTTAAAGTATTTCCATTTTTTAGTGAATTCTGTTTGGTCCAGTGCTGCGATTCCTTTGTCGAATTGGAATGATTTATGTCTCAGTGAGACTATTCGGCTGTATTCGTTTGGAGTTACGTCTTTTCTTGTGTCCATTCCGATGCCGAGCTCATCGTCGCCGTATCCATATTCCGTGTTTCTTTGTTCGTTGAGGAATTCTCTTTGTTGTCCGATTCGTATTGTTCTTTTTTCCGCTAGATCTGATTCGTAGGCTTTTGTGTGTTTGGTTGATGCTCCTGCGACTTCTCTTGTTGTAGATGCAGGTCGTGGTGCGGGTTTCTTAGCAGTAGGGATGCTACGTGTTCTCATCCCTGCTGGTAGGGTAGTGCCAGGAGTTGCTGGCTTATGAAGTACTGCGGATTTAACTGGTTTTGGCGCTGGTTTCTTAACTTCCTTTTCTTTCTTTTCCCAACCTAGTTTTACAAGCAGAGTCTCTATGTTTTTTTGGTTTATTTTTCTGGCTGTATCGTTTTCGTCTACGAATGTTGGGACTGAATTTGTTAGGTCAAAACCTATTTGGGGCAGGTGTATTGTATCCATTTCCCACTGTTTTTTTGCTGATGTGTGTTGTAGTGTAGCTAATGTTTTATGGATTTTTAGAATTTTAACTGTAATAGCTTTTAGTATCACTTCTGAGAACTCTCTTTTGGTTCCTAGTAATTTTTCAAGTTCTTTTCCTGCTTTTTTTATTGTGTTCAAAGTCTCTCCGGGGATGTTGATGTTTGAATCATGGTTGAGGAGGTTAACTTTAATATCTATTGTATTTTCATGTGTGCCCATTATTAAAAGCCCTTCCAGTTCAGTTTCTCTTGAATTTTTTATTTCTAATTTTTCACTGGATGTTAGTCCTGGTTTGATTTCAGGTTCAGGTGGTGGGGTGCGAACTGGTGCTGATTTTGGAGCAGTTGGTGCGTTTTCTAGGTAAAAACTAGGATTTATTGATAAGATCCATTTGTGAAAGTTATCTGTAAAACTTTTTGCCCCTCTTTTAATCTCTAGTGTGTCTAGTTTGTTAATTTCGTCGCTATACCAATTGATTGATTTCAAGTAGCGTTTTAGGTTGTTTTGTCCGAAACTGATTGTCTTTATGTTGGGTAAGTCTATTGATTCGATTGCTAAAATTGACGTTAGCGTAGAGTTTAGGACTTTCAGGATTTCCTTTTGTTGTAGGGATGATGTTTTGTTTGATTTGATTTTGTCTGTTAATGCTTTGAGGGTTGCGTTTATTTCTATTAGTTTTGTTATTGTTTCTTCTGATAATTCTGGCTGATTTTCTGGGATTTTGTCGGAATTCTTCCAGTCTATGGTTATTCCGTGATCTGTACGTAATGTGTCTAATTGTGCTTGAACTTTTTCCTTGTTTTCTGCAATTTCTTTTTCAGCGGCTGTTGGTGCTGCTGGTGCTGCTTTAGCTGCTGGAGCTTTTGGAGCTGGGGTTGCTGTTGCGGCTGCTTTTGCTGCTGCGGCTTCTTTTACTTTTCCTATTCGTAGATCTTTTTTTATTTCTTCTGTTTCAAGCATTGTCTCGTAGTTGGTTCCGCTTAAATTAAATCCTCCCCAATCTGACAAATCGGAATTGTCAGTGAATGGTAGGTTTGGGAAATCGGCATTGTCTATTTCGTAAAAAGAGCTATGAGTCACTGTGGTTCCATTTTTCAGTGTTACTTCTGGAATATTTTTGTCATTTGGGCTAGTTATAAATTTCCCTAAATGAATAAGTCTTTCATAGTCTTTGAGATTTCTATCTGTTTTAGATGTTAGTTCTTTAATCTCTTCTATGATGGAAATCAGATTATTGATAGTTGAAATGTCAAAAGGTCTTGTTGAGGGGATTGTTATATTGACTCCCGTTTGTTCGGCAAAGTATTGTTCTGCTGCTCTTTTGATTCCACATCGTTCTTCTATTCTTCTATCTTTTGGATCGATGCCCATTTCTTCAAGCATGTTTTTTTGAGACTTATCTTTCTCCCAATTTTTCACTCCGTCTATCCATGCGTCTATTAAATCGTTATTTTCGTGGTCTAATTCGCGTAATCGGTAGTTACCGGCTTTGTTTTTTGCCAGGACTTTGAATGTGTTGTTTGCTAAGACGGCGTTTATATCAAATAGCATAATATCTGGGTTTTTATCACCAAACGCTCGATCGATTATTGATTTTGCTCTCTTTAATTTTTCTCTGATTCCTAGTAATCTTCTTACCAAGAATCCCTTGTCGTAACTTTGTGTAGAGGAATATCCAGGACTGGTTCCAGGGGGAGTTATGGATGTTGAGATATCTTGTATTTGTACTGAAATATCTGTTAGCAAATCATAAGCTTCTTGGGGTATTGGTTTTTCTGTGGTTCCCTTTGTTGGCATGACCATTATGTTGTGTTCTGTGAGTAGAGTGTCATTTTGGTCTTCGAATGAGTCTTTTGGAGCTGGAGCCTCTGTTTCAGCTGCTAATCTGTCAAAAACTCTTGAAGCTCCTTCTGTTATGGCTTTTGCCAATACTTCTAGTTTTGTTCCTTTCTTGAAGGTTTTGTCTGATTCACCCTTAACTTTTAGTACGGTGCTACTATCCGTATTTATGATTTCCGCAAAAACATTATTGTAATCTGTTTTGTGTTGTATTGTTATTGATCTTTTAGCCCAATAGTACTTTATGGCTACTGTGAAATTTGTGTTTGCTGCTTTGCTTTTTTCTATTAAATCTTTAGATGTTTTTCCCTGTAGAAGGTAAAATAGATGAGAGGCAAGAGTTGTCTCTGATAAAGCTTCTTCACCTTGTTCTGCGATTATTGCTGTGCGTTTTTGGGCAGACAGCTCTTCTAATCTGAATAAGAAGGTTTCTCCTGAGTCATAGCTTCCTACAGTGTTTTTACCTAGGTTGGCGCGTCTTACTCCGTTAATGCCAAGTTCGCGTGTGTTTGTGAGGATAGATCCTCTCCATGATTCGTACGGGGTTGCTCCATCGCTGCTTGTTTCAATGTCTTTCAGGAGAGCGTTTATGCTGTCTATGATTTTTTGTTTTTTTGATTTCCATTCGGCTTCTGGAATTACTTTTTCTAGTAGTATTCTGTACCCAGTTCCAGTTTTTAGGGCTTTTTGTTGAGCTTCTTTGGTTTTTGGTGTTTCTAGGGTTGATGTGGCGGTTTCAGCTTTCTTGGTCCATCCATATCGTGAGAGGTATCCTTTGAGAAGGATTTTTATATCTTCTCGACTTTCTCCTGGGTGGTGTTCAACAGTTTGTTTTTCCCCACTGGTTGAGGTTCCTGGAATACTTGTTTTTATTAAGTTGAGCGTCCATCCAAATTTTTCATCTTGATTGAATTTGTGGAGTTCTTTTAATGCTTTTTCTAATGTGCCCGTCATTCTTTCTAGAGTTTCTTCATTGTAATTCCCAGGGGTTCCTATTTGTGCTGTTGTCTCTGATAGGGTTCTTATGGTTGCAAGAAGGGTTTCTGGAACTTCCAAACTTCCTGTTTTTTCTGACCATATTCGTGTTTCTTCCTTGGCTTTTGATGTTTTTGTGATTGCTGCTGATTGCACTTCTACTCCTTCTACGTGTGGTATTCTTTGGATTTTCTTTCTAATTTGTTTTTCTTCACCTGCTACTGTTAAGAGTTCTTTGTCAAAATTTGGAACAATAGATTTTACCCACTCAGCACATCCTTCTTGGACAATCATCTTTTTTCTACTTACCATGAATACCGAGTCGTTTCCCCACAGAAGTGCTCTAGCCATGTGAACCCTTGCCTTTATTTTGTAATTTCCAAATTCTATTGAAGCTAAGGTCGTTGGCAATTTAGATAATTTTTCTCCTATTGTTACGAATGTATTTATGATGTCATCTATTCCATTTATTTCGTTTTTTCTGAGTTTGATTGATAACTCTTGGAGTAGCTGGTTGCTTTGTTTGAGTTCCTCAATTAATGATTCTTCTAGTGCTGATTCTGGTAAATTTCCTTCGTCCCATTCGAGAGCTATTCTTCCTGATGCTTCTAGATCATCGAGTTGTTTTTGGAGTGGGGTGTTAGCTTTTTTAGCAGTTTCTTTCCACCCTAATGCTTGTAGTCTTTCTTCTACAGTGTTTTTATCGTTGAGGTCCGCATATCTTTCCACCATAACTAGCATTGGCTGTGTGGTTGCTAGATCAAATTCTATTCCCTCTATTAATTCAATCCTGGTGATTGCCCAATTTGTGTCTTTTCTCTCTGGATAAAATAAATCTCTCAGAGTTTTGAATGTCTCTGTTAATTGTTTTTGGATTTTTGTTATTTTCGTTGGTGTGTATGTTTTTGGGCCGCTAAGTAAATCTTTTATCTTGGCTATCTCTGTGTCTATGGTTTGAGGGATGTGCGATGGCATGGTTATTTCTGCATCATGACTGTCTATACTTACCCCTATTTTTGTAGCTTTTGTTTGTGCTAAAAGTTGTGATTGTGTAGCGGCTTGTTTCTGTAGAAAGAGGGCCGTTTTTTGTACTGGCGTGATTGTCTCAGTGTTTCCACGGTTCAAATCGAAATGTGAATTTAAGGATTTTGCCCATCTTTTGAGCCCTACAGTTTGTTCTCCTGTCTCGTTGTAAACTACGTCGCTGTTTAGGCTGTTTTTGAATTGGCCATCCCATAAGAGCTGTATCTCTGGGAATTCAAGGCTTTTGATGTTTTTCCCTGTAGCTTTAAATATGTCTGTTTTTATATCAGCTAGCTCAGCGTTATAATTTTTTAGTCCCAAAAATACTTGTTCTAAAGGGATTATTTCTAAAGGGATGGTATGTGGTTCTTGGTTGATGAATTTGCGAAGTCTTTCTGGGTATATTGTTGCTACTTTGAGATTATTGATTGATCTTATGGGGATTATTGCGGTCGGATCTTTCTCGGGATTTTCCCATGTGATTTTGATTTTGTTTTTTTTGAATGTAGCTAATTGTTCGTGAAATTTTTGAGTTGGAGTGAGTTTTGCAGTTTTTGTTGATTGATGTAATGAGCCTTCTTCAAATGTCCATACACCTTCTTTTTTGTTTGCTTCCCAGATTAAATCTGGGTTACCTGGATTTTTAGATGGAAGAATTATTCTTGTTACGAATATGTGTTTATCAGTGTTCTGGTAAACTATTTGGTTTTTTACTGATAGTTCAGTTGTGGTTTTTTTCCAAAGGGGACCTCCTGTTCCTCTTTTTTTGATTTCTTTATACAGGGCGGTGATGTTTATACCTTGTCTTGCCTTGTTTATGGCTACTCTTGCGCTGTATCTGTCTTGGTCTGTTGTATTTCCTGTTTCTATTGTTTGAAATTTAGCATTGGGAGTATTGTTGGCTTCTTCTCTGGCAAGCTTTTTTCTGTTAGGTTTTTTTCCGGATACTTCAATTCTTAATGAGTATGTGTCTGTGACATATTCATGATTAGATCTCTCATCTTTGCTTTCTGCGCCTCCTTTTCTTTTGAATTCTAAAAGTTTTTCAATTTTTTCTTTGTATGTAGGTTCGAATTTTTTTGTTGAGCTTTCCCATTTGATTCGTCCTGGGTCTAATGTTCCTGTTACTTCCATTACCACACCTGTGTCGATTGTTAGGCTTTTGATTGCGCTAAATTTTCTTGCACCTTCCACTGGTTGGAGGACTGTTTCGGTAACTTTTTTTAATACGTATGAAAGCTCATCCATTCTGGTTTGCAAATCGTACTTGTTGTTTTTGGATTTGTTTTCAATTGCACTTATCAGCTCTATTTTTGTTTGTTTGAGTTGTGAGAAACTTTTCTCACTGAATGCTGGAAGTTTTGTTAAATCTTCTTTGATTTCTAGTTCTATTCCGAGTTCTGACAATGTGTTTACTTGTTCGTATAACGTTTCTGGGACCCCTAATGCTTCTGCTGGGCTTAATCCATCAAGGTCGTCTCGTCCTATGGCTGAGAGAATTCTGTGTTTTTTATTTTTTCTTGAATCTGTTCCTAATATTTCTTCAGATAATGGTTGTAGTGCTGTTCTGTTTCCTTTTTTGACTTCTGCTTCCGCAAATAATTTTCCTCTTTCTGAGCTGGTTACATTTGCTTCGAATAGCATGTGGGATCCTCCTTCCTTTGTTTTTGCTATGATTCGGATTTTTGACACGCCTTTAACTTTTGTGATTTTTGCAACGATTTCTTTGTATCCTCCTTGTTTTTTTACGTATGGAGATTTTAGTTTTCTTTTGAGGTTCGATAGGTTTGTTTCTTTTTCTTTTCCTTTGTCTAGGTTTTTCTTTCCTCGTTTTGTTTCATTGAATGCTGCCAAAAAGTCTTTTGTTTGTGCGTCTGCTTTGTTTGAATCTGAATAATAATCTCCTGCGATTTCTGCGAAGATTTTTCGCAGATTATTTTGCTTGAAATTTTTCACATCAATTTCGGATTCTTTTAGGTCAAATTTGTATTCTTTTTCGTGCTTCCAT
>Ga0307989_1000293_pt1 | contig 34574 bp, 22 predicted proteins | sample EllFjometagen185_FD_203164 | JGI IMG/M metagenome (GOLD analysis project Ga0307989, IMG submission 203164) | Marine microbial communities from Ellis Fjord, Antarctic Ocean - #185 | ecosystem: Environmental > Aquatic > Marine > Unclassified | place: Southern Ocean | collected 2014-10-08 | reverse complement strand
AGAAACAGTTTCCATTAATGTTTTAGATTTTGCCATGCATCGAGTCAGGGAAGTCATGGATGATATTTCTGCCAGCTTATCTGGTCCACAGGAACGCACCTGGAATGGACGAAATGAAGCTGGCTATCTGGTGTCCAATGGGACCTACTTTATTCGAATCGAAGTGGGTTCTGATATTCACTGGACGAAAGTGATGGTGATAAATTGAAAGCTCAAGCCATGCGACTCACTCCGAACATTGAGGCACTCGAAATGTTCACTATGACAGCTTCAATTGATAAGCCTTACCCTTCGACAAACTCAGTGTCCGACTTTCTCTCAAAGTCCAAGACTCCTTTACTCTTATTAACCTTACTCTTACTGTTAAGCTCCAACCTTATCGCTTCTGGTTTAGGTGGGTTTTCAGGCACGTCAAACCGATTCATATCTGATCCTCTTTCAGCTGGCACAGGAGGAATAACTCTCTTTCATCAAACCAGCACCAACAGTTACTCCCAGAACCCGGCTTCTCAGGCCTTCTTTGGGAAGCGAAGTTTTGATGCCGGTATGGTACAACTTTCTCTGGATCGATTTATCTATTCAGTGAATGCGGGTGTCCCCCTTCCCCCAACAGCCAGTCTCTCCTTTGGTGTGATTGCTGCCGGGACAAATAATATTGAAGCTCGGGATTCAAGGGGTTATGCAGCAGGGGAATTAAGTGACACAGAAATGACTTACCTCGTCTCCTTCTCAAATCGATTTTCTGAAAAGCTGGCATTTGGGTTGTCACTCAAAGTGCTAACCAAACAATTCAGCTCTGATGATGACTGGCTAGATCTCAAAGGTAGCGGCTTTGGTGCTGGACTAGGGTTTGTGTATAAGCCTATGGCGGGAAGTTCAGTGGCCGTGGCTATCAAGGACTGGAACAGCAGTTATAAATGGAAGACTCAGGATGTCTTTGAAAGAGGCAGCAGCTATCAGGACGAATTTCCCATTAGTCTTTCCTGGGGTTGGTTACAGGAAATGAAGCGCTTTTCTCTAGCAGTTGAACATGATCACTATCTTGTTGGGGAAAACATATATCGTGCTGCCGTGATATGGCAGAGTGCCCGAGCGCTCGGTGTGAACGCCGGTGTGAGCATGGAAGATGATCAATTTTTTCCCGGTATTAGTGCCCGCTATGAGCTATCATGGAAACAGGGTCCACCGATGCACATTGATCTCGGCATGAGAATGGGCACCCAAGGGGAAGGCCTGAGAAATTATCTAGGATGGGGAGTTAACTTCTAATGATAAAACAGATAATCCTGGCATTGATGATGGTGGGGATGGCTCTGGGTCAGAGTGGCTTTGATATCCTGTCAACGCCCACAGATTCTCGGGATGCCTCACTGGGCTTAACCCTCAATCCAACAGTCAAGCCGACCCGTATTCTGACCCACCCTGAGTCGAGTGTCACTTTGAGTGTCTGGAATTGGGTAGCTGATGTCCAGGGAGCTTATATGGGCATCGCCCTTAACAATGCTCACCTGAGTTTTCAGGCAATGAATAGTGGTGATCTAGAATATCGCAATGATATCCCTACTGAGGAACCACTAAGCACCTTCCAATACAATATTTTTAACGCAGGTGGATCTTATGCCAAAGCGTTCGGATCATTTATTTTAGGTCTGGGAACTGAGTTGATACACGAGCGATCCTTGAATGCCAATGCAACCAGTTTATCTCTCAACATGGCTGCGGCTTACCCTATGAGCGAGAGCTTGATTGCCAGTGGAGGCGTGAGACATTTTGGAATTAGCAATGAACTGGATGAAGAAAGTACTCAACTTCCCTCTGAAATGTGGCTGGAGGTCGATGCGACCCTGGGACAACTCTCTGTAATGGGCGAGGTCAGTGATGGCGCATTCCCAACAGCTCTGGGTCTCTCCTATACCCTCATGGATAAATTTGAGCTTATGGGTGGAATTCAACTTGAATCAGCTGATCCTGATATGCGAGTGCATCCATCGGCTGGATTTACTGCGGATTGGTCAAATTTCACATTGGGTTATTCTATCTATCAAATGAATCATACGCTTGGCGCACGCCACTTTATATCTCTCTTCTGGAACTATTAGATGAGTTTGCATCTTCCCACCTGGCAAAATCTGACGCCAGGAGAAAGTAACAACCATGTGTGACACATTTGTTGCTCTACCCTCTGTAACCAGGGATGGAAGCATGATCTTTGGAAAAAATAGTGATCGGGAAGCCGCTGAAGTTCAGCTGTTGGAATATCACCCTGAATGTCGCCATGACCCTTCAGATATGGTGGATTGCACCCACATAAGCATTCCTCAAGTCGAAGAAACCCATGCTGTGCTTATCAGTCGTCCCTTCTGGATGTGGGGTGCAGAAATGGGGTCCAATGACAGAGGTGTCGTGATTGGAAACGAAGCTGTATTTACCAAGATGCCTCGTGAAAAAGAAGGCGGTCTTACAGGCATGGACCTCCTGAGATTGGCCCTGGAAAGACGTAGTTCAGCCCGGGGAGCTCTAGAGACCATCACTGAATTACTGGAAAAATATGGACAGGGTGGCAACTGTGGATATCAAAATAAGTCATTTTATTATCATAACAGTTTTCTCATCGCTGATTCCCAAGAGGCCTGGGTACTGGAAACGGCAGGCCATCTCTGGGTCGCCAAGAAAGTGGAAGACTACTACGCCATCAGCAATGGCCTGACTATCGGGAGCGACTTTGACCTCATGCATGAGGACTTGATCTACACAGCCCTGGAAAAGGGGTGGATCAAGAAGAAGGCAGATTTTCATTTTGCCAACTGCTACTCCGATACCTTTTATACCAAATTTTCTGCCTGTGCTACAAGGCAGTCACGCTCACATGAGATGCTGAGAACAAAAAATTACGCCCTCACTGATGCATTTGCCCACCTGCGAGACCATGGGGATAGCTCATACCGACCTGACAACCACTTTCTCACGAATCATGTCTGTGCCCATGCAAGTGCTAGTCCTGCCAGACAGGCCTCCCAAACTACTGCATCCTTTGTGGCTCATTTGACCGAAGATAATGAGACCTATTGGGCAACAGCAAGCTCCAGTCCATGCACATCCATATTCAAGCCAATCTGGTATGGTAATAATCCCCTGCCAACCTCCTTTGCCGGGGAGCATCTTGAGAATTTTGATGAGGATATCTTCTGGTGGCATCATGAGGAACTTCATCGACAGATTTTACTCGATTTTGAACACCGCAATGCGCTTGTTCGTCGTGAGTTTGAGGTCCTGGAAAATCGATGGCTCAAAGAGTCCAGTGAGGTAGAGGTGAAGCAGCGGGCTGAGCTCACTGCCGAGGCTTTCAGCCTGGAAAGAGAGACTGCTGATGCGCTCATCGCCATGCTTGAAACTGAAAGCATTGTAACCAAACCACACTTCCCATATAAGCGGTTCTGGAAGAAACAGAACGCGAAAGTGGGTTTGAAGCTTAAGTAACTTCCAGTAGGCCTCCCACACCACATTCAGACTATATAATATTTACTAATAAGGATCAAAACGGATGACTTGAAGCCCGCCACCGGGTTCGCCATCTGCTGGAATTTCAAGAGTAAGAGTTGAGAGTTTCCGCAGCTTCATCTTCTTTGAAGCTTGCTCCTCTGGCCACAGAGAGGTCATCCTGACTCTATTTCTATGAGTCTTAAGCCCAAGTGTCTCAGCATTGATGTTCAACACAATTTTATGTGACTCACTATCAGGATTCCCAGCTATCAGTAGAGCTCTTTTTCCATTTGTCAATATATAGGGAACAGGGAGATCAGTTCCCTGAATCACATCGACGGATTTGATGACTAAGTCTTTGTCATTCATATCCAAAGCATGCATGAGATCTGAGTGCTGGCCACGTATTTCAATCATGCGCTTGACATCGCGAAACATTTCCTGGCTACTCGATTGATCCAGTTGCTCCCATTGTAACCATGAAGCGTATAGCCATCGTCCTGTACCCTGCTCGCCATCCCCGAAAAGACCTGGAGTGTGTCTAGGTAGTGGGACATACTGGGCATCGAATTCTTCTCCACTCATGAAAAGAGGAATGGCGGGTACAAAGAGTGTTGCGTACCCAAAAACATGTCGACTGCCTCGAACTGTATATGGATTTTCATCCAATGGATACCCATCCCAACCACAATCATGACAACTCGGTGCGACTACTCTGAACCTATCTCCTGGCAAAGGATCACCGCCACTTACTTTCAGCCCACCGTCTATTTCTTCTACAAATAGTTTCCAGCCACTCCCTTCTGTCTGCCAGTGCCAGCTCCGTTCGGGAGAAAACAGTCGGATGTGGTCATAAGCCTTATCTAACTCCACTCCCTGCAATATCCAGCTCCAGTCTGGGTCCCCTTCTTTTTCATATTCCCATCTTCCAACAACGTCTTCGCCCAACCCGAGAAACTGGATATCTTCAGGTGTGTCAGGGGTATTGTCGAAAGTCAGAGTTTGATCCCCATATTTTATTTCGCAGTTGAAAGTGACTGTCCTGCCGGTGAAATCGCCTGCCTTTAAATCCTCCATGGCAGCCAGATTGTTGAGGGCAGCATGTTGGTCAAGGCGACCTTCTCGGATATCATAGAGCATGATATCTCTTTGACTCGCGTGACTGACAAGCTCCCGACCACTTTCTCCCAGTACGAAAATATGTTTGTCCGCCTTAGAACACCTTAGTTTAATCTCCTCCCAGAGATCAGGTCTATGTAACCCCATATCACATCTAAATCCATCTACTCCCCAGTCCAGGACTACGTTTGTCCACATTTGGATCCACCACTCATCCAGATCAGGATGATCCCCTTCCCAGTCGTAATCAGTCATTCCCCATGATCCGCCCTTAAACCAGTCGGGGTGTTCCTTAATCAGATCGCTATAATCCATCACCCCATGTTCGATGGTATCGAGAAATATTCTGATACCTCGCTGATGTGCAGCATTGACCATGGCTTTAAATTCATCGGGAGTTCCAAGAGTCGGGTCTAGTTTTCCCGGCTCAATACAGGCATACTGGGTCCAGATTCCATAGAAATGACTTGAGTCTGAGTAGGAGTGACCAGTTAACCAGATGGCGTTAATACCCAATTCTTCCAGATAAGGGAGTTTATCCTTCAAAGAATTAAATGTCCCGGATTCCGGTCCTGCAGGCGAAGTAAATCCTTTGGTAGCAATCTCATAAATTATAAGATCCTTAGCCCATTCAGGTGCTCCCGTGTCTACATTTTCATTAGCATGTGAGATAGCTGTTAATGAACAGACCATGGTCAGAACTAGCAATTTTATAAACGATTTCTTCATTGAATCCCCTTGATCGCTGTGTTAAAAGCTCCGCTTAAAATTGCGAGCCGTATCAATCATAGTTTTGATATTTTCATGCGGTGTATCAGCCGGGATGGCGCAGCCTGCATTGAGGATAAACCCGGGCGTATCTACGAACACTTCAAGCAATTTCCTGGTCGTTGTTGCTATTAGTTCTGGCGAGCCTTGTTGAAGTACACCAACTGGATCAATATTGCCGATGAGGGTAGCCTTGCCAGCATAGGTTTCCTGAGCGAGTTGAATATCTGTTTTGTAGTCTAATTCAAAGGCATCAGCGCCGGTATTCAGCATATCATCCAAAATGGCACCTGTATTTCCACATATGTGCAAGGCGTATGGAAGCTCGTATTTGTGAGCCGCTTCAACAACTCGCTTCTCAAAAGGTAGCGCAAATTTTCTATACATTTCAGGTGAAATAAGCTCAGGACCTGCTGGGCTGTCCCCGTTTGATATCATGTGAGCTCCTGTCTGAGACATGAGAGCAACAAACTGGCAGACTGCGTCTGTACAATATTCAAGTAAATCTAAGGCCAGTTCAGGCGCTCTTATCAAATCCATGAACCATTCCTGTGGAGAGCGCATCATACTGGCCAAAGAGAAGGGAGCCTGATCGCAATTCCCCCTGATAAATATTTCATCCCCAAAATGGGATTTTAATTTCGCAACTGCCTCTAACCAGATCTGGATATGCTTATATGCCCCAATATCCGGGGATGGCAGTTTTGCCACATCCTTTAATGGATCCAGACACCCTAAAAAGCTAGTGGCGGGGTCGTCTTCCATAAATTCAATGGGAACTCCAAGGGCACCAGCCAGGGTCGCTGTATCGATATCCACCAGTATTCCATCATATTGATAGGTCTCAACAGACCTTATAAAGGATTCAGCGATCACTTCAGGATCATTTCTGAATTGCTCCATGGTATAGCCGGATTCTCTCGCAGATAGCATAAAATTGTGTAGCATTATTGGAACCTGATCAGAGGGTTCACTCTGTAGAGCTGCGTTGACCCTCTGATATCCGTTCATATTATTCTCGAACTATTTCTTTGAAGAATTTGAAGCTTGTATATGTTCACATATCATCGCCTGGGATGGCTCTGATGAATTCGGTGCTCTCGTCAGCAGTGGTATCTATTTGTATCGTCTAGAATCTGGAGATTTCTCTCAGACTCGAAAAATGATTCTTCTCAGATAATTTATTCATAAACGCGAGGGTGTGTATGTCCACTCCCCTGCATTTATTTCACTCCGACTAATTAATTGCTACCAAGCGAATTGTAATTCCCCCACCAGCAGCTAATGGAAGTTTCATATTTAATGTTGAATTGACTTCCTGATTTTCTATAGCATAATCGTGGGGGATTTTTATCCCAGGAAGCTTCATCACCATCTCTGTAGATTTTGCTGAGTTAGGATAGAATACTGAAACCGGACAATTCGAGAATTACCAGTATCGGCAATATATACAATATTTTCATCAATAAAAATAGCTTCCGGGTTGCTAAGAATATCAGCGACTTCAATAACAGCCGATGAATCACCATCTACTAAAGTTGTTCCAATATTTCTTTGAAAAGTACCCTTATTATCAAATGTTTGAACAATATTATTTATGGCATCCACAACATAAATTATTCCTCTGAAATCCACTCCAATATTGCGCGCAAAGGGAAATCTTTCTGTATCAAGAATATCATCCTCATCTAATGGATCAAAAAGGGTTCTGTATGAACCAGCAGAAATACCATGAGACGGATATACACCCCCGGTTTGTGTAAAATAAATATTTCCACTAATATCTGTTGCAATACTAGTTGGTTCCATAATAAATCCGGCACCAGATCCTTTGCTTGTAGCAACTTCACTAAAAATACATTCATAATCAAACGCAACAGATAAGCTGGAGTCATTCCCCATAATTAGAAGCTGCTTAACAACATATTTAAGTTTGACTATTCTGTCATAACGTTTATCCATTATATATAAGAGATTACTATAATCACCACCAAATACAGCAATATCAACGATCTTACTATTACGCGTGTCCCCATAATCATCAACAAACTCATAATTTCTTGGATCGTTTCCATCGAATATTACATGTGGAGCCAGAATGCTGTCGATCAACTCCTCTGAGCTATCTAGTTTGGCATCATATAAAGTATATCCATTCCCCAAATAGTAACTCAATGAATCCATCCTGTTACTATATATATACTCATCAAGGTCAGAATTATATAGAATAACTTCTTTACTCACATATCGTATACCAGCATTGTTATAATATTGATTCCAGGCATATATTTGATTACTTCCATCGATAAACAGTAAATTCATCTTACTGTCCTGACTTAACTGTAAAGGTTCGATGTTTTCTTTTCCTGGTACCCTTATCTCACCCAAATCTTGAAAATTATTGCCGAATTCATCATCTGTAACTACCATTCCTGCTTGATCTAAAACGACAATTCTGCCGTTACCTGAATCTGCTATAAAAATATAACCATCATCCCCAACAAGAACATCTTTCGGCGTATTAAAACCAAATTCATCTTTTTCCCAATCAGGGTATATATGTACATAAGCAGTATCACCTTGCTCAGCTTCACTAATCGTTGGAAGGCTTTCTATATGTCCACAGTTAAATAAAATAAAAGTGGTAAAAAGAAATATTAAATATGTTATAATAGTTTTTATCATAGTGAAAACTTTAATGTAAACCTTTGAATATCAGATAAATATACCAGGTTTGAATATGAATAATCGAAAGAAATATCTTTCTCATTTATTGATAGTTTAATTCCAACGCCCAAGTTGAATTTTTCTTCAGGGTTATTCAAATTAAGGCCACCTCTTACAAACAACATATTTGCGAACGCATTTTCAATTCCAATTGAGAACGTTTCAGCATTATCAACGGGATGATTTAACTGAGCAGAAACGGTCATCTTATTTTTCTTTGTATCAATTATTTCCATAGCTGTTCCAATTCTGAAAATCGTTGGAACTGGAAAGCTCTTATAATTTACATCGACCGTGCCTCCCTCAATGACCGGTTTGGCAAATTTACCATTATTCATCACTTCTGATCCAAAATTAGTGAGTGATACTGCAAAACGTAATGATTTATATCCTGTCCAATAAAATGTGCCAATATCTATTAATGGAGTTTGACTGGAAACATCAGCAATTCGCTCTTCAACATATTTTAATGTCAGTCCCCATGAAAATTGTTGAGTGATTTTTTGGGAGATCGAAGCACCTATAAAATAATCATAAAAATAAAATTGTTCACCTGTTCCATGCGGCATATATTCTGTAGTTATATTCATTGGATCAGTGTGCAAAAACCCTGCACTTAAACCAAATGAATAGTTAGAAGACATTTTATATACAATTCCAAAAAAATCATATTCAATACCAGCAGGCCATTTAATTCTTGAAGAATATATTTCTGATTGTTTCATTTGAGCAGCCCCTGCCGGATTCCAATATAAACATGAAGCATCATCTGCGATACTTACAAAAGCTCCTCCCATTGAAGAGGCACGACTACCAACACCAATTTTTAAAAAAGTTAATGCAGAAGTTCCTGCTCTTCTATGTCCTAATTGCGGATAGATATCAAAGGCGTGAGTCGTTGATGAACCACAAAAAATCATTATTAAGATAAATAGGTAATATTTAGTATTTTTAATCATCTAAAATTTCACCTTAACACCTAACATAATATTTCTTGGTTCCCGATATCTTGAAGGATTGTCCTGAGGTAAATCAGTTAAATCATCACGCCAAGAGAACGGAATTGGATCACCGGGTTCCCAAGCCCTGCCTGTAATTGGATTGATAATTTTTGCTATTTTTGCGTTAAAAATATTTTCTATTTGGCAAATTAAATCAAATTTTATATTGCCTGTTGTAATTCCTTTAGAAAACTTTACATCCCATTCCTGCCAGGGATCGGCCAAAGAAGAATAAGGTGTTTCATCGTATTTTTCTAATTCAAGATCGATCATCTGAGTATATCGCCTGCCAGCGGATACCTGCCAATGAATATTAACATTAAAATCATTTGGTAAAGGAATGAAAAATAATCGTTCGTTTTTATTTTTTGGAATATAATAATTTATATCCGTTGAAATACGATAGGGAACATCCCAATGCATGAATGTTTCATCTAAGGATTTTTCTCTATTTACTGCTAGCTGCTCAAGTGCTTCATTGGGAGAATTACTTTTTCCTGTGACCATTGAATATGTTCCATTTAGTCGAATTGACAGATAGTCTGAAAATCGACGCTGTAAATAAACTTCTACTCCTCTTGAACGGGCATAATCCATATTAAAATACATAAAAGGTCTTTTTAAGGATTTTTCACCCTGGACTGTTAACTGTTCAGATGTCGCATAATCAAAAAGATCTTTGTAAAATGCTGTAATATTTATTACCTGATCTTCACTGAATTTATGTTTTAATCCAATTTCGTAAGCAACTGTAGTTGTTGGATTTAAATCAGGATTCCCTAGCAAGGGACTCGCTCCTAATTTTGTTTTATTCAAACTCGCATAAATATATTCATAATTAGGACGTTGAGAAAAATGGCCATATGAAAAGAATAAAGCATCATTGTCTGTAAGAGGATGAGAAATTCCAATTCGAGGACTTAAATGTGCTTTACCTTGTCTCCCAAAAAGTTTAAAAGTATTGTCATTAAAATCTTCTCTGAACTTTGCTGAAAGATGTGGTGAGAGATTCGAATCATCAATGAGATCGGTTGCAATACTACCTAGTAACATAAAATCATATCGCAAACCAACGTTTACTATCATCCCTTCGTACACTAACTTATTCTGAGCAAATAAACTACCTGCCATGGGTTTTACTTTGTATATATCCCAGGAGCCACCAAAACTATCATCACCTCCAGTTAACCACGGATCATCAATATCAATGACTTGCATTGTTGTAAAATCTGTTGAGAAACCAGCTTTAAATCGATTGGCTGTAGATATTTGGCTTGTTATTTCAGATTTTATTGTCCAGGTTTCAGAATAATGATCATGCCAGTTGCTTGCATCCCCGGTATCATTAAAACCATCCCTGTTCCAGACCGTTATATCACCATCAGGCATATCTACTAAATATTGAATTGGATAAAGATCGTTGGCAATATCGTATTCATCATAATACTTGCCAAGAACAGCAGAATGTTTATTAATAAAAACGCGTCCAATGTCTGCTTCTAAAAATGTTTTTGTATTAAAGGAGTGTGTAAGTAATAAATTTGTCTGGATACCTTCCCAGGTGATGGTATTGTAATGATCCAGCCAGTTCATATATCGATAATTAAATCCGCCTTGATTAATTTGTAAGGATCGCTTATATATTGCTGAAATTTTGGTACTTTTATTTTTCCAAGTTAATTTATATAGTGCTGACCAATTGTTATCCTGTCTCTGTGCGAAAGGTTCATATTTTTTTAATGAGGGTACCAATTTTGATGCATGTGGAAGATAGGTGTCTGACATAAACATATAAGCATTTGTAAAAAAAGTTACTGTTCCGGGAATTTTTATACCTAGAGCGGGAAGTAATTTACTCGTGATCGGTTCAGGACCACCAAACGATATTTCAACTGCGTCTGTATTAAAATTATTGATTTTTTCCATACCAATATGATCTGATTTTGTAGATACTGTACCGTGATACTCCTGACCACCCTCTTTGGTCTTTACTTCAATAATACCAGACATAGCTTGTCCGTATTCAGCATTAAATCCGCCGGTAATTACTTCTATTTCATCAATAGCATCAACACTAAGAAAAACCCCATAACTTCTACCCGTCAATGGATCTTTAGTCGCAACACGGTCTATTATATACAGGTTTTCGTCAGCTCTCCCTCCACGTATGTGGATTTCATCATCAACTTTTACAATACCTGCCTGAGTTTCCAGTAAGTCATCTATGCTATCCGCAATTTTATTTTCTATTTCATCGCTACCAAGACGTCGTAATGAGCTTGTTAGATCCGGTTGAAATAAAGGTTTTTTTCCTACAACAATGACCTCTTCTCCAAATGCAAGAACAGAAGATTCTAACGTAATGTCCAACCTAGTAGTGGAATTACGTGTGACTTTAATGCCGGTGTATAATTTAATTTTATATCCGATGGAACTTATTTCAACATCATAATCCCCTTCAGCCAATCCGAAAATATGATAATTACCATCAATATCTGATGCAGCTCCTTTATAGGTACCTTTTACAATAACATTTACACCAATAGCCGGTTCATCCGTTTTTTCTTCAATAATTTTTCCTCGAATGCTCCCGGTATTTGCGTAAACATTTGAACTAAAAGAAATCAGGGCTAATATAACTATAGCAATGAATGCGATTCGGTTATGTGTATTTACATAATTCATTCTTCTAAAAATTCTCGAATTACTTCATTTAAATTATCAAATCCATTAGTGCTGTGCAGTGTGAATGATAAAAAGATTAATTTTGCCGGGCTATTTTTTGGATATTTTAAACCAATAACAGGTTCACCTTCCCAATCACCTCTCGTGGATATGGGTAGCTGATATAGCGTATCAGCATCAGCACCCGGTACAAGTCCAACAGGATTTGCAATAATTTTCCCAGGAGTAACTTGAATATCGACATAATTTGAATCTCGACTATATATTATCTGTCCGGGATTGATACGATAATCTCCAGTCGGTTTTAATCGGTATGAACTTTCAACAAGATCAAAAGCATCTGAAGATAAAAAAGTATAAAGTGAATCATTATTATCACTCGCAACTATTGAACTTATTAGGATATGATTATTACTATTGGGTGCAGCAAAATATGCTAATATTTCATTCGATAAATTTGATAATTGCGAATTCCCATCAGCATAGTAAACAATATAGTCAAAAAAGTTGAGTGTTTCCTGAATATCAATCTTGGAATAGGGCAGATTTTGTTCAATATCCCAGGTTGAATAATTATTTGTACCCAATATTGAATCAAGAATTTCAGGATAAATTTCATCTCCTACTGTAGTAAAACCATAATCATCGATAAATAAGGTTCCATTTACTTTTGGTTCAATGACCGTCCAAGTTCCTGCTTCTTTTGGATATTGAATAATTGGACTCAATCGCCCGGCAATATCTTCTGCAACAAGATAAAAAACCCATTCACCAGCAGGTATATCCCTTAATGTTATAGATCTTTCTCTACTATCAAGAGAACCAGACATATAGCCTGTACCAAAATCTTCAAGATTTGATGGAGGAGTAGATCCTTTTAAAATAAGTGAATAATAAAATTGTGTAATTGTCTCACTGCCATCAGGATCATATCCAATCCAATAGAAACTCCTCGTTGTAAAGGTTTTTGTTTGTATCGTATCGATTGGATTGCTGCTATACACAAAATCTACACTTGGTGGTGAATTCTTTATTGGAAAGGATGCATATACAGGTGTAGGGTCAACGGCACCTACAGTATCTGTAGGAGGTAGACTATAAAATTTGTCTCCACGTAATGTGGTGAGTAAATTACCATATTGTGTCTGTATCCCAGGGGTATTACCTTCAAATAAAATGACATCCAAACTATCATACATTCGATGTTCAATTCCAGTATCTGAAATATATTCCTCATCTGTAGCAGAGATCGTTGGTTCAGGGTATTCCCATTGGGCAGAATTATCTACGGCCTTCACTTTAAACCAGAAATGATCAACATCCTGTCGAATTGGGAGATAAAACGTGTCGGATTCTGAAGTTGTCCAGATAAAAGAATCAGGATTTTCAGTAGCAAAATAACTCCACTGATAATAATAACCCATTACTTCTCCATCAGTATCAACGCCCCACCAATTAAGATATTGAGTACTGAATGTTGTATCAATTCCGGAAGCGTCCCCTTGAATAAAAAGTTTTGTATCAGGTAATTCATTTGGGTATGGTTGCGAAATAATTCCATCATCACACGACACATTAAGTATTCCGTAGATCATACTCATAATGATGACTATAAAAATGTTAAAATAGTTTTTCAATTAAAGCCTGTTTTGTGGAAAATAGCGACGCCCAGAATACTGGACGTCGCTATTAACTATTGATTATTTCAAATAGATCAATTTCTTAGATTGTACAAAATCTTTAGAAATGATTCGATAAATATACACGCCACTTGAAACCATTTGATTATTATTATTTAGTCCATTCCAATTTAATGAGTAAAAGCCTGCATTCTGGCTTGTATTCACAAGCGTTTTTATCTCCTGTCCCATAATATTGTATACGATCAATGATACGCGACCTTCATTAGCGATTCCGTATTGAATTGTCGTTGTAGGATTAAATGGATTTGGATAGTTCTGATCCAGTTTGTATGTCACCGGAATTGCTGGATCCATTTCAATAGAGGTGGTGATGGTTCCTAAATCAGCCTCTCCCCTTAACAGCAATTCATATTTACCATAAGAGTAGGTTAAGTTTCCTGCAATAAAAGCAACATGATGTCCAACTACCGGTTCATATGCATAGGCATCAGAACCACCAATCTGAACAACAAAGCCGTCTTCATCTGTGACTTCCCAATCTCCATAATCTAATAACTGAGTTATAGTCACATCATTGATTTTAATAAGAGCACCTTCATAAGGTTCGGATGCTGTGGAATCTGACGCAATATCACCAGAAGTTACCGCTTCTGCGACGACATCATATGTACCCACCACTACACTAGAGGTAATATTACTAATTTCAGTTAGGCCATTATATTCTACTACCTCACCGATTAGTTCAAGCGTTTCACCTACAGCATATATATTATGATCTGTACTGTAGACCATTACTCCATTCCAGGCAGCATCTGTATGTGAAGCGTTATCAAAATCCTGGACATGAAAGGAACTTGAGGTCGTTGATGTATCTGCAGTTACAGTACCTGTAAATTTTACCAGTTCACCAACATATGCAGAACCACCAAAATCAGCATTATATTGTATATCATAAATTGTGACTTCTACAGGTCCGCTAATTACAAAAGTATAGACTGAATCAACGGGTGCACCCTCAGGAGCAATTGATGTACCTGCATCATTATCTGTTGCAGTAATATAATAGCTGATTGCATCATTATTTGCAAAGGGGCCGATCTCTAGAGAATATCCAGCTCCATCAGCATATACTAATGGTGTACTTGTAAAATCGCCACCATTTACTGAATAAGACAATACCGCTGTTTCTACTGTTCCATCATCTACAATGGCACAAGATACGGTTATTGCATCTTCCGGTTGTGGTAGTGCCGGATCAATGCTTACATTAGAAATCAATGGTGGACCTGCTAACAATACAATATCTGCATCAAATCTAGGAATAAAATTATAATTACCCCAATGATCATAAATTGTACCGGTAACTGATGTAAACATTGTCCCTAATGGAGGTGCTCCAAATGTAACCCCACTGGAATACCCAAGACTTGCAAGTAATCCACGTCCGGTCTCATCATCTAATCTTACCCCATAGTCTGTAACTACGGTAACTTCTACATTTGAAACTCTGATCAAGGCATTTTCCCATTTTTCAGCCTCATAGTTCATGTTTGTTTCGTCACTTGTGTAGTAAAGACTATCATTGAAAATATCAGTATTTACATCATCTATTGTTACATGATGCCCGACACCCCAAAGTGCCATTTCTTCTACTACATCCAATTCGGTCGTATTTCCACCCGATTCATATTCAACAATAACAGCCTTGATTGTAATAGAGTCCCCTTCAAATACGGCTCCGATTTCTGAAGAAATCCAATCAAAAGCCATTAAGCCACTAAAAGGACCACCACCGGATTGTTGCAAATAATATTTATTTCCTGTACTAGCATAAAAGAGTCCGGATGGTACTGTGACAATCCCTGTAACCGTTACAGTATCGTTTTCAAAATAAGTTGTGTCATTATTTGCAAGGATATCAGATCTACGAACCTGCTGAAGCCTCTGGATTCGAATAGCTTCTCCCGCCTCTTCAATATCATAAGCTAACCTTGGATACATTTTATGATTATTCCAATCATAAGTTAAAACACCAACAACACTTTTAACGGCAAGATACTTTGAAGCATCAAAATAGTAATCCGTTTTATCATCAAGCATTACAGCTCCGGATCCATCATCAATATGCCATTCACCATAGTCATTAAAATCAGTGATATCAGCTTCGACAACTTTTACTAAAACACCTTCATAAGCTTCCGCATTAACGCCATCAGTAGTAATTTCACCGGAGGTAACGAGTGTCGGTACAACGTTATGTCCGCTACTTATGACTTCAAAAGCAGTTACGGTTCCTACCTGAGTGAGACCATAATATTCATCAACTGTACCTGTGATCCTTACACTATCACCATAGGCTGCATCATTGTTGGTATCATATACATATACACCAGACCAAGGTCCCGTACCATCCTGGATCCAGTACGCACCGAAAGCATAACTTTCAGCCGATACCACACCTGTTACTGTAACAACTTCATCCAGCAGAATGGATTCATCACTGCCGCTTCCCGTTGTGTCTTGAATCTCTGCTATGGTCACAGTCGATTGACCAAATGCAAGTGGTGCTAAACCCAGCACAATAAAACAAAAAATTAACAAACGTTTCATACTTCTCTCCTTTTCATTTGATTACTGCAAACTTCCCAATTGCTATGTCACGAGTCTCCAAGTCTTCAACAGAGAAAATATAGAGACCGGTTGCAATCGCCTGATTATATCTTGTTATTAGATCCCAGGCGTGTTCTCCACCTGAAAAATTTGGATTTTTTCCGAAAACTAAGTCATTTAGCAGGCGAATATCTGAACCGTCATAACTGTTCGAATTATGTTCTATTATATCAATCACTTCTCCCGAAAGAGTATAAATTCGAATTTCGGCTCTGGGTGGTAAATTAATAAACCAGATCATACGGTCTTTTTGACCGAATCCGTCCCATTCAGCAGTTGCACGATAAGGGTTGGGGTATACTCCGATCTCACGTTTTAGACCCGGATTCTCCACTGTACCCGGGATAGCATATGATTGAAATGCGGCACTTTCAGCACTGGGAATCTCTTTTTCTGCGTTACCATAATCATATGCAACAACAGAATACCAATTCCGTCCAGGCCAACCATTTTTTAAGTCATAATCCACATATTTATAATGAAAAACCATCGTATCCCCTTCAATCACAAACTCTTCTGTCGATGGATTTCCATTTTCGTCATATATTCTTACCTGATCAAGCCCCGTGTTATAATTAATAAACCCTACGGGAGGTACCTCAAATTCATCAATTATATCATATTGGGCAAGTAACGTTTGTCCATAACCAACACCAGTCTTACGTCCACTGTAGATTCTATATCCTTCAAAATCTATTATATTTGAAACTGGGTCATATGCATCAGCATTTAGGGAATCTTCCGGAGAATTATCCCAATAAATAGTTATTTTCTGATCATCAGGAACAAGATATACATTTGGCGGTGGAGGTGGGCCGGGTAATTCATATCCCAGCTCATAAGCTCGTTGTGCCCAATTGGCATTTTCATATAATATTTCTCTTCTTGCTTCCGTATCAGACATTTCATCTGTTGCCCATAAACCGGCTACAACAGCAAAAGCAAAATTAATTGTTTCTCCCGGTTCCCAAACTACTTCACGAAATTGAAGATCAACAGAGTTTCCTAATGGCCCTGCTGTTAATAATGACATCCAGCTGGCTGATTCTGAAATTGTACTGTATTCTGAACCGGGATAGAGGTGCATCCTATCATATATTTCACTGTCACCAGAAGGTGTCAAATGATGAGTAACTCCGGGAAGTTGTCCCCCACTCCAGGGCCACTGATCATAATATACATCAAAGTCTTCTTCACTGACGGTGTTCTCGGAACCCAGATATTTCAATCCAAAATAACTCTGAGCCCAGCCCTGATCTCCATCCAGATCACTTTGAATAGCCAAAGAAAGAGAGTCTGAATAATCGTTACGGTTATCATACCAATTCCAGCCCCCGCCGGGTTCACAAATACTAGTAAAGTTCATATTCCCTACGGAATTATCAACCCAAATCCCGACATAAGGATTCCTGATTTCTTCACCTGAAATATTTTCGACTGTATAATTAAGGATAATGAAGGAATTTGCATAAGGATAATTCCAACAATAGGTTTCAAGGTGAACCTTTACTCCAAGAGGGATGTGAGGTACATGAATGTCAGTTCCCGGTATTACCTGAGACGTGTCAGTAAATTCAGCAATTATATCCTGATGCGACACTGCAGAACTATCATAGTAACTTGCAAGTTCTCGAATAACAGGATCTACAACAGCACTACTAAATGTGGATTTCATACTGATTACATCTGCTGAATCAGCACTACTTGTAAATTCTCTACCGGCAGGCCGACTTCCGAATTCATCAGAAACAAAACCATCTATGATTGCAGATGAAACAATGGGGAGATTATTTTTTATTCCCCCAATCCATAGTCCTGCATATGAAAAATGTTCAATTTGCTCTTGTAGATACTCAGAATATAATTTATAACGACACGAGGGCTGCTCACAAGAATTATAACCTTCTCCCAATATTCCATAATTGGTAACGGTCATTCCAATCTGACCTGCGAATGTATAATTATCGTAATCACGGATACTTGTTTTTCCAAGTGATTTCGAATCCGGTCTATCACTTTGAGATAAACCAAAACAGGGTATCAAAAACACTAGAACTAAAACCCAAATTAATCTGAAATTCAAAACCATCATTTTTAACTTTTTAAGCCTTTCTTGCTTGTTTGTTTCCAGAGCATCTCGTAACAATTTGATCTAGAGTATAAGAGAGACATTTGTTGTATCCAAGTGCTCTTTTTGCTGCTTGTTTATATGTTTATTTGCTTTCTCAATTGAAGCGCATTTTGTTTAATAATCATGCGCTCTTTGATGACCTATTTTGTCTCATTATCCCAAATCCAGCATCTCATTTTGGGGTGGTAAAAATTCGATTCTTAAGCACAAATGTCAACGATTATTTTGATCTGGGCTTTGCATTTATTGCTTTTGTATTATGTTTAAATATAGCAAGTATTTAACGTAGCAAATTCCTATTGTGAACCCATTCTGAGGGACTAACTTTTTTTGTCATCAGGTTTGAAATATTCTATGATCTAAAAAGCAATTTGAGGAAACATGAAATTACATTCATTTTTAACAATCCTAATATTCCCACTTACGATCCTGGCCGATGTGAGTATATCTGAGATTCAGTTTACACTTGATGCTGGAGATGGTACCTATCCCTCACCCCTGGTAGGCCAATCTGTCACCACTGGTGGAATAGTTAGTGCCACTGATTTTAGCAATGGACGATATTTCATTTCTAGCTCAGAGGGTGGCGCCTGGAATGGCATCTATGTGTATGATGATAGTCATAGTCCCACTATTGGTGATAGTTTGCATTTTCAGGCTGAGGTCTATGAATATCATGGATTCACTGAATTAAAAAGCCTTTCAGATTTCTCCACTGTTAGCTCAGGGAATCTCCTGCCCAGTGCTATTCAAATCTCAACCAGCGACGTTGCTGGAGAAGAGGCCTATGAGTCGGTTCTGGTCGAGGTCAATAATCTAGCAGTAACCAGTGGATTTGATTCATATGGGGAATGGCGAGTAAGTGACGGTAGTGGGGAATGTATTGTTAGCAATGGAGTCTTTAATCTGGCGGATCTAGATGTCTCACTCATCGCGGCTTATCCTTTTTCTACAGTCCGGGGTGTCGTAGCATATTCATGGGACGAATTCAGGTTACACCCACGTAGCATTGCAGATATTCAGGCCATGCCGGGCGCTTATATTATTTCTACCGGTTCAGCTGATGCCTACGATTTGTCTGAGGTCGTGATCCCCATCCAACTCGCTCTATTTGGCTCAGATGTGGAAGTTCAAAGTTTCGACTTTGAGATAATGTACAACCCTGCCATTGTTCAATATTCAGGTTATTCCCAGGAGGGAACGCTATCTTCTGAAGGAGTGGTAAGCGATAACTCAAGCTCAGGCAGAGTCACCATTAGCTATTCGGGGCAATTATCCCTTACCAATATTGGAAACTTGTTAAACATTTCTTTCGTACCCATAGACGCTGGCAATGCGGATCTGGTTTTTTCATCAGCACATGTAAACGGGCAGTCTCTACTCTATAAAACCGGTGGTAATATTGGTGTTTTTATTTCTGGAGAATCAATAGGTGACACGCTAACGATTATTCAGCGCCCCCTTCCGAATATCCCAACTATTGTTACCCCTGGAGAACCATTCGAAATTACCTGCTTGGCTCCTGAGAACACCACAAATTGGTCCGCGGCGATTGTATATGAATCAATATCCACAGTATTGACCATTACTCAGGCAAACTATGATGCCGAATTGAGCCGATGGTTTCTGGAAACTATAACTCCAGAACCTGATTTCTTTGAGCTGTACGATCTGGAAGTGACTGCCAACGGGTTGCATGACATTACCAAAAATGCGGTCCATGTGATTCCAGAGAGAAAATCTTCATATAATTTTATACATATCACAGATATTCATCTACCGACCAACGCCTACTATTTTGAACCTCACTCAATCGGAGACAGCTCCTCAATGCTAGATTTGAGGGCAATCATCGAAGATGTGAATCTCATACATCCAGAATTTGTTCTCATCACAGGGGACTATATCAATGAAGGGGAACTGGAAGACTTTCAAAACAGGAGATATTATACAAAAGCCTTGCGTATGTTGAGCGAATTTGAAGTCCCTGTATATCTGGTATCTGGAAATCATGACATAGGAGGGTGGAATGACACCCCGCCACCACAGGGAACCGCAAGACGGGACTGGTGGCGATTCTTTGGCTGGTCATGGCTCGACTCACCCCCGCTCTCGCAACAAGTCTATACGCAGGATTATAGTTTTGATTACGGACCCATTCATTATGTAGGTCTGGAAGCTTATGACAATTATGATGGCTTTCGTAGTGATATTTATGGCGGACAAAGCTTTACTTCGGCTCAACTGCAATGGTTGGAAGCAGATATTTCGGGAGCAAATAGCGCTTCAAACGTTATGTTTTATCATTATGACTTTTCCGAGCAATTGAATTTGTCCTCTCTGGGTGTGGATATGGCACTTTGGGGTCATACCCATCAGATATCTGGTGATATTAGCGTCCACCCCTATAACCTTTCCTCTGGAACAACTAGCCATGGCAATAGAACCTATCGCGTGCTTAGGGTTGAGGACAATGTGCTCAGACCAGAAGAGGTTGTCTATTCTGATTGGCCATTGGCGGAGAGTTTGTTACTCACCTATAATTCTGATAATGATGGCTCCGTTGATACTGCTACCGCAACGATTCGTAACAGTCATGGACTGGATTTTGAAGATGCGCAAGTGAAGTTCTCAATGCCTATTGGAGATCACTGGTACTCTATCGAGGGTGGTGAATTAACCCAGGTAGTGCGGCAAAACAACCTAGACGTTTGCTATGTAAATATTGACCTACCTGCCAACTCTGAACGCACGGTAACTATCATAGCGGATTCTGATCTGTCAAGTACCATATCAACCACACCAAAAACTTTTTCCTTACATCAAAATTTTCCCAATCCCTTTAACCCAACGACCCAGATTTATTTTGAGCTCCCAAACGCATCGCAAGTGAGGTTGGTTGTTTTTGATATCCGTGGGGAAGTTATTCGAAATCTACTGGATGATTCTATGACGGGCGGGAAGCATGTCAGAGTCTGGGATGGGCTTGATAATCAGGGTTCTCCAATGGAGAGTGGTATCTATTTTTACACAATTGATGCCCTGAATTTCAATCAAACCAGAAAGATGACCTTGTTGAGGTAGGTTTCTCCAGATTTTACCGTACTTGAGCACGACCTAACCACGGCTGAGTAAATCGATTTACACCCAGCCGCTCTGAGTCCATCAATTATTCAACAGGCACCAATCGAATGGCGATACCACCGCCTGCAGCAAGCGGCAAGGCTAGCTGTGTTGTTGAGGTAACTATCTTTTCTTCAATGAAATAATCATGGGGGTTTCGATCCCAAGACGCTTTATCTCCATCTCTGTATATCTCCGCTCGATATTGCACATCTTCCTTGAGAAATGATAATTTTACATCCAACATTCGTCGCTCTTCATCTGAGATAGCCGCCAGAAACCACATATCCCCGACTCGTCTGGCTGTAACAGCATAATCGCCCACCTCACCGGCCAGCATTTCAGATTCGTCCCAATCAATATTCAAGTCACGTGCAAATTGAAGGGCAGGATGATTCTTGATATGTTCGGGGAGGTCTGCCACCATCTGAAGTGGACTATTGAGAATCACCATGAGAGCCAATTGTTTAGCCAGAGTTGTATGAATCCTGTTGTTTTCCTTAATTCCTTCCAGGGTCACATAAAACACACCAGGGGTATAGTCCATAGGTCCTCCTAGCATGCGGGTAAATGGCAGGATGGTTGTGTGTTCTGGAGGGTTTCCCTCACTCCAGGCTTCATACTCATTGCCTCGGGCACCTTCTCTTGTCATCATGTTGGGCCATGTGCGTCGAATTCCAGTAGCCTTGATTGGTTCATGGGCATCAAGCGTAATTTTATATTTCGCTGCCAGTTCAACGATTCGTCGATAGTGTCTTACCATCCATTGGCCGTGATGATGTTGACCGCGTGGAAAAATTGCCCCAGCGTAGCCTGTTTTCACGCTGTTTATCCCCAGGCTCTTATAAAATTGAAATGCGGCTTCAACACGACGATCATAACTTTCTGCATCACCCCCTGTTTCATGGTGTCCAATTATTTCCATGCCATGATCTGCTGCGTATGCCGTTACCTTTTGTATATCAAAATCGTCATATGTTTCGGTAAAGCTATAGGCGTCCTGCTTGCCCCAATTTTCCCAACCCAAATTCCAGCCCTCGATGAGTAAACCATCAAATCCATTTGAACTGGCATAGTCTATATAACGTAACGCATTCTCTGTGGTGGCTCCATGAATAGGTCCCTGTTCCCAGGACTCGGTTTTTATGTGCATCCCCCACCATATACCCATGTACTTCATCGGTTTAATCCAGGAGACATCTGCAATGCGATTGGGTTCATTCAAATTCAGGATCAAGTGAGAGTTCGCCAATTCAGCCGCTGATCGCCCTAGTTGTATTGTACGCCACGGAGATTGATGAGGTAAGCTGCTCCTGACCATTATTCCATCAGGCCAGGGAACCAGAGCTGAATGCCAATCAATCGACCCAGAATCATCTGGTACCAGTGTCATCCCGCTATAGTCGGTCAAATTTGCCTCATGGATGGATAGATGAATTCCCGATTCCGTTCGCAATGTTACAGGCGTATTCACACCGGGGGATTTGCTGATCGGGGTTGTCCGATAGATTCTTTCGTAACTATCCCACTCATTGGGAATCCACCAGGAGAGAAAATCCGCGGTGAAGTTAAATTCGGTTAATTCTTCCTTTAGAAGCAATGAATCAACACCTGCCCAGGCAGGGAATTGATATCTGAAGGCCACACCATCATTAAAGACCTTAAACTCAAGGTTATAAAAGGTATTTGAACCTGAGGACACTTCAAACTTATAGTAATTGTGGTGATCCAGAATCTGTTTGTCCTCACCTAGAACTTGCTCCCAATTTTGCTTATGGGTGGTCGATTCAACCTGCTTGATATTTAGTGCCTCAGAATAGCCAGGTGACACCTCCAGTAAAAAACCAAGGTTTGAAGGTCTAAGTATCTGCTCGCCATCAATAGAAACAGTGTAAGAGGGTAGACTTCCCTGCATTTCCAGGAGCGTATGGATAGTTCCATCTGGTGAGTTCATCTCGTGAGATTTTTTTGCTGTATCGCAAGAAAACAGGACTAGAGCAGTCGTGATTATTAATGATAATCGTATCATTTCCCCTCCTTGTTCAGCAGTAGCAAGCGCTGATAGTTCAAAATATTTCTTTATGTGTCAGCCACCCATGTGGGTATACTTGTGCAAATATATAAATTATCCTGCTTCACTCAATGCCGAAGATTTTTACAGAAAAAGTATGTTGACAATAGGAACCAGGAAATTTAATGTCGCTTCGACTTATCAAAGAAGCGACTGCTCACAGAGATACAGTTGATTCTGCAACCTTAAGGGGAAAATGCACATGCATCAGTTTTTGGACAGGAAAATGTCGACTAGCAGCGGAATGCTGAAAAAAATATTGCTGACCGTTGTCATCGTGGTTGGTAGCTGTATTTCCTGCAGCCAAAAAACTTCAGAAATGCCCGTGGAAAATAGCAGTTTTCGTATTGCCCTATTCAATATCTGGGAGATGTCCACCGAGAAGCTCTCGGAGGTAGATAACAACGGTGAAGGTCAGAATGAACAGTTGATTGCTGCTGCATCAATTATCAAGGAGATCAATCCTGATGTTCTGGTGATCAATGAAATAGATCATGATTTTGAGGCACTTGGCTCAGGTGCAGATCTTTCCCTTAATTTGCAGCGCTTTCAGGATGCATACCTGCGAACCAACAAATTTAAGTATATGTATATTGCCCCATGTAATACTGGATTCCTGGCGGGGATGGATTTTGACAATAATGGGATGATAGCCACAGAAGAAGATCTGGGCTCCAGAGATCATGGTGGCGATTGTTTCGGATATGGAGCCTATCCGGGGCAATACTCCATGGCCATTCTCTCACGAATTCCCATTGAAGCTGATCATGTGAGAACTTTTCAAAATTTTTTGTGGAAAGATTTACCTGACAATATGATTCCCACTGAATGGTACTCCGAAGACGAAATAGAGATCTTTCGCCTTTCCAGTAAATCACACTGGGATGTTCCCGTTAGAGTCGGCGACAATCTTATCCATTTACTTGTCTCACATCCAACACCTCCAGTATTTGATGGGGATGAAGATCGAAATGGTCGTCGCAATTATGATGAATTGAAAATGTGGGTTCATTATATCGAAGGCGATTCCGTACTGGTTGACGATGCTGGGATTCGGGGTGGTCTCGCAGCAAATGAAAAGTTTTTAATTCTTGGCGATTTGAATGCTTCACCTACTGGTGATACACTCTGGACAGGTAAGCGATCAATTGACCAACTTCTCGGTCACCCCTTGGTCATTGATTGTGCTGATCTACTGCGTAGTGATGGCGCTCTCAATAATCGTCCCGTTGGACCACCAAAATATGTGGAGAACTGGACAACAGGTCGTGGAAAATGGGGCATGCGTATTGATCATATCATCCCCAGTGTAAATTTAGAGCCCCTACGGGGAGGCGTCCACTGGCCCGATGCAGCCAGCGATTCTGTAGGTGCTGCCAGGGTACAGAAAGCATCAGATCATCGAATGATCTGGATGGATATTAAAGTAGACTAACCCTTATCGAATAGAGTTAGTAATTGGCAACAATTGGTTCAGATCCATAGATCAAAATTTCCTGGAGATAGATCTCTGCCGTGTCTGTAGGATTGAGTACACTCAGCTCCAAAGTATGTGTTGTGTCCTCTAATTCATAGCCCCAGAAAAGATAAAATCTACGGTCTACAAAAGTGGTGGGCATTTTTACGATCTCAACAACCTGATCATCCAGGGACAATTGAACCTCAAACACATAATCTATATCACCCTTTTTCCGTGCCTTGCCCCTGATAACAAAGCCCTTGCCATCAAATGAATAACTATAGTTGTCAATCAGAACCTGGTTAAGCTGTGGTTTGGCTATTGGAAAATGATCTGGAAAGGCTTCTTCTAAAGGAATGGTCCGTGTTTCCTGGGTTTTTATTACTACCTCTTCATCTCCAACATGGCCTCCTGCTTTTTCAATGACTTGCAGAGCATGTTTGAAGGACATGTCATAAACATCGTTAAGAGAGATATCAGTAAATTTGAAATCAATTGATTCCACATCAGACAAGCCCTGTTTCCAGAACGCCGGGATGGCATCATAGCCCTGGATGGCTCCAAGAATACCTCCGGCACTGGCTGGGTTGCAATCGGCATCATCACCACAACGGGTCGCGATTTCCAGAGTTCTGGTAAAATCACCTTCTCCATAAAGTAGACCGATGAGGACCCAAGCTGCATTGATCTTGGCATCGATATTAAAGGGGTCATAAACGCCAACAGGTGAGCCTATTTCACTGGACCATTTGCGATGAACTTTGAACCAGGTATCCTTCCAATCATCTGGATTTTGCTCATGCCAACGAACAACATCCCACATGGTTTGAGCAAATTGGCTTTCTTTAGGGATTACGTTTAGTGCCTCTCTTACAACTTCATCAATATCATTTGAAATGAATGCCTGTGAATACATGGCTGCAATAAATACCCCACCATAATAGCCATCACCAGAGTTCATAATATGACCGACTTTATCACAGACTTCAACCGCAGTATTTATCATTCCAGGTGCCATAATTCCAGCGAAGTCAGCTTCGATCTGGAAATCAATGTCATCAGCACAGGGATTGTTCAACCAGTGACCAGATGCAGGTGCTGACAGACCATCAAGAATATTCCTTCGAGCGGTCTGATTGGCAAACCAGAGGGGGTATTCTGCCCGTGCAAAAGCTTGGGCAAAAGAATCAACAGGTGCATCAAGGCCTAAATCATCATAGACCTTAACAAAAGTAAGATCCATATAGATATCATCATACACACCAGGGTTATTCTCGTAGATATCTTTCATCATTTCTGCATCCCAGCGTAGTTTGTGGTAATCAGGGATGATGGTGCTTTTGTATTTGAATTCTACTGGACTACCAAAACTGACACCAATGGTCTGAGCGGCCCAAGCTCCTTTAATTTTGTCTCTTAGTTGGGCTTTGGATATCGTGTGGGTATCAGGTGCTTCAGTTTGACATGATATGAAGAGCACCAGCGTAAATAAAATTGTGGTTTTACTCAATGTTTTCATAATTATTCCCAGATAAGTGTTGGAATCTGACCATTTTTCCAGCGTTCTAATTGAATGTACTGAGTTCGATAACCAACTTTTCCGTTGGTGTATTCATATATTCTGTAGCTGCCCTGTCGACCCCACCAGCTTCCCACTGATGAACTCACGTATAATGGAACATCTCCTAGCCAATGGTGCTCATCACGATGATAATGCCCTGCCATCACAGCTTTAACATTGTATTTATTGAGAAGTTGCTCCCATTTTTCTAGGCCATCCTTTTCCCAACTGTCATGCATGGAATTTCTATAAAAATCATCCGGTGAAGGGCTATGGTGAAAAACGATGGATGGCATATCATTTGAGAGGATAGCTTCCAATTCAACCAGTGGATCGTATCCATCCAACATATACCCTCTTGCCAGGGGCTCAGTAAAGACGGTGACAAACTGGACTCCCTCATATTCCTGAACCGTAATGAGGGGTCCAAAATATTTTTCGAATTGCTTTCGCGTTGAAGCCAGATCCTTCTTCATAATGTCGTGATTACCAGCTACATAGTGAATGGGGAATTTTAACTCATTTAAAATTGAGAGACCCCGACTAGCAATAGAATCCTGCATGATGTTATCTGAAGTGACATCACCAGTATGCACGACACACTTCACATCGAGGGGAAGCATATTCACCTCTTCCACAATTTTTTCAACCCTTGCAAAATGATTCGCATCCCCAAAGTGAGTGTCCGTAATCTGAATGAAATAAAAGTGTGTATTTTCCTCATTAACTTCAGGGGCCATATCTGGAGCGGATGCACAACTCCAAAGCAGGGTTGATAGAATTATTGCAATCGGAATTTGACTCAGGTTTACTGGCATCATATCTCCACGGTTAAGGATTTCTATGGTATTAAGGTCAAAAACTAATTTTAAATGAGTTGGTTATAAGTATTTTCTCAAAGTTACTTCAAGAAAATTATTAGAAATTTAAACAGCTAGGGGAAACAATGAGATCAATTTTAGTTTTATTATCCTGTATTTTCTTACATGCACAACCAATCCTTATTGACGGCCGTACCAACGATTGGGGTAACATTGAACCACTGTATGTTGATGTTGCTGGAGATGCTGGAGATGCTGGAGAAGGCGTCGATTTTTTATCGGTCAGCGTCACGTCGGATAGTGCCCGCTTGTTTTTTAGACTCATGCTTGCTGAAGAGCTCGGACTCTCAAAGAACAATACTCTCACACTCTATATAGATGGTGATAGTAATCCAGAAACCGGTTTGGCCATCGATGACCTGGGTGCTGAATTAGTCTGGAGATTTGGTCCCAAGGATGGAGCTGTATTTACTGGCGATGATTCAACGGCGATAACTCATGGAGAGATTGGTCTCATCACGCTTCCTACGATAACTGCAACAGATTTTGAGATTGCTATCAACCGTGCTGATATAAACACCAATACTGAGGCTGATGCTCCACTAAAATCATTTAAATTTCTCTTCAGGGATGAGCATCCAGAAACAGGTAGTGATCGTATGCCAGATGGTAAGGCTTCAATACTAGTTGAGCTTTCTGATGATCCAGGTGAAGCCTGGGTAACCCGACCATTGGCCAAACAATCCCCAACAGATATTCGTATCGTTTCCCAGAATTCTCTACATGATGGCATCACTGTGGCCGAGAGAGCACCTGCTCACGGACGTATTCAGCAAGCTCTAAATCCTGATATTGTGTGTTTCCAGGAGATGTGGAAGTCGACCAACGCAAGCACGGTTGCATTTATGGACTCGATTCTACCTCTGGGTGAGGGGAAACAATGGTATACTACGGAAATGGAAGGTCATGTCAATACGGCCAGCAGATTCCCAATTGTTGGGAATTGGACTTTGTGGGGCAGAAGTGGTTCACGTATAATGGCCATGTTAGTCCAAGTTGATGAATCGAATCAAATGCTTGTCATGAATAGCCATTGGTCATGCTGTGGTGCTGATAAAAACCGACAACTCCAAGCAGATACAACTATTTCATTCATACGGGATGCCTATTCAGCTGGTGGTCAGATTGATCTAGCGCCCAATACTCCTATTATCATATTGGGTGATATGAATCTGGTTGGAGATAGCCAGCAACTCACAACCCTACTCACTGGCGACATTCAAAATGAGGATAAGTTTGGGGCTGACTTCACTCCAGATTGGGATGGATCGACACTCAGAGATCTGTACCCCGAGCACGTCTCAGAACGAGTGGCCTTTTCATGGCAAAACAATGGGGAAGGATATAGTCCAGGTCGACTGGATTATTTTGTTTATACCGACAACGTTATCCATGTTAAAAATAACTTCATATTGAATACCCGCACGATGACGGATGAACAGCTAGAGAAAAATGGATTACTGCGCTCAGATTCTAAAGTGGCCTCAGACCACCTGGCTCTGGTTGCTGATTTTAGTTTTGATGCTGAGATAGAGGAGCAACAGGAATCCTCAGGGGGCTTTATGAACTGGTTGAAAGCTCTCTTTGGAGATGAATAATAACTTTTCAACATGAACCAAACTTTTTGTGTAGATGGGAGTCATATATGAAGTCTTTTTTCATTTGTCTTGCTTTATTAATCGGTGCGATTAGTGCGCTAGGGGCTGATTTCAATCCCGTCGCTGATCCCGATGCGACAATTATTTCAGGAAATGCTCGTTTTACAGTTTTGACATCAGGTGTTGTTCGCATGGAGTGGGCGGAAGATGGGATCTTTGAAGATCATGCTTCTCTGGCGTTTGTGAACCGACATCTACCCGTCCCTAAATTCAAGACCAAAACCAAAAAGGGATGGCTAGAAATCTCGAGCAGTGATTTCACCCTGAAATACAAAATTGATAGTGGCAAATTTGACGCAGATAACCTGAATGTCAAATTCAAACTTAACAGCAAGAAGAAAGCATGGAAACCGGGTCAGGAAAACAAAGGAAACCTCCTGGGAACCAGACGTACCCTGGATGGATTTGATGGTGAGATCATGCAGTGGTCCGGGAAGGTTCCAATTTCATTAGAGCCTGGAATCCTTTCAACTGAAGGTTGGGTTCTTGTTGATGATTCCGAGCGTCCTCTGTTTGACAACACCGAGTGGGCCTGGGTTATGCCTCGACCTGAGAAAGACCAGCAGGATTTCTACTTCTTCTGCTACGGACATAACTACAAATCAGCATTGAAGGACTTTACTGATATTGCAGGAAAAATTGCGCTTCCACCAAAATATGCTTTTGGAAACTGGTGGTCCAGATACTGGGAATATACTGACCTGGAATATAGAGAACTGGTCAATGAATATGATATTCACGATGTCCCCCTTGATGTTCTGGTGGTGGATATGGACTGGCATTTGACCAGCAAACCGGAATGGTTTGATGAAGATGGCAAGAAGAAAAAAGATGGTGCTGGTGAGGACTTCGGATGGACAGGTCTTACCTGGAATAAAAATTACTTTGCCAATTCTAAAAACTTCCTGGAATGGACTGCAGAAAAGGGACTGACCGTTTGCATGAATTTGCACCCGGCATCGGGTATTCAACCCTTTGAAGAGAAATATCCTGAGATGGCCAGAGCCATGGGTGTCGATCCTGCGACTAAAGCATTTATCCCATTTGATATTGTGAATAAGGACTTTGCTAAGAATTTTATGGACATCATCCTGCACCCCATGCAAGAGGATGGCGTTGATTTCTGGTGGCTTGACTGGCAGCAGTGGAGCACCACCAGTATCGCTGGGGTGAACCCGACCTTTTATCTGAATTATGTATTTTTTAGCGACATGGAGCGTCAAGGGAAAACTCGTCCCATGAATTTCCATCGTTATGGAGGTCTGGGTAATCATCGCTACCAGATCGGTTTCTCAGGGGACACTTACATCAACTGGAGATCATTGGACTATCAGCCCTATTTCACGGCCACTGCAGCCAATGTAGGTTTTGGGTTCTGGAGTCATGACATCGGTGGACATATGCGGGGAGAAAGTACTCCTGAACTATATACACGTTGGATCCAGTTTGGTATTTTCAGTCCTATTTTCCGTACACACGCTACGAAAGCGAATTATTCAAATGGAATTGAACGCAGGATCTGGGCTTATCCCCTTGATGATTTTTACATCATGCGTGAGGCTTTCCATTTACGGAAGGCGATGCTGCCTTATATCTACTCTGCAGCCAGAGAAGCCCATGACACTGGCATTTCACTGTGCCGACCTATGTATCTGGAGTTTCCCGAAGCTGATAATGCCTATAATTTCAAAAACCAGTATATGTTCGGGAATGATATCATTGCTTCACCCGTTACCCAGCCTATGCCCGAGAACAGTTTATTGGTTCAGAAGGACATCTGGCTCCCAAAAGGTGAGTGGATCGAATTGATGTCAGGTACGATTCTGGATGGGGATATGATTCACCAACGATCATTTGCACTGAATGAAATCCCTCTGCATATCAAAGCGGGTGCGATCATTCCAAATGCTTCCAGGAATGAAACTTCGGGTGAATATGGTACAGACCCAATGATTCTGACTATTTATCCTGGTAAGTCAGGTTCTACCTCGATTTATGATGATCATGGCAATACCAATGATTACATAAATAATGCCTTCTCAACGACTCCGGTTGATTTTTCACAGAAACGTCGTGATATGTCCATCAAAATTGGAGCTACTTCAGGTCAATTTGAGGGCATGAAAAAGACCCGGTCCTACATCATCAAACTCGCATTGACGCTTCCACCGGAGGAAGTCTTTATCAATGGTGAGCAAGTTGAGTGGTCTTATGAGGGTCAAAACCTAACCACAGTAATAGAGACGAAGAGCTTTCCTGTGGATGAAGAAATCACAATAAAAGTGAAGCTACCAAAGTATGATGTGAAGCTACTCTCTGGTAAGCAGGGTCAATTCGAAGAGATGGTCAGATTTATCAAATTTCTGGCACGGCATAACTGGGATAAATCAAAATATTCCAATGATCTTATGGTCAGAGTCGCCCAAACGGGTCATCGAATAGGTATGGACCCCTCCTCAGCTATGGAAGAGCTGGTAAAATTTGATCAGGAATGGCCTCTGGTTCTTGATATGCTCAAAAGCGCAAGTGCAGAAAATGATGTTTATTTGCCCTATTATAATTTGTTAAATGCAGCCAACTAATTCAGTGTATGTCTTTAAATTTCTACCTGGTCTACTTGCTGGTATCTTATTGATGGCAACACCAATGCAGGCAAAAACAAGTATTGTGAATATCGCCACAGACACCTGTGAAGTATACATCGGTAGGGGGATTGATAAATATGCTCATATGCTAACCGACAGTATTGAAGTTGGGGTTGAGGGATGGCTGGGAAATCCGCATCATATCGGATGGTGCAAAATCTGTGAGAAGACCCATGACCGCAAGGATTGCATTGAACACTTCACCCGAGATTTTATGAACAAAGTTGAATCGGATCCTGAGTTCAGGTCATCTGTGTTGAAAATAAAAGGCAAAGTTCTTGGCTGTTATTGCAAGCCCAAGGCCTGTCATGGGGATGTCATTGTGGCCTGGTTGGACGGCGATTCTTGAGGGACCCGATTCACTAATCCATTTTGAATTTCGATCTGAGCCAGACAAACATTTTGTCGTAGTGAGACTTTGGTTGCCAATGACCTGAGTATGTGTGAATCCTATATTCCTTAGGGCTGTTAATCAGGTTATAGGTGGCAAAGCTTGTTTTGGGGGGACAAACCGGATCTTGAAGACTCACATTCATCATGACCGGGCAATCAATAGAGGCAGCCATATTTTTTGTATCGAAATAGCTCAAACTTTTTAACATCGAATTCCAATTTTGTTCTGGATGCTCCTTTAACCAGTCTCCAATTTCCGGCCAATGTGTTATGGCAAAATAATTATCCCAATCACATAACCAGGGAATATCAGAGATACATAGGTCTATTCTGTCATCCAGTGCAGCTGTGGCAAAGCTGAAACCACCCCCCTGGCTACCGCCCCATACCGCAATTCTATCCTGATCGACATCCTTTCTGCTGGCCAGAAAGTCAACAGCTCGAATACAATCCAGATAGGCCCCACGGTAGTAATAAGTTTGTTCTGAGTCCAGTCCACGTAGCCACATATCAGTGTCTGGCTCTGGACCATTATCACTTTCTCCATGGCTTCTTGGATTAAATGAAAAGACGATTAGATCATCATATTTATCAATGGGTTTTTGATTCCCATTATATCCCGGGACTCTGAGTAGAGCAGGATACTTCCCTCTTTTTTTGGGGACTTCAAGCCAACCGCGAACCGTGATACCGTCCCAACTCTTCATTTCAACCTTGTACAATTTCGTCTTGGTTTTTTTATCTCTTTTTTGCTTGGTAATTTTGAAATCCGGATTGATGGCTTTTAATGCATCAAGGGATTTTGTCCAGAAGGCATCAAAATCAGCTTCTGCTTCCACCTCGTTGGCGATCAACTCTGGATCAACACCTACCACCTTGTCTGCTGCGTAGCTATCCCCTGTTTTTGTGGTAACGATTGCCGTGTATCTGTAAAAACCCGGGCCGGGTAATTCAAACCAGGGACAATATGCATTGCGGGTCTGTCCGGGTAGGGTCTCAAAGGGAAGCTTAATTTTCATCAGTGGACGCCAATCATCTGTCACTATCTCCCATTCAATCTTCATGGAAATAGTATCACTTGAATTGTTGGTGATCTCAGCAAAGATTTGCATGACGCGTTGGCCATAGAGCATTCCATCCTCGTCATTAAAGTCCACTTTTACGGTAAGGTTTTTCTCGGATTGACCTTTAGCCAGAGAATCTGATGGAGAAAAGATTAAACAAAGAACTGCTGCAGTGAGGAACATTGAGAAAATTTTACCGAGATTCATTGATTCACCCCTAATTATTTGATGCTGGAAATCTAAAGGGTGAATTGATTGATAATAAGGATTCTTTTGAATGCACGACTTGAATTTTTATACTTATTTCACTTTCAGCAAATATATTCTTTGGCATGAAAATAATCACATCAATTCTTATCATTGTAACCCTCATTTTTGGAATCATAATCCTTTTTGTTACACTAGGTAAAACCCAACAAATGATGGTGGTCTACGAGGGCAATTCGAATCGAGACCCCGTTAAGATGGCCATGGGAAAATTTCAGTGCAGTGAGTGTGGAATGCTCATTAACGATTTGCATTTTGGTTCACAAGTAGTTGCTCCCGATGGGAAAACCTGGTTCTTCGATGATCACGGATGCATGGCAGCCTGGTTAAGCGATAAATCTTTTAAAGATGAAGCCATCATCTGGGTAAAGGATTTGCCTTCAGACGAGTGGATTGATGGGAAAGTTGCCTGGTATAGTCGAACCGATCAAACACCCATGTCGTACGGATTTGGAGCTTACAGGACGGACAAGAGTGGTCTAGTCAGCTTTACTATGATGCAACAAGCTATGTTGGATGGTGAAACCATGGCCAATTTGAATTTCCGTAAACAACTCATGGAGCAATGATGGAAACAGTCAATCTTATTTCGATTATCACAATTGCCTTTATGGGATCTTTTGGTCATTGCGTAGGAATGTGTGGAGGCATTGTCATCGCCTATTCCACAGCCAGCCTCGAAAAGGATCGTAGTCGGACGGCCCAGGCCATCTCTCACCTGCTCTACTCTTTTGGACGGGTAACTACATACTCGGTTCTTGGCGCCGTATTTGGAATATTGGGAGGGGTGGTTGTTTTCAATAATACCACCAATGGTATCCTATGGATAGTGGCTGGAGTGGCCATGATCATTGCTGGTCTTTCTCTGTACGGGAAGTTGCATGTTCTAAAATTTCTTGAAAATTCATTCGCCAGTTCAAAGTGGTACCAGACAACCTTTAAAAATCTACTCAGGAGTGAATCTTTACTGGGTTTCTTTCTCCTGGGAATGCTCAACGGATTGTTACCCTGTGGGTTTGTTTATTTCTTTGCCATCACGGCAGCCAGTACAGCCAGTCCCATTTATGGTGCTCTTGTCATGTTTATCTTTGGGATGAGTACTATTCCAGCATTGTTTAGTCTGGGATTTTTTGTGGGGCTATTCAAGAAATTGAAGTTTCGGCATGTCATGACGCAACTGGCGGCATTGTCTGTGGTTATCTATGGTTTCTATACTTTATACAATGGC
>Ga0307989_1000292_pt1 | contig 34627 bp, 28 predicted proteins | sample EllFjometagen185_FD_203164 | JGI IMG/M metagenome (GOLD analysis project Ga0307989, IMG submission 203164) | Marine microbial communities from Ellis Fjord, Antarctic Ocean - #185 | ecosystem: Environmental > Aquatic > Marine > Unclassified | place: Southern Ocean | collected 2014-10-08 | reverse complement strand
TTAGTGTTACTCTGTAACGTGGCGCCATGTTGTCCTCCTTGTTTGTTGAAGACAACAATAACATAAAATTTACATTATGCGAAGCATTAAGTTATACATTGTACTAGGAGCATTCCAAAGGTACACAAGTCCGCCAATACCAAGATTTCCAGTTGCCACACCAAAAACCACCACCACGAAGGCACCAATTGTGCCGATTATTGCCGCGAGATCCATATGCTGATTTCACTCCATTTGTTTTTTTCAATAAACAGGGGCCGATGCCGATACATAAACAGTATGGGATGGTTTTTTCTCTATATCAAAAACAGAACTGACACCTGATAGCAACCCGACCGATTCACTGTCAGTTGAGAAAAGCCCGCTTTAATGGAAATATCTGTTTAATTGCCTTTTTTTTATCACTTTATCGAAAGTCATGTAAAGCCTGTTCTGTATAAATTTTAAAGATCTTCGTTACGGAAAGGAGGTTTTGATCAATAACTGATATCTACAGTTTCGCCAATCGGGTTTAATTCCGGCAATCAATTCAAGTTCCGGGCTTAAAACTACCTTTCTGAAACCAAGGGTATCATTGCAATCACGATCCGGCCAAATGTAGATTTCCAGTACTGTTTTCGGTGCGCTGTTTGCATTATTTTTTCTAAAGAAACCAGAATGTCCTTTATCGAATAACCAGAGAAGACTCATATGAAACGACTACTGATCCTGCTGCTGATGGCAAGCTTTCTGAGCTCCTGCGAGTTCCTCGGAGCACGAACCCAACCAAAAGTACAAGAAAATCCACAATGCGCCGAGCCCCGGCTGGAGTCTGCTTTTGATTTTCACAATCAGGCCAAGGATTTCTTCCGTTCGTTTTACAAAACCCGAAAAGAAAATGAACTCTTTTTTGCATGGTATGCCACTGAAGATTCACTTTATATGGCCAATTCCATACGTAGATGTTACGATAAAAGGAACAAACACTTCAACGCCGTAAAGAATTTGTATCGGGAGAATCAGACCCTGCAGCGAGTGATCGTGCAAAACATGCGACAGGAGTCCCAATCCAATCTGTCTGAACTGTATTTAGACGATTACCGGGAAATCTTTGTTCGTGATATTCAATAATTGAATCAAATATAAGCAGGTGCATGATTAGCAGTCACGAAGATACCATTGCCGGTATCGCAACGGCGCCTGGTAACGCTGGCGTCGCCATCATTCGAATCAGCGGAGATCTGTCACTGACCGTGGCAGATCAGATATTCAAGGCGAAAAGTGGCGTCTTGCTGCAACAGCTGAAAAACCGCGTTCTCACCTATGGCTGGGTTGAAAAAGAAGGGAACCAGCTGGACGAGGTGCTGCTGTGTGTCATGCGCAAGCCGCACAGCTTTACGGCAGAGGATGTGGTTGAAATTCATTGTCATGGTGGCATCTACCTCTCCAGCATTATCCTGAATCTGGTTCTGGATGCCGGTGCCCGTATGGCCAACCCGGGCGAATTCACCCAACGCGCTTTTTTAAACGGCAGAATCGACCTGACACAAGCTGAGGCCACCAACGATATCATCCAGGCCAGAAGCCTGCTGGAAATCAACATGGTTGTTAATCAGCTAAAAGGGAAACTCTTTCAGCGAATTTCAGCCGTCAAAGAAGAGGTTGCCTGGATTCTGGCACTGGTGAATGCTGACATCGACTTTCCAGAAGAGGACCAGGTATTTACCCACCTGGATCAGGTTCGTGAAAATATGGCGACTGCGCGATCCAATCTGACACAGTTGATCGGCTCCGCCGATCGCGGTATTAAGATCAGAGAAGGCTATAAAATTGTCCTCACCGGCAAACCAAATGTGGGGAAGTCCAGTATTATGAATGGCCTGCTTGAGGAGTCCCGTGCCATCGTCAACAAGATACCCGGCACAACCCGGGACACCATTGAAGAATCTTGCACCATTGAAGGGATCCCGGCATCCCTTATCGATACCGCAGGAATTCATGAAACCCTGGATACCATTGAACAGGAAGGGATTAAAAGGGCACTGGCAGCGATAGAACAGGCGGACCTTGTACTCTGGGTTATCGATATGGTAAATCCCTCTTTTGAAAACCAGTTGGAAAACCGGGTCAACTTGTCCCACATTCCGACGATTGTGGTGCTGAATAAGAGAGACCTTCACGGTCCGGAGCCTTTTCCACTTCCGGATTTTATGTCAACAAAAAAACATATCACGATTTCCGCTAAGGCGGAAAAGGATATGGATATGCTCCGGAAAGAGATCTATCAACAGATTTCAGGGCAGGAAACGCATCTGCCCGAGGAAACCCTTCTGACCAATCTCCGGCAGAAGAAATCCGCAGAAGGAGCATTGGAATTCTTAGATCGTGCAGAAAAAACACTGGAACAGGGAATGGGACAGGAACTGCTGGCCATTGACCTCTTACAGATACTGCAAGCCCTGGGCGAGATTGTTGGAGAAACCACTCCTGATGATATGTTAAATCAGATTTTTGACGGATTCTGTATCGGAAAGTGATACCTTGCGCTGCAGCCATTAATAGTTCATAGGCTTGCAGCCACAGACTCTAAATTACAATTACTTAAACAGCAACCGAAAGCAAATGCTAAAAGACCCTCAAGACCTGACAATCTGCTCACTGGTCAAAAAAAAGAAACAATTGTTGAATCAACTGCTGGTACTGTCCATTCAGTCAACCATCGATGAGCAGTCAGTCAGCGCAGTTATCGACAATCGGGAAAAAATACTGTCAGCACTTTCAATCAACGATCAGTCCCTCGCAACACGGGAAAATGAGCTGGGAGTCAACGCCCATAAACTTGAGGCCAGACTGTTTAAGGACATCAAGGGTATTTTGAATGCAATTGAAGACAACAACAATCAGACCATTGGCAACCTGGAAATGGGAATGAAGGCTCTTGAGCGGGAACGTTCAAGGCTGACAAGAGAAAATAAACTGTCAGGCTATATCACCCAGCAGAATGGATACCAGAATAGCACCCCCGTTGGAATGAAGCAGTCTGCCTATAAAAAGCAAACCCGGCTGCTCGACGGAACCCTGTGAACCGGGAAGAATGAGCGGATCGACTTTTACGGGTCCTAAACAGACCCCAATATAGTCAACCAAGGAGAGAAAGAGATGAAAGCTGAAACTGTCACAGGCAAAAGTAATGTCCCTGTTAACAAGGCAGAACAGAACAAAGAAGAGATTAAGCACGAAGAAGAGGCCAGAAAACAACGGAAAGAGGAAGCCCTGAATCCTGGTAAAAAGCCAAGTGAAGTTACCAGTCAAAACGCCCACATGTACCACATGGATGCCGTCAAAAAACTGATCGGAGATAATATTCAGTGGCGGGAAATGCGATTCTACCGCCGTGAAGCGGAAGGACAGATGTATGTGGATATTGTTGACAAAAAAACGGGCGATGTACTCAGAACAGTGCCTGAGCCTGAATTTACCAAAATTGCCACCGAGTTCAAACACCTGGCTGGCATGAACCTCAGTATCAACGGGTAAACAAGTGAAGGGATCCTACCGTATTGGAAAGCTACTTAAACGCTTCATTCGTGGCAGTTTCGATGATAATTTTCTGGATCCTGAAATTTCGGATCCGGGAAAGCAGCAGTCTGACGAGTTCTATTCAACACACAGCAAGGTGCCGCGAATTTTACCAGACACACCATTGACCGGAAAAACATCATCGGTGGCGCATCAGCAGTATCTGGCTTATCAAAAAGAGATTCAGGCAGGGAAGCTTGTTAAGGATAAAAACCTACCGAAGAGCCCTGGAAAGGTTCTGAAACTGCCTTTGGATGATTAGTTGAAGATTGGGATTAGAAACCGAACTCTGCCAGCATCTTGTCCACATCAGCCTGTTTAGAAACTTCCTGTTTGGACTGATTGTCTTGCGGCCCCTCCAGAATCAAACCATCCTCAGTTTGCGTTCCCACCAACGGCGAAATGGTGCCGGATGATCTGTCCAGAATTGACTCCGGCTGACCACCATATTTTTGAAGAATACTGAGAAGACTGAACTCGAGCTGCTCAATGAAGGTAATGATCTTCTTTAACGTCTGGCCTGTTATGTCCTGGAAGGACTGATTTGATACGATATCGAAATAGGTGGATTCCCTCTCGGTCAACTCCTGTCCACGATTATCGAGTTCCTCCAGAATCTGATTATCCAGAGTAGAAATGATGCCTGCAATTTTTGCATCCACTTCAGGATGATCCTTCTGAATCCCGCTCAATTCGTCCTTCATCTGCTGCCACTGTTCCGTCAGCCGGCTGGTCCGCTCCTGCTCCTTCACGTTCTGATCCAGCAGCATCTCGACAATATCCAGAGTTGAGTTGGCTGACTCCTCCATACGCTTAATCACCAGATTCAATTTGTCAATTGCGTCCGGCATATCATCAACCAGGGAAGCATCCAAGTCTTCGATGGGGACATGTGCGCTGAACTCCCTCAGGGAGTTATGAATCTCCCGTACCGTATGCCCGATATCATTTATAACGAAATAGCTCTCTTTGCTGGCTGTTAAATGGTGAATGTGACTGATGTGCCCCTCCATGTCCTCCACATCTTTTCTGACAATAGACTTGAAAAAACTGGAGATCGCCTTTAACAGCAAGCGAATTTTTTCGATATTGTTTGGGGGAAGCAGGCGGGAGACATAGAAGACTTTTTCTTCAATCTCTTTCAGGTCCTTTTCAATTGTCTCGATTCTGGCGGAAAGGTCCTGGAAACCATTATTGATAGCAAAAAAGTCATCATCAGGTTTATCGGGGATCTGGAACTTGATTTTTTCACCCTTGAACTTTTCAAGGGTGAATCTCATGTAAGCACCGATCAGCTCCATTGCTTTGACATTGACACTGCCAAACTCAAGGTTTGACATCCGTGCCTTCACAATTTCCTTCAGCTTCTCCGGATTGTATATCCGCTCATCAGAGACCAACTCGATCAATTCTTCATAGTCCTGAATGGCATGATAGAGCTGGACAAAGCTTTCAAGCAAATCCTTCTTGGAAATTGAAATGGTATAATCGCTACTCATTAGCTTATTATGCTCTCCTTAGTTACTGAATAGCGGTCAACTGTTCTCGCAATGTGTCTATCTCTTTAAGAAGTTGCTGCCGTCGAGTGAAGGACTCGGCCTGGTCAAGCATGCTGATCAATTTCTGAGCATCACTGGCCCCTACTTCCTGCTTGGAAAGACGGCCTTTAATATACTCAAGCGAGATTGCAATCACACTGTCTCTCAATTGATTTCGCTTCGCCAGCGCATTGTAGAGCTGAGAATCCTTTTCAGAATAGAGAGCGGCATTTTCAAATTGCTTAATGCCTGTTATCAGTTTATTGATTTTCGCTTCGGGTTCTTTGATGGTCTGAGCTTCCTTTTGGGTTTCAAGAGCGACAATAAATGCCCGACCGTAGTCAGAGTCTTGCTTTATCGCCTTTGTAATTCGAATTCGCTTGATGGAGTCCTGTTCTGCTTCCTTTCTCTTTTTAGCTTCCAGGAGCATACCTCGACTGAGGACAGTCTGATCAACCAGGTTGAAGAAGTTGACATAAACGGAATTGTCGCTGTTCTTGTAGATAACGGGTGGAATATCCATCACTGTCGGGTTAAAGACTGTCCGCAACAAGAGTCGTTTGGGATGCTGCGGGTCCTTGACAATCCGGATATTCTGCAAATACTCCAGATTGGCGATTGGCCTGACCTCAAACTTCTTTTCACTATTGGGAATGGTAATATCAATCACAAACTCTTTACGGGTTTTCCGCTTGTTTTTCAGATAAAACTTGCGCTCATATATCTGGTAAGGGAACTGATCACCATCCATCATAATGGGTTGATCAAACTGAATCTCAACGCCAAACTGGGAAACACCATCCTCAGGGTCACCTTTCGGGTAAGGTACAATCTTGGTTACATGATAGGCGTGCTTGAAAGTTGTGGAATCAACATTTTTCTCTTCGGTCAGATATTCATTCTCCAGGATTCGATACACGTCTTCATATGTAAGGAGCTCTCTGATGCCATTAAACAGGTCAATTATATAACGGTACTTGCTGCCATTCGCATCTCGACCAAAAGCTGTTTCCGTTGGGGATATCAGACTGAAGGTTTTAATGTAAAACCGGAAATGTTTTCCCACCAGCGGATCTTCAGATTTGAAAATCTTCGTATATACATTCGCCTTCAGGGCGAGGCGGTGGAATTTATTTTTGTCTAAAATAACAAAATGGGAGTCGGTCGGATCCAGGAACAAAAGGGTTCTATTCTTACTGAGCAGCAGACGATCGTCCCGGCTCCATTTATATATCTGGTCGACATACCATTTTTGGGCGCTGCCGTCGCTGAGTATTACAGAAAGATAATAGTCGCTGACGTTATCGTTCTGTACATAGGCAGAAGATATGGTATATCTCCCGAACGTCCCTTTATCAAGTACTTTGGCCAGTTCCAGAGCCGTTTCCTTGTCTGTATACCTTGGGGAGACCTTGCCTGAGTATTTCGGTGCGGCATAGACGGAAAAACCGAATACCAGGGAGATGACCGCTATCAGACAAACAGAAAATATCTTAGGTTTCATTGCTCATCCTTGATTATTGTTTTTGAATTCAAGTGGTTGATATTTTTTGTTGTCGGCCCATCATTTTTGATCAAACTCCGGATCGACAATTTGTCATTATGAATTGGTATTCTATCTATAGTCCACGCCCAGGTAGATCTCAATATCGACTCCCAGCCGTTCTCGTTTGTTATTGATTGGCACCATCTTTTGTTCACCCGGTATCAGCTTAGCCAGAAAAAGTGCCGGTTTCAGGAAGTTGCTCCTGAAATATATGGTAGACTGGTTGTGTCGATCATTTTTCGCATTTGAGATATTGACGATATCCAGCTTGATCCCAAGGGACTCCTCTATCTCTTTTTTCTTCTCCTTACCCAGGAAAACAGACAATTTGTAAGCTCTCTTCTGCCATCCACTAGCATTAATAATTGAGAGTTGCATGATACTCGGTCGGTGGTACTGCTGCAGAATTTCTTCCACTGTTTTTTGGGCTTTGGCAGTTGTTCGCCGAACCTTTACCGTACTCTCTTCCTTCTTTTTCACCGCCAGCATACGAGCCTTCTCTGCAAGCTTTTCCTTCTGAGCCATCTCCTTTTTTTTCATTTCAGCTTGCTTCTGAACCATTCCTGCCTCTTCCATCCGAATCCGTATAGAAGATGAGGTGATCGGCTTGATGATTTCCAGCTGATAGGGCTTCCTGGCTTCAATTTCCAATTCGACGATAAACACAACCTCGTCTCCAATCTCCCTGATATCTTCAATAAAGTTGATTTGTTTAATTGGATCCCGCAGGCTGAATTTCTGGGACAATTTCTGTATTTGTTCCGGATCGATCAGGGCATTGGGGATGGAAACAACAAATGATGTTTCTCCCTTTTTACGAATTTCAATATCTCCCAGCTGTCCGGGGCTTAATGTACCTCTGATCATTAAAAAAGAGGCTCCCTTCTGGGAAGATATTGTCACCCTCTTAATGATATTCCCCTGTGATGCTGTCTGCTGGGCGATCGCCGGCGCCACCATCCCAACTCCAACCAGTAAAAAGACCAATACAGAAATCTTTTTTATTAAGCGTTTAATCATGCCATTACCCCATCGGTAAATTTGTTCATTCGGTTTATTTTGATTTCCTGGAACTTGATATTGCAGTGCTAAATGCATAAAAAAGGCCATATTGTGGGGCGCAGTGCTGAAAAACAAGCTTTCCATCCATGCATGACCGGAATCCAATACACCTTTCTTCTGCATCCAGCGTCCAGCGCGACTTTCTGTTTTCAACTATTAACACATTATCCGGTTAGAGAAAAGCCCAAAAAGGTTTCCCACCATTTCAAACCCATTAAGGGACAATTTTATGTGGCGATTTACACCTCCATTGCCTATTTCACCAGCAACCATTTTTTCACTTAGGACCTAAGCTATTACTATGACTTAACAATTTTATCATTGTTATAGCAACACATATTTGCTTTTAACTTTAAAATGTTCTATGATTCTCACCAGACCAACCAGGAAAATTTTGAGGTGGTAACCTGTTACGGAACTGTCAGACTGCTCTTGAACCTCTCAGGACTGGAAAAAAGTCGAAGTTCCCTGCTGCAATCCAGGACCGCCAGTGCGTTGTTACTAATTTTCTCACAGAGGACAAATGTTTATTCAATGTCAGCATTGTCAGGCCACATACAAGATAGATGAACATAAGATTCCGGATCAGGATACCTTTGTTCGCTGTTCAAAATGCAACACGCCCATTTCACTGAATAAGCAGGAACAATCCGCCCTTTCTATACAACAACCTCATAAAATTGTTGACTGTTCCAGTTGTGGCACCCGATATTCGATTCCACTGGACAAATTAGCAGAGGACACCGTTACAGTGCGCTGTGGCAAATGCGGCCATGTCTTCAAGGTTTCCGCAGATGGTGATAGCAGTGCCGGGACCTATGACGATTTAAACCTGGCAGAAGCGGATGATCTGGACCTGGACAGCATCAGTATACCCGAAGAAAATGAGATCGAAGTTGATGGCCTTTTTGATGATGTAGAAATGGAAGAGGCAACAACGTTTGACGTCCCGGAAGAACTTGATGATTTTGAGGACCCGGAGCTGGAGGATGACGATTTCGATGACATGTCAAAAGGCCCGACAGAAGCCTACCTTGATTCTGTTGACCTTTCCGGTCAGATGGATAATGAAATAGACAGCAACCCTGACCTGGGAGAAATCTCTCCTGACGAGAAATCCCAGCTGTTCTTAAAGCCGAATCCTAGTGATTTGCCAGATCAGATAGCGGCAAAACAACTCGGTCCAGACGATAACGGATGGCCTGACATTCATGACGAAACCGGATCACCGGACTCGGAGTTAGATGAATTTGTTGAACTTGATGACCTTGAGGACATCCCTGTCTCTGATGACTACGATGCGGACGATCCGTTAGAACTGCAGGAAATGTCCGTTAAACGGGGACCCAACCGGTTGCTGGTAGTCATCCTGCTCGTCCTGCTCTTCGCTTTGATCGGTGCAACAGGCTGGTTCTACTTCCAGACACCACCACCAGATACAGTGTCTTCAACTGCGGTTGAAAATTACAACAAGCACTCACGCCTTAAACTGCTGGAACCGTTAAATGGCCGCTTTGTCACTAACGCGAACAGCGGTGAAAAAATCTTTATGCTTGAGGGTACCATCAGAAACGACTATACGACTGAAACAGCGATTGAGTGGATTGAGGTTAAAGGAGCACTATACGACCGGAACCAGAATCTCCTGTCAGAAACAACTGTATTTGCGGGGAACATAGTGGAGAAAGAGACCTTGCAGGAAGCATCCACTGAGGAGTTGGACACCATTCGTGACGGGAAAAGATCAGCACCGGAACTTGAGTTGGATAGCAGGCAGACGGTTCCGTTCCAAATTCTCTTCTTCAATGTAGGGAAAAACATCCAGAAACTGCAGGCTCAAATCAGCCGCTTTTCCAGAAAGCAAGCTCCCTGATCCAGCAGCCAGACTATCATCATATAAAACAGCAGCGCACCTGACCGTACGCTGCTCACAACCTACGCTTCGACCTCTTCCAGACTCTTATCCATATCTTTCAGAACAGATGAGAACTGCTGACTCACCTCATCCCGTTTCTCAAACACCGAGCTCGCATGACCAGCAGCTTCCTGGTCGGCAAAGCCTTTGGATACTTCCGACAGAAACTCATTCAGCACATCAGACATTGCGTGCATGGTGGTGCGCCGTCTCTTGACCGATGTAATGTCTACTTCAAGGATAAGTCCCTGCTGAATGTGATGGGGATTGATTAAAGATGCAAAATCATTAAACTGGTTCAGGAGAAACGTAATTCGCTCTTCCAGAATAATCCGCTCTTCAGGATACTGGGTTCCGTATATCTTGATGATCTTTTCTTTCATTATACGGATACGATGCTTCAAGATGTTGGACTGGCTGATGTTCGTGGTTCCCTTTTCAACCTCTTCACCATTCTGTCGACTGGTGATAAATGCCAATTCGTCCCAGAGTGTGTCTTCGCTGTCTTCCTGATCGTCATCTGAACCAAGCTGCCACCATTTCTTTTTGTTCTTGGGCCCTTCCAGAATCTCCTGGGAGATCTCCTGGTAATCAACTATATCGTTTTCGCGGCGGAACTCCAGGAAAATCAGGTCCACGACTTTGCTGGCTTTTTCAATTTCTCGGGACAGTTCCTTAAACTGAAGATCGAATGCTTTCCGCATCTGGCAAAGCTGGTCACTGTCGAAATAGCTCAGTCTCAGCACGAAGGTTTCATCTGGCAGATCACTTTTATTTTTGTGCGCATACTCCCGGATAACACATACCCGCGCGTTCTTCAGGTTGTCGATGTGCTGATATCCCATCTTTGAATTATCAAGGATGGTTGTCAACGCATTAACAATGACGTTAAAACCACGATTTTTGATATTCTCTCTATCAAGAATCCGCTCGATATTTTCACGGATGTCCTGCCCTTCCTGGTCTTCCTCCCCCATCTCGAACTCGGGGGATTCCAAGCTGTCTATAAATTTTTTGGCGATAAAGTCATACTGCTTGGCAGACGAGTCATCAAGGTTATCGGAAAAGGAGAGGTAATTCTCCACCGCCTTGAGTTTCTCCATGAACTTCGCGTCACCTTTCAGTTCAGCTTCGCCATCATTCACTTTATTGTCGTTAATTGACTCTATGTTTTTGTCGATCAAGGACTGAATATGATCTGAAACCCGCTCCTTCAATAAATGTTGCAGGGGTTTCTGGTAGTGATAGATGGGGGTAATGAGTTCTGAATCAAGGATATTAATGGCCAGTTTCGAATCAAAGACAGTTTTAGGCTTGTTCTGGTTGTTTTTCAGCGAACACTTGACGATGGCGTAAGCATTCTCCCGTCGGATGAATGCCCCTACATCGTTCTTCTGCCTGAGCAGGGCGTTTGTATTATGTTCAAACTCGCGAATGCCGCGTTCCAGATGTCCCTGCAGGTGTTCGTATATATTAACCATTGATTTCTCAACGGCTTCAGTCGTGAACTGCCCGGGGTCTCCAATAGTCCTCAGTATTTCAGAAATGCTGAGCGGCGTGTATTTATTCAGCTGTTTGAACTCTTCCCGATCGACCATGTCATGGTATTTTTTCAGAAGCTCGTCTTCTACAGTCACCATGTAACGATTCTGCATATTGTGCAGATTCTGGTTGTAGTAAGTGTGCAGCTTGTCCTTGACGCTGCCCATGACGTCCAGTTTATCGAGCACTTCCGGGGGGAGCTTTGCCGAGATGTGATTTAATAATTTATCGACCTCCTCATCAATCAGCAGCGTTGCCTCTTGATATTCGTTCCTGCCGTCACGATTTAGACTGTTCCGACTCCCAATGGCACTGGGCTTTTCAGGATGAACGACTTTCGGGCCTTTAATTATCTTTTCTTTTTCCACACCAAACCTCCAAGGTAGTTTCAAACAAGCCGAAGGGAACACGGTCCCTTTTTTCTGAGCTGGCCAATTGCATCGGGTAAACAGGCATAAAAGCCTTTAAACAGTGGTGATTTCGTCGATGCCGGATCACAGGAATACTTATAGAGCGGGGCTGAAGCCCTGCTCTGTGTTATTCTCCTTTCGGGTGATCATAGAATATAATGAGAAACAATTCAATAGGTGTTTTACATTAATATCATGAAAGCCGCAACCTCAGCTGAGGTGCATTTGGTCCTGAAAGGGAATCGAGAGAGTGCCGGCCTGCAGAGCTTTGGAGAATACCGGTCGGCGGGATATTTCCTTAGAACAGCTTACATAAAACAGCTCAGGGAAAGGAGTCTCCATATCCATCCTGTAGACCCCATTCCCGATCTGTTCGTTCACATCATATACAGAACGGCTCTAAATTTGAAGGGCCGCCCTGAACTGGTTCGCTTGAAATGCTTATTTTTTCAGCAGTTCAATCATGGTTTCACCAATAGATGCAGGCGTTGGTGCCACTGCAATACCGGCAGCTTCCAGAGCCTTGATCTTACTTTCAGCAGTTCCCTTGCCACCTGAAACGATCGCACCGGCATGTCCCATGCGGCGTCCCGGAGGTGCTGTTACGCCACATATAAAAGATACAATCGGCTTTGTGACGTACTGAGTAGCAAATTCAGCGGCTTCTTCTTCAGCCGTTCCACCAATTTCACCAATCATAACGATGGATTCAGTTTGATCATCATCCTGAAAAAGTCTCAGGGTATCAATGAAGTTTGTGCCGTTGATGGGATCTCCACCGATTCCGATACAGGTAGACTGACCCATACCGACCTTGGTGATCTGGTCAACTGCTTCGTATGTCAGGGTTCCAGAGCGGGATACGATTCCGACATTACCAGGATTGTGAATGAATCCCGGCATGATTCCGATCTTGCATTGACCCGGTGTGATAATACCCGGGCAATTAGGGCCGATCAGGCGGGTTTTTGAACCCTTCAGTGCTTCGGAAACCGTAATCATATCAAGTACGGGTACGCCTTCAGTAATGGCAACAACCAGATCAACTCCGGCTTCAATTGCTTCCAGAATCGCATCACCACAAAATGCAGGTGGTACGAAAATCAATGAACAGTTAGCGCCTGTTGTTGTTACGGCATCTTTCACCGTATTAAAAACAGGGGTTCCTTCATGTTCCAGGCCGCCTTTGCCTGGAGTCACTCCAGCCACAATCTGCGTCCCGTGATATTCTTTACATGCCCTGGCATGCAAGGAACCTTGTGCACCGGTCAGACCTTGCACAATTACTTTGGTATCTTTATTGACTAATACACTCATGATTTATTCCTTCAATGAATATTTAGATTAGATGGATGTGAGTCTTAAGCGTTTGCAACCTCAACTGCCTTTTGAGCTGCTGCTGCAAATTCTTTGATCATGATCAGTTTGTCACCGATGCCGGATTGCTCGATAATCTCAGCCGCCTGTTCAGCGTTTGTTCCTTCCAGTCTGACGACTACAGGAATGCTCAGATTCACTTTATTGAATGCCGCAACGACGCCGTCTGCAATAATATTACAGCGGACAATACCACCAAAAATGTTGATCAATATAGCCTTCACATTGGGATCTTTTGTAATAATCTTAAAGGCAGCTTCCACTCTTTCAGCATCAGCCGTACCACCTACATCGAGGAAGTTAGCAGGAGAACCACCATAATGTTGGATGATATCCATGGTTGCCATCGCCAGTCCCGCACCATTAACCATACAGCCAATACTTCCGTCCAGCTTGATAAAACTCAAATCGTGATCACTGGCTTCAATTTCAGTCGGATCCTCTTCATCCAGGTCTCTCAATTCAACAGTCTTCTTGTGACGCATCAGTGCATTGTCATCAAATGACATTTTGCAGTCCAGAGCCAGGATACGATTGTCACCGGTAACAACAACTGGGTTGATTTCCAGCATGGAGCAGTCTTCTGCCATGAAGGCATCATAGAGCTTCATAAAAAAAGCTGAGGCCTGTCGAATCAGTTTCGGATCGTATTTGTCCAGTCCCAGTCCAAACGCCAATCGCTGTGTTTGAAAGGGGCGCAGACCAATTGCAGGATCAACGAATTCTTTCAGAATTTTTTCAGGTGTCTCTTCTGCAACTTCTTCAATATTCATCCCACCTTCGGTTGATGCAATCAACACAACCTTTTGAGTCGCACGATCAGGCAGGATTGAGAAATAAAGTTCCTTTTTGATCTCCATTCCCTCTTCAATCAAAAGGGTTTTTACTTTTTGCCCCACAGGGCCTGTCTGCTTGGTCACCAGTTGCATGCCAAGAATAGCTGTTGCGTTGGTCTTCACTTCATCAAGGCCTTTTGAAACCTTAACACCACCGCCTTTTCCACGACCACCCGCATGAATCTGTGCTTTAACAACACAAACCTCACCCGGAAGTTTCTTCGCAGCGTCCAATGCTTCATCAACATTTTTTGCCACATAGCTCTCAGGTACGGACGCACCGTACCGGGAGATTATTTCTTTTGCTTGAAATTCATGTATTTTCATGGTTTCTTTTCAAAAAAATTATGAACAATTATCGATCTTCTAAAGGATAGAACCAATCGGCTAATATCGACTATCTCAGCCAAACAACAACCTGTCCGCTATCTTCCATCTAACAGGTTCTTTGACAGCATTTACGTATGTCATCAAGATCTTTTATGAATCACCCGACAAATCATCCCGAAATACCCTGAGTATAACACTTTTACATCCTGATAATACCGGGTAGATCGATGTTGCGAAAACTGTGGGGAGTATCAGAACGGTGATACTTGAACACACGCCTTACATTGAGTTCCGAAAGTCCAGCCACAAAAAAAGAGGTCAGGAACTGTACTTCAGCCTGTAAAGACAGTATCCAGCCCGTCATTCCAGTTTGAAAACGATACCCCGACATTCAATCCAGAGGCGAACTTCTTTTATTTTGTTGTGTCATTATGGCCAAAAATCACCATTTCAGAATTGAGTTGCGTCAAATAATCAAAGATAATCAGCATTCCAGATAATTTTTTATCTCCAACACCAGACCATCAGCCCATTTTCAAAGCAGTTGGAGCCCGGTATACCATTTATCTATTTTTCCAAGCCACTTACCAACTTCATCACAGCAGCTACTGACTTCATGCTCGGCCCACATCTTTTCTAGATGGAGGGTAGGTATCATCAAGCAGCACTGCCAGATCGGAGGTCAACTCGTCTGCCAGCAGCATTCCGGCAGTTGTCAACCGCAGCCTGCCTTGACTGACATCAGCAAGTCCTGCAGCTATTAACTGTTCCAGCTTCCCCCCCCAAACGGACATCAGATCCGGGGCATGGTTCGATTCAAATCCAACCAGGTTCAACCCTTTTTTTTGCCGTAAACTCATCATTAACAGTTCATCCCTTATCTGGAACCGATCCAGCAACTCATCAAATTCACGAGGCAGGTGATCGGCAAGCAGGGCTTTTTTATAATCCACCCAACGCCTCTGATTTCCCCAGCGAAACGGAAAAATCAGAGAATGAGCACCCATTCCAAGACCCAGATAATTTTTTCCATTCCAATTACAGAGGTTCTGTCTTGACTGATACCCTTTTTTGGCAAAATTGCTGATTTCATACTGTCGATAGCCCCTCCCTGACAGAAAGTTGACAATCAGGTGATACATAGAGACAATCCTTTCCTCATGATCATCCTGCCATTTTTGCCAATCCGGCTTTCTAAAGATGGGCGTCCGTTTTTCAATAGTCAGACAATAGGCTGAAATATGAGGTGGATCCCACTGCACCAGTTCTGCAAGGTCCGCCTCGAGATGATCCAGGGTTTGCCCAGGATAACCGAAAATCAAATCCAGATTCAGGTTCGTAATACCAGCTTCCTGCAACTGATATATTGCCTGCCGTGATTTGTCAGGGGTATGCTGTCGGCCAATCCGGTTCAACCCCTCCTCGCTGAAACTCTGAACCCCCAAGCTGACCCGATTGAACCCCAGGCCGACCAATCCAGTCGCATAATCCGGGGACATGTCTTCAGGATTGATTTCAATGGACCATTCGGCCTGTTGAGCCGTTCTCACTGAACGATTCAGCCAGACTACCCACTCTTCAAGTTCTGTCAGCAACAATCGGGAAGGGGTCCCTCCGCCAAAATAAATCGAACCAAGATCTGAAAAATCCAGAGTACAAGTCTGGCAGACCAGATCAAACTCTTTTTGGATCAATTCAAAATAGGAGGCATGTTTCTGCGGGTGATCTGGCCTGACAGCAAAGGAGCAAAAAGGGCATATCTTCTTGCAGAATGGAATATGTAAATAAAGTGCTGCTACCATGTTTACCAATCTTTCTCAATGGGACTTCTTCCGGGAACGGCCTGTTTCCCAATTGCCCGTTCTCTTTTGCGCTTTTCAGACTCCGCCTCTTTTTGCATCCTGTACAACTCCTTTAGGGCCTCCCTGGGAGTTAGTTTTTTCTCTGGTACTTTTGCGGTTGGGTCGGATTCCCGGTCCGATTGTTGAGATGAATCACCATCTTTCTGTTGTCCCTCTCCTTGCTGCTGTTTTTTCTTTTTTTCTCCCGGTGGTTGTTCCCCCGATGGCTGTTTCTGTGGACTTTTGGACTGCTGGCTTTTCTGAAAGAGATCCAGGGCCTCTTTTAACTTCTCTGCCGCTTTAGCTTCAGGCTTCAAAGCTGATTTCGGGTGGAGATCGTTTAGATGACGAACCGCCTCATCCTGATAACTTACTGATTGTTCCAGATAACCACCGGCTTTTTCCAGTACCTGCTCCTTAGAAAGTCCATCTTTCTGCTCTGAAACATCCTCCTGCCGACTATTCCCATTATCTCCCTTTTTTCTAAACGACACCAACTGCTGCTGGATGATAGAAACAGCTTTCCGGGTTTTTTCACTGTTTAATCGTTGGGATTCAGACAGCTGGTTGATTGCGGATGCCGCTGCTTTGGAATCATGAACACCATTGCTGGCAGCCGCCTCTGATCCTGAAATAATTCGGCGCTCTTCCTCCCATAATTGTTTGATACGCTCAGTCAACGGTAAAAACAGATCAAGCAGGAGCGTCAATGCCTCAATTGATTCAGCTTTGTCTGACTGAGCAGCCCCATAATTCCCTTTCTCAATCTGTTCCCGGCTGGATTGCATGCTGGATTCAAGATGGTTCAGTATCCGCTCAACCTCATCAACTGCACTACTTTTTGCTTTCGGTCCCGCTGATAACAGGCAAGGGACACCCCCTTGCGTCAACATGACGATTAAAAAAAGAAAAAAAACCTGCTTATGAAACATTTTAAAACCCATCAATCCTGTTAATGGCTAATTCACTTATTTAATAAATAGCCTCTCCGAGGAGAAACCAATCCAGGTGAAAGAGGAGTCTGCCTGTTCTGACAGCGAAATACCGTCTAAAATTGGAAATAACCGGAAACCACTCATAAAATCAATAATAAATGCAGTGCCTTTTCCTCATCAACGCAAATCAACCAGCAGGTACCTGACTCCTGTTATTAATTGTTTTTATTTGACTAATGAAGTATAGACCTTTTTGTCGATCTGGACTGATCTGGCAGGTAAGAGCTCTTTCCTTGCAGTTCCAGCCTCTATTCTGTAAGGTTTCAACAAGAAAACAAAAATTTCAAGCGCAATCGGAAAGTTTGCAACTGTTTACAATTCAACCGGTTCAATTGTAATTTACTGTATTTATATTTTAAAGTTGTACATTTACCCGGGTAGGAAAGCGGCCGAGCATGAAAAAGCAAATATGAATCAAAGTAGAAACTACAGGTTCTTGCTAGGTTTGGTCGTCATATTCAGCACCAGATCGCCAGATGACCTGACAATTTTCGCACAGTTTCATGCTTTTGACACCCGTAACCTGCGCCCGACACTGATCGATTGATCTTATGTCAAAAGGGTCTGTGAAAGACAGCACGGTTGCTGTTTGAAACAACTGTAGAAGCAATAATATCCCATTCCTGCTCATGGACTTATCAATTTTGTTTTCAAGCTTCAAGCAACACATTGAAAACCTTCCCAACGCAGAGTACTCAGCTTCTTTAAAATCAGTCATTTCGGACTTAAAAACCTTCTTGCAGGAAATAACCGAAGCTGATAAAGCAGTGGTTAACCAAATCCTGACCGAATTTGAAACATTGCCTGGAGACCCCTTATTTCGAGAGCTTGGAAAACTACTGAGAAATTTTCACGATCAACTTGTGGTGATACGGGAAGGAGTTCCTGAAAATCTCGGTAAAATTGCCAATCAGGATGTAGCTGAGATGTCTGGAAGGCTCCAGCACATCATCACCATGACTGATAAAGCCGCGAACACAACGATGGATAAGGCGGAAGAGGCACTGGAGGAACTGGAAAAGCAACAGAGCAGCTACAGTGAGATGCGGGAACAACTTAATCTGATGACAGAAAATGGTGACGTACCACCTGATCAGGTTCACGTAATGAATGAAATGGGTTCCAAAATTCAGGAATTTTCCGAAAAAAACAGTTATCTTCAGACCGTCATGACAGATATTTTGGTGGCCCAAGACTATCAGGATCTAACAGGACAAATTATCCAAAAAATGATTAACTTGTTGAAGGTACTGGAAGATGAGCTGGCTAACCTCATCAACCGGTTCGGACAGTCCATGGAGAACGATCCCAGCAACAAACCCGAGGAACTACAGGGCCCGCTCAGTGATGAAGACGAAAAAAAGAGTTCACAGACCGACGTGGACACGTTGCTTAATCAATTCGGGTTTTGAGGTGTGGACTACACATATACAGAATCCTGTTTTAGAGTTGGTCGACCGTTGAAATATGCTTTGTTAATCTCAGAAACCAATCGAATCAACTTATTCACAGAAGCAAAATGAAAATGCCGCCAATAAAATTTTTGAATAAGATCGCCGTGACTGGTGTTTGCTTGATCATTTCTTTTTGGTTTGTTGCCTGCGACAATAACCCCCTGCTCAAGGATAAGGACGAACAAGCCTCCGGGGACCAGGGAATTGTCCAGACAACCTGGCAAGATTCAGAAGGAAGCCAGGCCAAACCGCATTCAGCTAAGGTGGAAAAGAAGGGTGTGGAGCAGCCGGCTGGGGATAAGATGGCAAAAGGTAAAACAAAAGCAGCGGCAACAGACAGTGGCCTGATTTTAAGCAGGGATAGGCGACTTAAATCTGGGCCCTCTGAATTTGCCGTTCAAATCGGAGCCTTCCTCAAGGCGGATAACGCCACTCGACTGATTTCCAGGCTGAAAACAAAAGGTTACCGCCCGACACTGGTCATCGTTAAGACCCCGGCAAAAACATGGAACCTTGTGCGTGTCGGATCATACACTGAAAAACAGGCGGCGGTGGCTGCCGCAAAAAAATTCACCGCGACGGAAAAAATGGAAACCGCCGTGGTCAAGGACAAAACCATTGTAAAAATGCAGGCAAACAACTCCCAGCCAGAGCAGGAAGAAAGTATTGCCAAAGCTATGATGCCTGAAACGCTTGTCAAATTTGAACCTGAAAAATTTACGTATCAGGTGGGTGGATTGCGTACGAAAGCCAACGCAATCAAGCACAAAGACGACCTTGAAAAAAGGGGCTATGCGCCGTACATCAAAAAGCAGCGTAACGAGAGCAGCAAGGAGTACTGGTACACCGTGAGAATTGGAACATTTGACAACCTTGATACAGCTGCGGATGCTGCAGCCTTTTTTACCGGCAAGGAAGCTATTCCGGCCAGTGCCACTTCAGCTAAAAATTAGTATTTCCCCGAAGTGACACAATGGACTTTGGGGGCACAAAAATGGCGTTTTCAGTACAGACATGATATTACTGTTTATTGCGTTATCTTACGAAAAGAAAGTTGTATTAGTTGATGCATCCTGATAACAAGGTGTTAAGGGGCTGAACGAAAGATTTGCCATAAATCAAAGCCCGTTCAAGAGACATCGTTTTTAATTTCATTTTTATAGAGGTTCCCAGCGGTCTGTTTTCTATCCGGGCTTCTATATGTTCAGGAATTGAACGTTCAGAAATTGATAAAACAAATAAAATGCAAGAAGAATCCCTCGAAAACGGTCGAGTTGTAATCGCCTTGGACGTTGGAACCACTAAAATTTGCGTCGCCGCAGCCAGTGTATCTCCCGAGGGCGATTTCCAGATCATTGGTTTTGGTAAGGCCGCTTCTGAAGGACTGAACCGAGGCGTCGTCACCAACATCCGTTCGGCAGTAAAATCAATCAGAAAAGCCGTAGAAGAGTGTGAGCTAACCAGTGGTTTCAAGATAGACGATGTCTACGCCGGAATCGCCGGTCACCATATCCTCGGCTTGAACAAAGACGGAGTTGTCGCTGTAACCGGTACCACGATAACTAAATCTGATATTCAGCGGGTTGTAGAAGCCGCACGGGCAACAAATTCGCCCGACAAAGAGATCATCCACACCCTGATTCAGGAGTACATCGTCGATGGGCAGGATGGCGTGGTGGACCCAATCGGGATGCAGGGAAAACGGCTTGAAGCAAAGGTACACTTGGTTCTGGGTTCGGTCACATCTGCTGCAAATCTGGTCCAATGCTGCAACAATGCCGGGCTGAATGTTCTTAATATTGTCCTGGAGCCCTTTGCCTCAAGTATGGCGGTACTGGATGAACAGGAAAAAGAACTCGGTGTCGTCCTTCTAGATATCGGAGGTGGTACCTCTGACATGGCCATTTATAAAAACGGTTCCATTGTTCATACCAACGTCCTGCCTCTGGGTGGAAACCAGATCACCAATGACATTGCTATTGGCCTGAGAACTACTAAAATTGAGGCTCTGCGGATCAAGCACGAACACGGAGTCGCGCTTTTGCCCCGAGTAAAGGATGGAGAAGTCATCAATCTGAAAGGGATCGCCGGAAGAGAAGATCGGGTTATAGATAAACGGCTATTGGCAGAGGTAATTGAGGCCCGTTTTCGGGAGATCTTTCAGCTGATCAGGAACGAAATCGTCAAGTCCGGTCACGGTCCCGGCAGTGCGGCCGGTATGGTCATCACAGGTGGTTCCGCCCTGATGCCCTTTCTTTCAGAACTAGCCGAAGAGGAGTGCCAGATGCCGGTTCGGGTAGGAGCCCCATCTAATATTCAGGGACTTGGTGAAATGGTGGAATCCCCATTGTACGCGACCTTGGTTGGTCTGATTATGTATGGGTCCGAGCCTGAAATGGAGGAAACGTCTATTCTGGCAAACTCAACTTCTGACAATCTATTCTCAAATATATCATTAAGCTTCAAACGTTTGGTTAAGAACTTTTTAAAACTATTTTAGCGGGGAACCCTTGCCGATGTGGCATCGGCAGATGGGTAACAACGACATTTTATTTCCAAGGGCAGCAATATGGTTATTGACGTAGATAATTTCAAATCACAACCGATCCATACCGGATTACCGACCATAAAAGTAATTGGTGTGGGTGGTGGCGGAGGTAATGTTGTTAACCGCATGGTGAATGATAACATCAAAGGGGTACAGTACCTTGCCGCAAATACGGACGTGATGGTACTGAACTCGTCGAAAGCCGATATCATACTTCCCCTCGGATCCAAAATTACAAAGGGCCTTGGCGCCGGAATGAAACCGGATATTGGTAGAATGGCGGCAGAGGAAGACCTTGAAGCCATCAGGGGTGCCCTTGAAAACTCCGATATGGTCTTTATTGCAGCAGGAATGGGCGGCGGGACTGGTACCGGGGCAGCACCAATTGTCGCTGAAATTGCAAAGGAGATGAAACTCCTGACCGTTGGCGTTGTGACAACCCCGTTTCGCTTTGAAGGGAACAAGCGGGCATCCATTGCTAAGGAAGGAATCGTTGAGCTCAAGAAGCATGTCGACACCTTGATGGTCATACCCAATGACAAACTTCTAGAGATTGCCTCTTCCAAAACAACTATGAATGAGGCCTTCACAATCGCCGACGATGTCCTCAAACAAGCTATCAGCGGGATTACCAACCTGATTAATCTGGAAGGGATCATCAACTTGGACTTTGCCGACTTGAAGACCGTCATGTCAAACAAGGGGCGAGCGATCATGGGAACCGGCATCGCCAATGGTGAAAGCCGCGGACTGGAAGCCGCCAAAAAAGCAATTTCAAGCCCGCTGCTAAGCGATACCCCCATCAGCGGAGCTACAGGTGTGATTATTAATATTGTAGCAGATGATCAATTTTCACTGCTCGATGCACAGGCCGCCGCAGATTTTATTCAGAGTACAGCTGATCAGGATGCCGATGTCATTTTTGGCTTGGTAACAGACAGTACCAAGGATAACGAGGTTATCATCACTGTCATTGCAACCGGTTTTGAAAGGGCAATGGAGGAGAAACTCGAAATGCAGCCTGGTCGTAGACCACTGAGAGTGGTTGACAGCCTGCGAAATAAAAAACAGGAAAACGAAGAAAGAGATCAGGACGGTGCAGAGGCAGCTGAAGGAGAGCCCGAGAGCGTACTAGAGCTTGACCCTGAAACACTTGGGATGCAACCCGTCGAAAAAAACCTGCACTACCCCGATCAAATGTCACCTACCACGGAGAGCGGCAAGCAATCGGACGATATGAACCCACAGGATTATGATATCCCGTCCTTTATGAGAAAAAAGCGGCTCAATAGTTAACTAATGAAAAATAGAACCTCAGCACATGTCCTTTATGGCCTGGCAACCGGCTTACTGGTTTGGTCCATTCACGAACTCTGGATTTATCTTTTTCCCACCGCACTCACTCCCGGTCACATCGAAAAAGCCATTTCGAGCATATTGATCGGCGTCGGTTTCGCTGTTTTCGCACTGGTTAAAAGCGGATTTTTCTCCGACAACTCACATAAAGTCAAACGCGGGTTGACATACGGAGCCGTTTTGGGTCTGGCGGGTGGAATCTGCGGATTTATATTGATCGATCAGGTCGACTCGCAGCTGGCAGCTATGTCACTACCGCCACTTGTAATACAGGCACTGTTCGCCTTTCGCTGGCTGGTGCTGTCCCTTTTTATCGGGATTGGTGCCGGATTGCGGGACCGTAGCAGCACGATCATGACACGTTCTCTCATTGGCACTGGAATCGCCGGACTCGTTTGCGGTATCATCATCACTGGCATGAATGCCATCTCACCGTTATTCTTTGCCACGAGAGGGATCGCATTTGTTCTTTTCGGCATTGCCTTAACCCTGTCACTCGATCATTTATCTGTTTTCGGAAGAAAGGCATGGATCAGGGGCTTGAACGGTCGACTTGAAGGACTTGAGTTTGAGTTGCTGCAGGAGATCCATTGTCTGGGAACCCAATCAAACGATGATATAAACCTGAAGAGTTACCAGGACATCCGTCCATCACATGCAAAACTGGTCAGATATTATTCCGGTTACTCTCTGGTAGACAATGATCCATTCTGGCAGACATATGTCAACTTTCGCAATATCAAGGAGCAACCGCTCAAAAACGGCGATATTATCAAGGTTGGTAGAGCACTATTCCAGTACTGCACCGTCAGCTGAATCGACTGAATCAAGCAACTTGATTATTTCACCTCGACATCAGAAAATCAGGGGTTGAAACACGGGATCGTCAACCATTACAAAATCCCATTCAGCTTGACAGCAGCCTCAACTTGCATAATGTCAACGGGCAGCTGCATAAATCGTAACATCAAGCACTTACTGTACTCAATGAATCGAAACGCAAAAATTTCAGCACTGGCTGCTCTGACGGCCATGTTCTACCCGATCGGACTGCATGCAGAAAGCGCGATGTTCCAGCAGGAAGACCGTTTCATGGTTGTTTATGCCCTTATCGCAGCTTTTCTGGCTGTTGTCCTGTTCGTTCAAGCCAGAGCGTTGTTTAACACCAAGTCCAAGACGGAGTTGGGGTTTCTTTCCATCACCCCCCATCGTCAGCAACGTTTTTTCCCCATCGATGAAAGCGTGCTGAATATGGTGCCGGTGGTTGAGGCCCTCGCAGATGAACAGACAAACGTATATAGCAACCTGAACAAGATTACACTCTCCTTGAAATCCAACGGGGTCTATCTGGAGGATAAAAACTACAAGATATCCATCCTGGTCAACCGAAGACGGAGCCGGAGAAGTTTTTTGAACGATGGAGACATTCTGGACATGGGTGAGCTGACCATCATGTTCAAAACACCCCATAAAAGACCTGTTAAATTTAATACAAAGGATCAATCAGCAGGTCAAGTTATACCCCGCGCAAGAAGGGTCAATGGTAAAATTATTAAGAACACCCCAAAGCTGATTCCACAGGAGCCCAGGGAGAAGACCTTCTATATCACCAAAAACCTGACCTTGATCGGGCATTCAGAGATGAACGATCTGATTCCAAAATCGAAAGCCATCTCCGGCATGCACTCCAGAATTGAGCGAATTTCAGGGAAATACAAGCTGATAGACCTGAGCAGCCTGTCAGGAACCTTTGTTAACGGTCGAAGGATTGATACAAAAATGTTGCGCGATGGCGACGAGGTCTCCTTTGAATCGGTCAAGTACACTTTCTCCCTGTCTGACAAGGCCCACTAAAACTGTCTGAACCCCACCCCGATATTCGGGTTGATTAAAAATTCGCCTGCTACCCTATGCCAACTCAACAGACAGCTCCGTATCTTCCTGGAGGATTTACCTATTCCGGGGTACGTGCGGGCCTGAAACACGAAGAAAAAAAAGATCTGGGTCTCATCTTCACGGATCGGGATGCCACTGTCGGTGCCGTTTATACCAAAAACCAGTTTCCTTCTGCTCATGTCCAGTATTGCCGGCAACTGACGCCTGGGAAGACCTTCAGGGCCCTGATCATCAATTCAGGAAATGCCAACGCAGCGACGGGTGACTTGGGAATAGCATCCAACCTGAGAATGGCAGAGGGGATAGCGCGTAAATTAGAGATCAAGCCGGAACAGGTACTGACCTCCTCAACAGGTATTATTGGCCGGCCTTTTCCCATTGAAACAATCGAGTCATCTCTGGACCATCTTGTTAATCAACTGGGGCCGTCTCCATTTGATGTCGCAGAGGCAATCATGACAACAGATACCCAGCTTAAGGTCTCTTCTGCCGATGTTGTGATAAATGGCATTTCTTACGCTGTCCTTGGTTTTGCCAAGGGATCCGGAATGATCCATCCGAACATGGGTACCATGCTGTCCTATATACTGACCGATGCACCTGTGGCCCCATCCAGGATACAGGAACTCACTCTGGCTGTAGCTGATCGAAGCTTTAACTGCGTCAGCGTGGATGGAGACACATCAACAAACGATTCATTTTTCCTGATCTCTTCTCAACCAGCTCAAGAGGATACGCCGGTTTCAATAGAGCTTCAGAATGCCATCACGGACGTTGCCATCTCTCTTTCAAAAAAGATTGCAGCAGATGGCGAAGGGGCTGAACATTTACTTGAAGTCACTGTAAAGGGCATTCCCGATCATAGCGTTGCCCAACCAGTCCTGAACGCCATAATCACCTCCAATCTTGTTAAAACTGCTGTCAACGGAAAAGACCCGAATTGGGGGCGTATTCTAATGGCAGTCGGAAATGGACTGAACCAGACATCGCTGACCAGTCACCCGCCAATAACAATTGTGATGCAGGGGACCGTTGTCTTTTCCAGAGGAGAGCCACTCCCATTTGATGAAAAAGAGTTATCATCAAAGCTGGCTGAACACGACGTCTCAATCGAAGTTGACCTCCACCAGGGTGAATACAGCCTAACCGGATGGGGGTGTGATTTCAGTGATGAATACGTCCGGATCAACGCTGATTATTCCACTTAAATCAACGTCGATTATCCGACCTCTGTTTTCTCATCTACCTGGTTCGAATCAATGAAATTTTTAGCTGACAAAGCCATTCCCCATGTAGAAGAGGCTTTTTCCACCATCGGTGAGATTCAATTGTTACCCGCTGACAAGATAACCCCCGACAAACTCAAAGGGGTTGATGGCCTTCTGGTGCGTACCACAACCGGCATTAAGCCTTCACTGCTAAAGGGAAGTCGTATCACCTTTGTTGGAACCGCCACCATCGGAACCGACCACATAGATTTGCCCTCCCTGGCAGAAAACGGGATTTACCTCTCCTCTGCTCCTGGATGTAATGCAACTGCTGTTGGGGAGTTTGTCCTCACAGCACTGCTCGCTCTGGAAGCCAACATTGGAATTTCGCTGCAAGGGAAAACTTTAGGCATCATTGGCGCAGGGAATACAGGGAACGCTGTTAAGCAAAAGGCAGAAGCCATTGGGATTCGCTGCCTTCTTAATGACCCTCCCCTGGCAGAGCAGTCACTAAATCCTGAGTTTATTGATATTGCTGATCTTGTTCAGCAGTCAGATATTATCTCTCTGCACGTTCCCCTGAAACGCTCAGGGAAATATCCGACAGCTCACCTTCTCAATGAAGCCCTCTTCAAGCAATTGAAACCCGGGACAATCATCATTAATACCAGTCGCGGAGAAGCAGTAGATGGAAATGCGTTGAAGGCCAACCGGTCGCGTCTGGGAGGAGTGATTCTCGATGTCTGGGAAAACGAGCCCCACATTGATCCCGACCTGATACCTCTCATTGACATCGCCTCACCCCATATCGCCGGCTATTCCATTGAAGGAAAGATAAGGGCAACCGAGATGATCTACCGTGATTCCTGCACTTTCTTTGATGTCCCGCCTGTATGGGACTGCCAGAAAGCATTGGTTTCATATGGTGTTCCTCAACTGACCATCTCGGACAGAGATCAGATACCGGTTGATGCTATTACCCGGGGGTATGATATTTTTGAAGATGACAACAGCCTGCGACAGTTTACACAGCAGGACAATCCGGGCGAGTATTTCGCCAATTTGAGGAACCAATATCGATTTAGACGGGAATTCTCGTCATTTCAAGTTAATGTTGAGCAAAGCCTCTCAATTAAAAACCGTCGGCTCCTATCCCGATTGGGATTTCATATTTCAGACAGTTAAGCCCCCAGAATACTAGTTGCTGTTCTAAATACTCCATATTTAAAGGGATACCGCCCGATTTCGGTAAGGTTCTTGCTATACTATTTAGGTCGAAAGAGAAGAGTTGCAGTCGGAAAAGTGAGCGGCAGTCAAAAAGTTCCAATAAAACACTTGATTAATCTGAAGTAATTTCATATTTTTGCTTAAAAGACTCTTTAAATTTTCAATAATTCCACTACCCTTATAGACAATGCCGGAAAACAAAACAGTGTCGCCGCAAACGAACGATTTAAAAAACATTGGTGCCGTCCTCAAGAAAAAACGCGAAGAGCATGCCTACACTTTGGAACATGTATCAGAAATCACGAGGATTACCCTTACCTGTCTGCGGAACATTGAAGAGGGTAACCTTGATGCTCTCCCCGGGCTTGTATTTGTAAGAGGATTTATCCGAAACTATGCCAAGTTGCTTGGTATCGAAAGTGACTGGATGATCGAGGCACTCAATCAGGCATACTCCGACCGAACACAGGTCCAGTCACCACATGACCATATCAGTTCCATGGATCGGTTGACGCAAGCATCACCCAGCAACACCAAGCCGTTTATTTTTGGTGGTGCCATCGTGATCATCGGACTGGTTGCTTTTCTGCTGTACTGGCAAAATAAACCCCTTAACCGGTACGCTACCCTGAACAAAGAAGTCGAAACCGTTCAAGCCATAGACACCAATGCTCAAACCGCGGAGATCCTCGAGACTGATATTCACAAGGCAACTGAAATACTGCCCCCCGAGCCGGTCAAGCAGGAGATCAGCCCGCTGACACTGACACTGGTGGCAATGACCAATGACTGGATTCGGCTGGGCATTGATGATCAGGAGCCATTTGATCTGCGGCTTAAAAAAGGAGAAAAGTATGACTGGCCCGCAAAAGAAGGGTATGCTCTCGTTATGACTACCGGTGACACCGCTCTCGTCCATTTGAACGGCGAGGAAATTGTGGAACGGGAAAATTTCAGAGATGAGCTCTATCAGGTTAAGCTAAACAAATTCACCTTGACCCGAATCAACAACCGATAGCCAGTCTTTATGTTGGGGTTTCCCTCACATGGAACCTCGACTGGTAAAACTAAACATCAATCCACGTGCCGTCTGACGGTTTTTTTCGATCCTTAAAAAAGCAATGAAAGCAATCATTCTAGCTGCGGCCAAAAGCAAGAAACTCTCCCCTTTTTCAGACACGCGCCCCAAGTCAATGATATCCATATCAGGGCAATATATTCTGGAGACGATCCTCAGACATCTTCAGGCCGCCGGCATCCAGGAAGCCTGGATTGTGGTCAACCATCAAAAAGAGATCATTCAGGACTACTTCAAGTACGGCAAGTCAATAGGGCTGAAGATCGAATATATCGAGCAACCAGAAGAGGGAGGCATCGGGCAGGCAGTTTCTTTATGTGAGGACGTTGTGGGAAATGATCCGCATTTCATGCTGGTCTACGGAGATGTATTGAATGCCGGAAACCATTTCGAACACCTGCTGGGGCGCTTCGAAAGAATGCAGCCCGGGGCGCTGGCAACTATCGCACACCCGCTATCAGATGGGGACTACGGCAATGTCTATCTCAGCCATGACATGCAGATTTCCAAGTTTCTCGAGAAACCGGAAGGAGCGCGGATGTCTAACTATATCCTGGGCGGCAGCTTTGTTCTTGGCAGGGACTGTTTTGATTACCTGTCCCGGAACAACCTTGATATGGTCGCCTATTACCAGCACCTCATTTCGGAAAACAAGATGAGTGCCTCCCTATGGGAGGATTCCTGGATCGACATCAGCAGGCCCTGGCACATACTGGCAGCCAATCAGATGATGATGAAGCCGTGGAATACCTCAGTCATCCCGGACTCCGTCGCCATCGACCCCAACGTGAATATCAAGGGGATTGTTCATTTCGGCGAAAACGTCCATGTCTGCTCCGGAACAACCATTGTCGGTCCCTGTTACATTGGTTCCAATGTTTTTATTGGGAACAACTCTCTGATCCGAAAGAATTCATCGATTGGTCCAAACTGCAAAATCGGGTACGGTACCGAGATTAAAAATGCCGTGCTTTTTGGGAATTCAACGGTGGGCCGACTATCGTTTATTGGAGACAGTGTTCTGGGAGAGAATGTTCAGTTAGGATCCGGTAGCATGACAGTCAACCATGACTCCCTTGGAAAGGCCATTATATACCAACCGCCAGGAGAAGAGAGTGTAAACAGTAATCTGCCCAAACTGGGCGCCTTTATCGGTGACAATTCAGTCATAGGCACCGGTCATACCATTGCACCGGGAGCCTATATTGCAGCCAATACCCGAATATCAGACCGGATCACCATTTCAAATTCAACGGTCAGTTAAGCAGCTTGAACATCTGAAATGGAGCACCTGACTATTGAATGACTGTTCAGAAACGCTCTACCCATCAACCTACAAAGAACAATAAATCACATGTGTGGAATCAGTGCCATCGCCAGTCATAAGCCGGTAGCCAGTCTACTGCTCAAAAGCCTGCAGAACCTCGAGTATCGAGGATACGACTCCTGCGGTATGGCGATTTTTGATGACAAAGAGATCATGCTTCGAAAAAACATCGGGAATGTCAACGAGGTGAACTCCATTGAGCGTTTCGAGGAAATGCAGGGGCAACTTGGCATTGCGCACACAAGATGGGCTACCCACGGCGGTGTCACACCAGAAAATTCCCATCCACATTTTTCCAGCGACCAGAAATTTGTGATCGTGCATAACGGCATTTTCTCCAATTTTCAAGCCGTTAAGACCGGACTGGAAGCCAAGGGTTATCAGTTCAGGTCCCAGACAGATTCAGAGGTATGTGCCAACCTGATCCAGGACGAATACAGTATTTGCCAGGACGTTGAAACCGCCTTCTGCAACGCACTCATGAAGCTGGATGGATCTTACGCCATCGCCATGCTTACCATTTATCAGCCAAACACGATATTCGCTGTTAAAAAAGATTCCCCTTTGGTACTGGGCGTTAACGACGGGGTTAACTTTGTCAGTTCAGATATGAATGCCTTCATCTCTGAAACCCGTGAGGCCGTTCTTATAAACGATCTTGAATATGTCATGGTGAACAATGACGACTTTCAGGTCAAGAAGCTGCTGGATCGCGAGACCATCACCAAGCAGATAATTCATGTGCAATGGGATAAAGAGACTGCTCAGAAAGGCGGTTTTTCACATTACATGCTGAAAGAGATCTTTGACCAACCACAGACAGCTCGGCAGACACTGCACATTCCGGCTGAAGAAATAGACACCATTGCCAGAAAGTTTATAGAAAAACCACAGTCTTTCTGTGTCGGCGTAGGGACTACCTACTATGTGGCCATGATTGGAACCTATCTTTTCTCCCAGTTTGCCGATCTGTATGTCCCCAGTATTTCTGCAGATGAGTTTCCGACATTGGTACCAGTAAATGCCGATCAGCATGTGCTGTTCTTTTCCCAGAGTGGAGAAACCTACGACACCCGAATGGCCATTCGCGCGGCGACCACTGCCGGAGCTGCCACTTCAGCGGTTGTTAATGTTGTTGGTTCTTCCATCAGCCAGGAGGTCGATGACTGCATCTTCCAGGGTTCCGGGCCGGAAATCTGCGTGGTTTCCACCAAGGCCGCCCTGTCACAGATTGTGATAGTCTGGCAGATCGCACTAAGGGTTGGTGTCTTACGAAAAAGACTGACAGAAGAGCAGGCAGAAGCTCATCGGCAGCAACTGTTTGAGTTCTCCAGATTGATTGAGAAGGTGATCAATGAAGAGTCAGGATTCATCCGTGACCTGGCTAAGAATACCAGCCATGTCAGAAACTGGTTGTTCATGGGCCGCGGTATATACTATCCCATTGCTATGGAGTCAGCTCTGAAAATGAAAGAGGTGACCTATCTGCACGCCGAAGGGCTGCCAGCAGGTTTTTTAAAACACGGCACCCTGGCCATGGTCGATGAGAACATGTACAGCCTTTTCTTCCTGCCTAATCGTCAGGACACAGATCTTTTTCACAAGACGCTGATGGCAATTGAAGAGGTCAAGGCACGTCGCGGGAAGGTGATTGCCTTCTGCACCCAGGACGATGAAGAGGTTCAAAAGATGCTGGATTACTATTTCGTCATTCCGGATACAGATCCTGAGCTGACACCCCTTGTGGAGATGGTGATGGCCCAACTATTTTCTTATTACAGTGCGTTAAACCTGGGGTTGAATATTGACAAACCCCGAAACCTGGCCAAATCCGTGACCGTTGGATGATCAAGCTGCCTGATGCCGATCTCTATATTTTTGATCTGGACGACACCCTAATCAATACCCGAGAGGCCTATTTTTCAGCTCAGGAAACAGCTATCAGAAAGGTGCTGCCCGAACTTGTCAACCCGTCTCTGGCTGACAGGTTGGCAGATTTAAAATGGTTCTGCCGGCTTTTCGGATCGGGGCAGCCTGACAACTACTTTGCCGCTTTCATCGCCAGCCTTCCATCCCCGTCCGCAGAGCACGAAAAGGTAGTCACGTCCCTGGTAGATGTCTATCATATCGCTTTTCAATCCAACCTTCGTTGTTTGGATGGTGCCCAACCATTCCTTCAGAGCCTGATTAATCAGAAGAAAAAACTAGCCCTGGTCAGCAACGGCAAAACGATATCTCAACTGAACAAGCTGCAGATAACCGGACTGGAACCCTTTTTCGCTGAATCCACGCGATTTATATCTGAGACGGTTCCTCCAACTTTAAAAAAGCCCTCTCCTCATCTATTGAAGTTAGCCTGCTTGAACGCCGACATTGAACCTGCCTGTGCCATATTTTTTGGCAACAGCCCTGAAGATATTCTGGCAGGGAATCTGGCTGGCGTTACAACTGTGCTCATTGGAAAAGATCCTGTATTCAATCAGAAAATCCCGGATATTGGGCAGCCGAATTTCAGGATTGATCATTGGGGGGAATAGAAATCGGTTGTTTTCGTAGGTAAAATTCTCTTGCGGGAAAGGACGAGGGCAGGAGATAACAGACTCTCCCACCCATCGAACTTCAGGAAACAACTGGCCTAATCAAGTATCAAGTAACCGCAGAACTTTTTGCGGGATCTGATTCGCCTGTGCCAACATCGCCGCACTCGACTGCATGATCAGATCATTCTTGGTAAACTCGGCCATTTCAGCTGCCATATCGGTATCACGGATATTGGACTCGGCTGCAACCATGTTCTCCTTGGCTATCTGCATGTTGGCCACATTGATCTCCAGTGTATTATTCTGGAATGCGCCAAGCTCAGCCCGGACTTTAATCACATCGTTGATCGCCTTGTCTATCAAGGTCATTGAGTCTTGAGCCCCCTGAGATGTTGTCACATCCAGTTTTGAAAGCGACTCAAAACCGCTCAGGTTCTCGACTCCTCTGGCCAGTGTGCCCGACGAAACGTTCTGCAGAGCAATCCTGACCTTCTGGCCTTGTCCAGGACCAATCTGGAAAGTTAACGCATTTTGAGTCACGTTTACCTTCCCGACATTTATCCCTTCATCCGCTATCGACTCCTCATTCGTGGAGTGGTAGCGGACGGACAATCCGTCGGTCTTTTTATTACCGCTGATACCGGTCATGGTTTCACCTCTGCCAATGGTAGCTTCACCATTGATCATGCCACGCAGGTCTTTACCCCTGTTAGCCGCTTGAAAGATACCACCCTTTTCCGATAACACACCTGCCGTACTGCTGGCTGCAGAGAAGGTGTGATCGCTACCATACTTGTTATGTAGAATCTGTATGGCACCGCTTTCGGCCTTAGAGATGGTCACATCCAAACCGGCCTTTTTTGCCGCAGCAGCGAAATTAAGGATCGCTGAATCGACCGTATCAGTCTGTTTGGTAACGTATTGGGCTGTTTTACCACCCTCCGCCACAAACAGTTTTTCACCAGTGTCAATTATTTCCTTTGACAGTGAGGTAGAACCGAGCAATTCTGCCTTGGTTGCCCTTTCGGTCACCACGACATCATAACCCTCTTCCCCACTGGTCTGGGTTTCTGTCATTGCGCCAACATACTGCAAGCCATCACCGATTGCCAAGCCGGATACACCATTTGAGCCATCCAATAACTTCTTCTGGCCAAACTGTGTGTACTCAGCAATCCGATCAACTGAGGCGATCATGTTCTTGATCGATGTCTGGTTCGCAGCCAGCATCACCGCATCATTAGAACCTTCGTTGGCTGATTGTACTGCCAACTGCCTCATCGCAACAAGCGTATTGTTAGCTTCCGCTAAAGCTCCTTCAGCTGTCTGCACCATGGAAACCGTTGACTCCGAGTTACGTATTGCCTGGTCAATACTGGCAACTTGAGAACGTAACTGTTCCGAAGACATCAAGGCGGCAGCTCCGTCTCCCGCTGAGTTAATTCTCAAACCGGAAGACAGTCGCTCGAGAGATTTGGAAACCCTCTCGTTCGCCTTCTCTAGATTTCTATGTGCATTCAAACTGGCGGTATTATGATTGATACGCAAACTCATAACTAAACCTCCAAAAAGAATGTATGCGGTTAAAAAACCGCTTAGTTCCATCAACTTCCGATGTCAACAGTCCCAAAGTGTCGCTCAAAATAAAAACGACAGGACAGCTTATATGGGGCGTGCAGAGAGTAAGCAATAAAATCCACACCCCTCCAACAAGCGGTTCCCGTGAACCACAACTCGTCATCGGGTTTCGGGGCTCGCGGCAACCGCTCTCGCGAGACTCCCCCTTCTACACATTCTTGGAGCATCCTAAGCGCTTGAAAAAAACGCCCTTATTACCAGTTTTGCTACCCAGTCACATACAATCAGTCCATCCCCGTTCAAGAGCGCACCCTGTCTGCATAAAGATCTACACAGGTGCAGGTGGGTTCTATCACGAATACAAGCCGGCTGTATGTCCATTACAGCAATTGCAGCTGTTTCCCTGGAGATATCAAACTCACCCTGGAAAAACCGCAACGCCAGAGCCTAATCAAGGAGCCATAACTGAAGCTCCCTGGCAGCTCCCCGGCAGGCCTGGGATAAATAAATCCAAGACCTGCCGGGCAGATGCCATGATTTCAAGCCCTTGTTCCTCTTTATTGAATGTTTGTCAAAACCTCCCTTTGTATCAGGTTACTGAAATGCTGTTCCGCCAGGTAACGGTGCCGATGATCATGCCAGAGCATTATCCTGAGATTCATTTTCAACCTCTTCGAGTGTTACGAACAGCGGCGGGTCTTCCATGGCAAATACCATTTTCAACCCTGGGGAAAAATTATCAATCGAGTTTTCATCAAAGCACAACTGGATTACCTTCTCACTGATCAGGTCCATATGACCATTTCGATTCACTATTCTTGTCTTCATATCAAACCCCGCGAAAAACATGCCTGAGGCACGATTTTAGCATTTACATTAATATCATGAATTATTCGCAAACTCATGACCTCCGAAAAAGCAGGTTGGGTGATCCGCTTCACCCAACCATGTATTCAAGACACACGACACCCGTTCGCATCCATTGCAAACAGATACGCTGTCACTCCATTCTGCACAGACTGCTCCCTTGTGTTTTCAAGTTAGATCAATGCAGACGCCATTTGTAGTCCTTCTTTGGTTCCAAAGATCTACCAGTTGGCGCTTCCCATTTTTTTGTGATCAGGCGACCCCTGAATCACCCTTTGACTCCGTTAATCGGTTGTTATCCTCCTGTCAGGCCAACTATTAAATAAATCTCTCTTATCACCCCATCAGGTTCAAAGGTTTCAGTTCACTTCGATTGTTAAACTGAGCACCTTTTGTCACCGACTTCTTTTCGTTGATGACTGATCGCCATCCATCGCGTAACTCTTCCATCAGTTCGCACACCTCATCTATGTAGTGCTCGACAAGAAAGCCCCTTTCTTGAACATTAACGCGGGTTAGTTGTAGGTGATCTTAATGTGAAGATTTTCAGATTAGTACACTTTATGGGTGTATTTTTGAGAGTAAAATGTTACTATCA
>Ga0307989_1000291_pt1 | contig 34729 bp, 72 predicted proteins | sample EllFjometagen185_FD_203164 | JGI IMG/M metagenome (GOLD analysis project Ga0307989, IMG submission 203164) | Marine microbial communities from Ellis Fjord, Antarctic Ocean - #185 | ecosystem: Environmental > Aquatic > Marine > Unclassified | place: Southern Ocean | collected 2014-10-08 | reverse complement strand
ATAGGTGGGTTTAACAGACCATGTATAAGAGGTGGAATCAGGCACATGAGAACTACACAGGAAAGACGATGGGCATGTGCTCATGGAGATTATGTAAGACCTGGAAGAAATATGATAAACCTTCCTAATCAACAGGATGGTTATTGGCATGCCAGACGAGAAAAAGGCTGGAAAAGAACTAAAACAAAAAAACGACAGTACGAATAATGAGTAGGTATGGTGTTTAACGGTAGCACATTTGGCTTCCACCCAAAAAGTTTCGGTTCGAATCCGTATACCTATTCCATAAAACAAAGGTACTAAAATGAAAAAACTACCACGAGGAACAATTAGAGGATTTCAATAGGTTAATAGACCTCCTTAAAGAATTTTTAGTTAAACGAATGTGTGTATAAAATTTAATTAATAATTAATAAAAAATAAGAGGTACTAAAATGAAATACAATGAAGTTAAACAATTTGAAAAACGAACACTGAAAAACTTAGCAGCAAAGATTAAATTATTTAAGTCAGGTAGAACTCCTTCTGTTTATGAAAAAACACAGGATGTACTTGAAGGTTACGATAGATCAGATTTACAGATAAAAATTGACTACTTAAAATGGAATTTCAGAAATAGGCATAACGCTTTCTGCCAGTATTTTAATGGAACAATGTATGAGCAGATTGAAAGAAATAGCAATACTGATCCGGATTTTGCTCTTATACAAAAATACATCAGTAAATGGAGCAATATTATAGATGTGGGGGTTCAGGATGAAGAAGTTATATGTGATTGTGCGTAAGGATTTAACTCCTTCACAAATAGCAGTTCAAGCTGGGCATGCTGTTGCAGAATATATGCTCAATAATCCATAGGGCTGGAAAAATGAGATTCTGATTTACTTAGGAGTTAAAAATCTTCTGCATTTAGAAAAATGGAAGAGGAAATTAAGTAACAGTGAAATTAATTTTACCGACTGGAAAGAACCAGATATTAATAATGAAAGTACAGCAATAGCAGCAGATGAGAATAATATATTTAAGAAATTGAACTTATTATGATGGTGTAGCTCAGTGGTTAGAGCAGGAAATTCTAAACTTTCGCTGTCGCAGGTTCGAATCCTGTCACCGTCACCATTTATGTCGCGAGTAGCGTTACTGAGAGATTTTAAATTTGTCCAAGTGAGACACCCCTCAAAGGCCCACAATTTTTGGAACAGACATGGTTTTAAGATTAATCAGACCGACAGGTCGTTGGGTTCAATTCCCTGAAGCGGCACACTTTTAAACGGTTTAATTCGACACAACGCGAAGAACCGAGTCTGGGTTTGAGGTGCCTTTCCTAAGTGAAACAAATTAGGCACCAAAAATAATAGGAGTAAATAATGGCTAAAAAGGGTACACCTAAAAAAGATGGAAGTGGCAAAGGCAGCGGAGCTAATAAAGGTCGCGGTGGTTGCAGTAAACCTTCAGGTACAAGAAAAGGAAAATAATTGAAAGAAATTAGTTACAGAGTACTGAAGGTTGGAGAATTCAATGGAGACAATCCAACAGTTTATTACAAAGTATTATGTTCATGTTCAGAAGATAGACATACTTTAACTTTGGAACTCGAGCACGATTGTGATTCTGTAAATTTATCTATTGAACAAGAATTAACTTGGTCTTCTGTCTGGGGTGACTATTCATGGTATCAGAGAATATGGAATAGAATAACCGGGGCTATCAAATTACTCTTTGTTGGGTATATTGATGTACAAGGCGATTGTATCATTCAAGGCGAAGAACATATTCAGTCTTTTATTGATGCTTTAGAAGAAGGCAAAGGTTTTATTAAAAGATGGGAAAAAGACCGAGATATAATGCTGAAAAAAATTAAAAAATAATGGGGCTGTGGCCAAATTGGGAAGGCGCCTGACTTGCAATCAGGAGATTGAGGGATCGTGCCCCTCCAGCTCCACCATTAAAAATACAAATAAGATCAGAAAACTCTTGACAAGCACGGTTAGTTATGATATATTAGTACTATATTGTTTGATAGAAAATGAAATATAGGTCTCTGGTAGTAACGGTAACACGTCTGGCTCCAACCCAGAAGTTGCGGGTTCGAATCCTGTGGGGCCTGCCCCAACTGTAAAGACCGTAATTGGGACATGCAGCTCGGTACATGGGAGTGCTATGACTGCAAAGCAGGTGGTCATGTGGAAGAGTGGGAAGTAACTGGTATCACAACAGAGCGCGGCTGCTGCCACTGGTGTAGAAGTACAAACATTGGACCTTTAAAGGAGTAAAACCATGAAAGTAATAACAAACAATTTAAGGATTGAGGGATTAGAGGATTCCTGGATAAGCGTTGAGGAGAGGTTGCCAGCAGTTGGAGAGCAAATTTTAGGTTATGGTATTTGGGAATGCGATGAAGTTATAGAACCAGGTATTGAAATTGGATTCAGAAGCGCAATAGATAATCCGAAGAAACCAGAAGAATGGTGTGATTTTTCTTTTCCAATAACTCACTGGATGCCATTACCATCACCACCAATAAGCCAGAAACAGGGAGGATAGATATGGAAGAACCAGACTATGATTACTATAAGAATATAGCAACTACGAAAATACATATTTTAGGTGGCGAAGATTCGTTAAAAGGTGAACTGTATGATGTTGTAAACGAAAGTAAGGCGTACGTCTCCACTCTGAAACAAAAGATTGAGGCGTTGGAGAAAGATAATAAAAACTGCCCCGATTGTAACGGTGACAGATACTATGATTTTCTAAAAAAACAACCATGTAAGACTTGTAATATGCCACCAATAGAGATTATTCCTGAGAAGTTATTTTATGAGAATCGTATAAATGATATTACCGAAGCTATAAAGAGATACCGAAAGGCAAATAAAAATATTCCTGATGAATGGTTTAAAGAGGTTTTGCATCTCATGGATAGGCAGTAACGTAAATAAATAAACCACTAATACGGAGGGAAGAATGGGTAATTATTTCATACAATTTTCAAAAGATACTTTTTTATTTAACAGCATTATAGGTTTTTTTATTTATTGGGTTCCTGTGTCTCTATGTGTATTCGGATATACACTAAGAACCTTTAACAATTACCGGCATGATTTAATCCAACGTAGAAAATCAGAACTAAAAAAGGTCGATTATTATTCCCCAACTGATACCATAGGGGATATTATTGGTAGGGCGATAGTTTCTGTAATTCCTATAGCCAACACCTGGGCAGCAACTTTTGATGTAGCCCCGAAATTGTTTAGCAAGCTATTTGAATTTGTTGGAAGAATTTTTGATCAGCCCTTGGTACCTGAAAAGAAAAACCGCTAATAACGGCATACAAAGGACATCGCTGGCGCTTGTCTCTGATGTCCACAATTCGCAAAAACGAGGGGGAAGATATGAGTACTATAGAAATTGACAAACAGTTTAAGTTAACTCGTGGTGGCACAAAAGAGATGGGCTTTTTGCAAAACCATTGCACAAAATGTGGTTGGGTTGGTCAAAAGCACTATGCTTATTCCGACTATCAGCATTCAAACTGCAAAGAAGAGAGGCACAAGCACCGGCAAAGGTGCGAATAGAGTCAGTATGAAAATTTTAAAAAGTATGTTGTTAATGGTTATCATGGTATTGTGTTTAGCAAGTTTTAGTTTTGCTGGTTTAAATGATGGATTCAGAACAAAAACATGGGGAACCAGTGTTACTAAATTCACATTAGATCCGGATTATTATCACACAAAAACTAAAGCAGGGTTTAGGATTTATCAGAATAAAAAAGAAAATTTGTCTTTAGGTAAATACAAAGTAAAATCCATTGAGTACTGTATATCTGTTGCAAAAAATGAATTTGAGTTAGTGAATGTTTATTTTGAAATGACTAATATGCAAGGTACAGAAGATATTGCAAAGATGCTTACTGGAATGTTAGGTATGAAAGCAACTTGGTCTCCGCCATGTGATAAATGGAATATTGGAAATGTACTTGTATTTTTTAATTACAATGATAATACTCTCCAACTTTTATTTAATAAGAAAGTTAAAGAATCTAAAAACGGTACATTCTGAAATATTGTCCAGTAGCTCAATGGAAGAGCAATCTCCTTATAAGAGATAGACGTAAGGTTCGATTCCTTTCTGGACAACCAAAAACAAAACCTGAATAGCTATGAGAGGCTATTCAGGTTTTTTAAGCGCAAAAGCAAAATAAAATACAAATAAGATCGGAAAACTCTTGACATTTACTATTAGTTATGATATATTAGTACTATAATCAATCATAAAAGGAGATATAAGATGGCGAAAATTATTGATTTCAAAACAAGAAAAGAAATAGAAATAGAAGTACAAGAAACTCCTTCCCATGACTACACAGAACAAGCATCCGAGGGTTCTGAATACAAAAATCATAGATACACAAGCATAAAAGAGATTGCAAAACTTGTAAGAGCAAAATTAAAAAATGAATGCCCTGGATGTAAATTTTCTGTTCAGAAAGAAAGCTATTCTATGGGACAATCTTTGCATGTTTCCTTAATGTCTGGACCATTTGATGCATTTGTTGTAGATTCAGAAAGAGGATATGCACAATTGAATGAATATACATTACAAGATCCTTATGAAGAAGTACAAGAAAGTATCCTAAGTAAAGAAGCATACGAAACTGCTCAGAAAGCATTGTTTATTACAAAAAAATTCAATTATGATGATTCTGATGCAATGATTGATTATTTTGATGTTAATTTTTACTTACATTTGGATATTGGTAAGTACGACAAATCTTTTGTTAATACTTCTAAATAAGGGAAATTCTTTTGAATCAGCAGATAATTAAAGAAGGACAACAACATTTAGAACTGAATGATTTAGAGTATCTTAATTTTCAAGATTGTACATATATAGAAAAAGGCTGGTTTTTGTTATATTTCAATTGTACAAATAATTTATTTAATAAAGAATACTCACCATCCGGTGGGATACCAACATTTACTTTTGAGTACTTTAAAAAATAAGGAGATACTATGAGAAAATTAACAATTGATCCAAAATACACAAAGACTTACAAAACTGTTTCGAATCTTGAGAAAGCCCTTGAAAAATTAAATTTACCTGATTCAGTAAGATATGTGCAGTGTGAGCAGGATGGAAGATACACTGCAATTTTTATTAATATAACATGTAACCAAAACCATAGTATGTATCTTTCTTATATAGCAAGTAAAGGATTCAAAGTTGTTGGATAAAAGTTAAATAAAATTGAAATAAGGGTTGACATTTACTATTAGTTATGATATATTAGTACTATAATAAAGAATAACTAAGAGGTATTCAATATGACACATACAAAAATAATAAACAGATTAAAGAGAAATGGATACGAAGCTTATACAGTCGGTGGCTGTGTACGAGATCAAGTTATAGGAATCGTTCCTGAAGATTATGATATCACAACTAATGCAAGACCAGAGGAAGTAATTGAACTTTTTGTTGACCGAAATGTCAAACAAGTTGGAAAATCCTTTGGTGTTATTATTGTTGATGATATTGAAGTTGCTACTTTCAGAAAAGATGTTTATGTTAATGATACAGAACTTGAAGTTGAATTCGCAGACAGTATTTATGAGGATCTTGCAAGACGAGATTTAACAATAAATGCTCTTGCTTTCAATGATGAAACTAATGAAGTATTTGGGAATGAAAATGGAATATCTGATATTCATAATAGGATAATTAGATTTGTTGGTAGACCTTACGAACGAATCATAGAAGACCCTTGCAGAATACTGAGAGCTTGTCGTTTTCTTGCTAAGATAGATGGAACTTTTACTGAAGATACTTTGAAAGCACTTAAAAAAGTTGTTAATGCTTCAAATTTATTAGACTTAGTTGCACCAGAACGAATACGTCTTGAAGTACTGAAAGCAATGAAAATCAAAAAAGCATCTATTTTCTTTGAAGCTCTGCATGAAATAGGGGCTCTTAAAAAGATATTCCCTGCTTTAGATTCATGCTGGAATCATACTCATGGAAATCATCATATTGAAAATGTATGGGATCATTGTATGCTTGCTGGGGATTCAATATGGACTGTTGATCCAATCTTGAAATTAGCTGGATATCTGCATGATTGCGGAAAACCTGCTGCTTATAATACTGAGACTGGACAGTTCATAGAACATGAAAAATTCGGTAGGTACATCGTTCAAGAAGAACTTGAGGCACTTAAATTTTCTACTGCTGAGATTCATAGAATTGCAGGTCTTGTTAGATGGCATATGAGTGCTGTTCAGAAACTTTCTGCTAAAGGAGTACGAAGATTTCTAAAAAGATTACACAGCTGGAGAGTAGATATCAACGATTTTTTTAGAATACGAATCGCCGATAGACATGCTAACTTGAAACATGCTAATTTTACTCTTTCTGAATACAAAAGCATGATTAATAAAGTTAAGAATCCTGCTGTTCAGAAATTACCTTTTACTGCTTCTGCACTTGCTTTAAAGGGCGGTGAAGTTATAACTCATTTTAACTTAACTCCGAGTCCTTTGATAGGGGAAATTGTCCGACATCTACTTGATTATGTAATAGACAATGGCAGTGAATTTAATGAAAGTGAAATTCTTTATAATGAAGTTAGAAGATATTTAGAGGAGGTTTAGATGTTAAAGAAATATTACGATTCAATTTATATCCCAAAAGAAAATGATAAAATACTAACAGGTAAATTCTCATATATGTATAAATCTGGTATTTTATTACATGATGTTGAAATAATTGAGGAAGATGGACAAATTATAATTCATGGTTATAGACGAAAATTTGAATATAATTGTAACGATGGTTTTCATTATTGCATGACTGAAGATGATTGGGAAACTATATGTACTGAACCAACAGATTTTCGAATAACTGAACCTGGAATCGTTAAAAAAATATTTACTTTACAGAAAGCAAAACCAGTAAAATATTTAAAATCTGGTTGGTACACAAAAAAGAAAAATCCAGAGTACAGTATCACATTTTCTAAAGAAAATATGCTACCAGAAATTCACAAAAAATAAGAGGAGGATTGAAATGAGAGCAAAAGTAATTATAATTGAATCAGAAAGAGGCTGGGGACAAAAAATTGATGAAGTAAAGGAATTCGATTCAATGGATGAAGCTTGGAAATTTGTTAAAGAACACAATGCAGAAAACAAATTAGCTCATGTTCCTGATGTTTATTGGGTTGCACAAGATCCAAAACCAATAGAGGATTAACAATGGAACAATTATTTAAAAGAATGTTAAAAAATAAAGATATGGTTGGACAACCAAGAGAATTTGTAAAAGTTATCCTTGGAGAATTTAACCGAGTTGATGATGGAAAACCATGTACAGATGAACAAGTTAAAGCTGTACTACAAAAAATGGTTAAAAATAGTAAAAAAATTCTGTCATTAATACCTGGCGATATGATTGCAACACTTGAGCTGAATTTCCTTCAGCAGTTTCTTCCACAAGAGGCTTGTGGTGCAGATTTAAAAGCAGCACTGCAAACAATAATTACTACTACTGGACAAGTTAAAAACAGAATGCAGTACATGAAGCCAAGTATTGATTTCCTAGAAGAAAAGGGCTTCGATGTAGACAAAAAGAAATTACGGCAAATCTTGCTTGATTTGGACTTATAATTATAGAGGAGGTTACAATATGTTAGAACTAAATATGGTATTGCTCTTAACGATGTTTGTTTTTATGATGGGAATCATTGAAAGAGAGTACTCTGTACCTTACAGAGGCTTTAGATGGTTATTGTTAGGTGTCTTTGGTTTTTCTCTTAGGTCAGGATCTTTTTTAATATAATCCGATAATAACTCTTGACATTTCAATAGCTTTATGATATTTTAGTACTATAATCAATCATAAAAGGAGACGATATGAGCATTGTAGACAAATTAACAAAAAGAGGACTTGCAAGTCCCCCAACACATCTAAAAAATAACATTCATTATGAAGTTATGATGGGAAGTATTGCTTATGGTTGTAATACTGATACTTCTGATGTTGATATTTATGGATTCAGTATCCCACCAAAGGAAATTATTTTCCCACATTTGAATGGTTACATTCCTGGATTTGGCTCCCAGCCAAATAAATTTGAGCAGTACCAACAACATCACATCAAAGATACTGATAAAAAGACAGAATATGATATTACAATTTTTAGTATTGTAAAGTACTTCCATCTTGTTATGAATAACAATCCTAATATGCTCGATTCATTATTTGTACCAAGACGTTGTGTTTTGCATTCTACACAAGTTGGCGAACACATCAGGGAAAATCGGCATTTATTTCTTTCAAAGAAAGCATGGCATACATACAAAGGTTATGCCTATGCTCAATTGAATAAATGCAAAAACAAGAACATCAATGCTTATATTGATGTTTGTGAATCTTTGGGTATTAAAGAGAATATTTCAATGGAAAACTTCCTTGAAATTGAAGATCGTTATGCTGATTATGATGTAGCTGTTTTCAAAAAAATACACACTAAAGTACATCAAAGCGGTAAATTAACAAGCAGAGTTGATATGATTAAAAAACATGGTTATGATGTAAAATTTGCTTATCATATCGTTCGCTTACTAAACGAAGTTGAACAAATTCTTACAGAGCACGATTTGGATTTAGAGCGCAATAGAGAGCAATTGAAATCCATCAGAAGAGGAGATTGGACTTTAACTGCTGTAGAAGAGTACTTCGAACAAAAAGAAAAAGAACTTGAGAAGATTAACTCAGAAAGTACTCTACGGTGGAGTGCAAACGAGGACGAAATCAAAACTGTTCTAATGGAATGCTTAGAAATGCATTATGGTTCTCTGGAAAAAGCAGTAATTATTCCAGATATCAATAAAAGTAGATTACAAGAAGCTTCTATTATTATAGAGCGAGTAATTCAAAACATGAGATTAGGAAATTGAGATGCGAAAATTTAATATCAACAGGAATGTCAAAGTTAAATTAACAAAAGTCGGCCGTGCTGTTTATAACGAATACTATACAAATTCCCCTGTAACCCCGCCTAAGATAGTTGAAGATGCAGAAGGTTATTCAGAGTGGCAAATGTGGGAACTTATGCAAATATTTGGCTCACATGTTGGAATGGGTATAGAAGCCCCGTTTGAATTAAATGTGTTAATTGATGTAAAATAAAATTGAAATAACGATATTTTCTCTTGACAAACTAGGTTAGTTATGATATATTAGTACTATAATAAAGATTAACTACAGGAGATTCAATATGAGTACTGCAACGAGAGAAAATTTAGAAAAAAATTTCAATGGAATTCTAAATGCAGGTGCATTAGTTTCACTAACTTTCAATGATAACCCCTTTGCTTTTGGAACTATTTATGAAAGCAAAGATGTTCATGCAAATGGGTTTTTCTATGTAGATAACACAGGTGAAGAACAAGAAGGATTGTATAAAAATGTTTGTACTTATGAAGGAATAAAATAATATGGGTAGACTTAATGTACTTGATTTCATTATTATTCTTGTAATAGTAGCATTAATTGCTTTTGCTTTTGGAACTGCTGATGCTAAAGGTCTTGAAACATCTCTCGGGATAACATCTGATTATGCACCAGGAGCAGAATGCAGTACTCCTATACAGAAACTTGATATAGCATATTACTACAGTAAAGAATTGAACCCTAAATGGTCATTCGAATATGGACCAAATTATACTGCACTTTATACTGCAGACGAAATATATCATGGAGTTGGTTATAATATAGGAATTAACTACAGTATAAAGAAAGAACTAGATGTATTTTTCCGTAGTGGTCTTTTGTGTATTCATAAAGGCGGTGAAATTGATGGATTAGCAGATTCAAGTCTGTATGGTAATCTTGAAGCTGGGTTAAAATATAAATGCTGTTTACTAAAAGTAGGGCACAATTCAAGTCCATTTCATCATGCAAATGAAGGTGATTCAGGAATCAATTTCGTATTCATTGGTTTATTTTTTGAGATATAACGATAATAACTCTTGACATCTGTGGTTAGTTATGATACTATAGTACTATAGTACTATAAAGAATAAATACAAGGAGAATTCAAGATGTTAGAACTAACTTTAGAAGAACTTGACCAGCATATGAATAAAATTAAAACTTTAACTCATGACGAACTGGCTCGAATATGGAGATTTGCTTCATCGGAACATCCTTATCTTCAAAATCGTAATCTCTTTTTGTTATTTAAAAAAAGATTTGATAACTTTGGTGGTATGACTGTCAGTATGTCTAAAAAATTGGACTGGGGGTTAAATTGAAAGCAAAAGATTTAGCAAAAGAATTATTGAAGAATCCTGACTTTGAAGTGAAGCTTAGATTTTTTGATAAGACCAAATAATTACCAAATGGGTGTTTGTACCAATACAGAACTTTTGAAATCAAGGGTGTTTACGATATTGGTCATGCAGATGAATTGCTTTTACTAGATGGACAGGAGGAAGAGTAATGCTAAAAGTTCAAGAATGGTTACAAAAAAATGATAATAATTTTGAAGTACTCAAAGAAGAGTACGGGATAAAATTCAATCTATATGAAGATAGAGTTGTACTTAATTATTCTCAGATTGAATGTGACAAATTTGATAGTATTGCTCAAGAATGCAGAGCTCTTATTCTGCACTTTCCTGATACTTCAAAAATTATGTCAAGAGCATTTGATAGATTTTTCAATTACAACGAGGATCCTCTATCAGAATCTTTTGATGTTTCAAAAGCAACTATATACGAGAAAGCAGATGGTTCTTTGATTTCAGTTTATAGTGACGAAAAGGATTTATGTATCAGTACTCGTTCAATGGCATTTGCAGAAGGTGAAACTGTTCATGGACCTTCGTACAGAGATCTTGTATTTAGAGCAAAACCAAAATTATTTCAGAATATTAAAAAATACTTCAGCGAAGAGTACATACAAAATATTACATTTATTTTTGAACTATGCACACCAGAAAACAGAGTTGTTAAACAGTACAACAGTGATAAACTCTTTTTACTTGGAATACGCCATAAACATACTGGAACATACGTTCATGATTGGGATGTTGATTCTATTGCAGATCAGCTTGGAGTAGATAGACCAGAAGAGCTTTGTTTTAATAAGATTAGTACTATCATGAAGCATCTTGGAACTCTTCCAGTGATGGATGAAGGATATGTTTGTAATTGGGATAATTGGCGAATTAAGATTAAGAATCCTGCTTATCTTGCAATAGCTCATTTACGAGAAAACGGTGTTATATCTCCTAAACGAATATGCAAATTACTCTTTTTAGAAGATGTGCAAGAGTACCTTTCCTATTTCCCAGAGGACTATAAGTTCTTTTTACCTTACATGAAAGCTTATATTGATTTCAGAGAGAACTTGAACTATATTTGGTTATGCAATAAAGATGTAGAGGATCAGAAAGAGTTCGCAATGCAAGTAAAAGATACAGAAATTTCTGGTTTTCTATTTGGATTTAAAAGAGGGTACAAATACGAAGATATGATTGCTAAAACATCTGATAATAGAAAGTTAGAATTACTAACTTATTACATGGAGGAATAACTTGATTATATTAACTCAAAGCACACAGGATCTTAATCTGTGTGCTTGTTGTATTGTTCTTATCTTAATTTGTACTGGCACGTTTGTTCGATGCTCTTATACAATAAATAAAGTTAAACAGGAGTGCAAGATTACTACAGAAAAACAAATAGAATTGACATCACAATCTATGCAAAATAATAACTTATTACAGCAAAGAACTGATAATTTTTATACTCTAAGTAAAACTCAAGCAAAAATAATTGATGAGTACAAAATGATTCCAGGTGAGCTGTAGAAAATACTTAGTTTTCTTAATTTTTGTGATAATTGTATCATTTTTCTCTGGTTGTAGTCAGAAAATTATATACCAAGTAAATGGCCAAAGTATTGCTGATAATTCTGTACATGCAAGAATTATGTCAATGAATATAACAATACGATATAACTTCGTAAGTTGGTACGAAGTACAAGAAGATGATGAAAAATACACAAGGGCAGAGTACTTTGGTTTTAATAAGACTCAGAAATTGAAAAAGAGCTCATGTTCAAGTTTACCTGTTTCGGTTTTCAATCCTGGAAAGAATAAATATAAGATAATAACATTTACAGAAATTGAAGGCGAAGTTCTATTTGAAACATTGTATTCTGGTGACTTAAGTACAAATATGTTTTATATGAAAATACCTGTAATAGAGAACAAAAAAATAATTTTTTACTACCGAGTCTATAATAAAGACTCAATCACAGTATTCGAATCCTTTAGAGCTCAATACATTATTGAAGGATAAAATAAATGCATCACTATAGCTTTAGTACTGATGCAACAGAGGAGAAATTTATATGTATAAATTTAAATTAATGGTAATGGCGGTGTTGATTTTATTTTTAACTTCCGGTTATGGTTTTGCACTTGGTAATGTCCATGGCGGTAATGGTTATGGTGGACAGGGTGGTCAAGGCGGTGATGCTGTTGCTGGAGCAGCTGCTTTAGCAATCTCAGGTTCAGCATCAAAAGCAAAAGCATCAGTTGGTGATATTGATAATAGCCTTCATAATGTTGGTAATTCAAAATCAACTGCTATCCAAGGACAAGTTCAAGGTCAGCAACAAAAAACAAATGTAAAGAATAAAGTTGACAACACAGATGTAGTTACAATTACAGATAACTCTATCAACGAAAAAGATTTCATTAACCTGCAAGTATTACTTTTGCACAACTTGTTGGTATGATTGATAATTCAAAAGACAAAGGCAAACGGTTCATGTCTGTTGAACAGATTATAGCATTAAATAAGACTTGGAAAATTTCTAAAGCTGTTAGAATGAAAAAAGATTCAAAAGGTTCAAAATATGTACAATTCAGATCATCCGTTGATGATGTTGCAACTCCTTCAACTGAAATTACAGTAAGTGCTGCTTTACCGACTTCTGGTAAATACGACGAGGTTGCATTTAGTACTGTTGCATCTGAAGGCAAGAACAGTATTTCTGTAGATTGTTTTGTTGAAACACTGTTTAGAGCTTCAAAAAAAGGTGCTACTCATCTTTTTGCTCTGAATGAAGGTATAACAAAAAAATTAGAAATGCTTTCATGGGGTATTGGATTTAATTATGGAAAAGCAACTGAAACTTCAATGGGGACAGGCGGAACTGGTGTTTCTGGTGGTTCAAGTGGTACAGGAAAATATCCTTACCATCAATTTGTTGCTGCAGTAGAAGTTGAATCAAAAACTGCTAAAACACAAACAAAGACACAGATGGATATTCTTAACAAACAATAAGAACAACTTCAAGAGCAATGCACTGGTATATTTTGTACCAGTGCATTTTATATTTAGAACTGATAAATATACTAATATACTAAGAGGATAAAATGAAATATTGCTTAGTACCAGAAAATGATTTGAAAAAATTAGAAAAAGCAAGAATAGCACTGTATGATATATTAAAAGACTCTGGCCAATTAAGTTCTATTCAATATTCTGTATCAACAATAATGCATAAGCTAACATGTACTAATTGGGTAAAAGTTGAAAGTGAGGGGGATTGCATGAACTGTAAAAATTCATCTTATACTTTACAGTGTAATTTACCAACACTAACACCTTGTCCCTACATAAAGGAGTAAATAATGGAAATTTTCTTAATTTTTATGTTTTGGGGTATTGCAGGTGTATTCCCATGGCAATTTATAATTTTAAGAACACAAGCAAAACAACCTAATAGACCTATAAATAAAAATGATTATCTGAAAGCAGTACCATTTGGGCCAATTATTTGGCTTGCATATTTTACATATTGGTTATTGACATTATATATAGGAATAAAAAATGCCACCACAAAGTAGAATGAGCGTTGATATTGGCGTTGGGCATTGCTGCTGTCACCCCCCAATCCCGTGCATACCAATGACAGGACCAATTCTAACAGGCTCAAGTTCAGTAATATGCAATGGCTTAGGAGTTGCAAGATTAGGTGACATAGTGATAGGTGGCTGTGGCCACACAGGAGTTCTTGTAAGTTCTTCTGGTTCAGTAAAATCGAATGGATTAGGAAATGTTCGTATCGGTGATGCATTTGTTGGTTGTTTTACTGGAGTAATTGTAACTGGATCGAGTAATGTAATAACAGCTTAGGAGAAAATATGGCTTTAAATTTGAGTACAAAGAAAACAGCAATAACAAATAGGACTGCTGCTATAGCAACTGATTATGAAACTATCTGTACAGATTTATCATATGATTGGTCAGGAATACAAACTATTCTTGATTCTATTGATACGAAATCAGGAACAGTACAAACAAATTCCTTATCAATTCTGAATAGTGACACTGCCTCCTCTAATGATGCTAATAAAAATTATGGTATTCCTTGTGGTGTTGTTTCTGTTCTTGGCAATACTGATGTGAATGATATTTTTGCATCCAAATGGAATTTGTTTAGTACTGTTGCAGACGGTACTTTGTTGGATGATTCTATTTCTCTGATAAATGCTGATATGGATGATTATACTTGTGCAGAATTAGAAGAGTACTTAGGCGGTATTGAGACTGAACTTGATAGTTCAATTTCTAAATTAAGTACTATAGCATCTAAATTATCATTATTTAGTACACTGAATGATGAAATCATGGGCGTAATTGGTTCAATAGGATCAATATTAGGCTGTTCCGATGAAATGTACAGTGCTCTTAGTACAAGTTCTACTTGGTTAGATGAAATTAATCCAACATACTCAAGTGCTCTTAATTCAATAACAGAAGCAAAAGCTACAGGAGGGACACAATCTGATGTTTATACAAATTCTATTCAGAATGCTGATACTAAACTTAGCTGGGAAAGCCAATTAGCAGACCTTAAAACAGATTTCTCTGATTTAGAAATTAGTACAACTGCATAAAGGAGAGCATGATGAAAGAAATTAAAGTAGTTCACTGCAAAAAAGAACCATATGATGTTTATATCGGCAGAGGCTCAAAATGGGGTAATCCATTTGTCATTGGTAAAGACGGTGACAGACTAGAAGTTATGGATAAATACGAGATGTATATTATGTACAATGATGATTTGATATTTGCTTTACCAGAATTAGTCGGAATGACTCTTGGTTGTTATTGTGCTCCACTACCTTGCCACGGTGATATTCTGAAAATAATGGTTGAAGATGAAATTTGGTTCAAATAAAATTCAAATAAGATCAGAAAACTCTTGACATCTACATTTAGGTATGATATTATAGTACTATAATTAAGATTAAGAAAAACTATTATAGGAGATTCAAGATGAAAGAACTTATTAAACAGGCAGAAACCGCAAGAAAAAATACTGAACTTATAACTGCAGAACTTAATGATGTTTTTGCTAATGATCTTACCTTTATTGACCCCTCGATGTCTTTTGAAATAACAAACATATATAAACGATTTTGTGGCCCAAATATTGCATTTTGTGTTGCTATAATTGATAAAGAAAATAAGTACCATTGGGCATCAGATATTGTTCGTGTTTATTTGGAAATCACTCCTGATTTACAAGTAGAAAGCGAATTTAAAAATGGTTCTGGTGGTTGGATTGAAAAAACAAATTTAACTACAGACCTTTTGACAATTTTTGCATCTGCTCTTCAATCTGCAAAACAAATTATCGAGACAACAGAAGCGAATGCAAGTAAAATATCCGATATCATAACAAGCCGAGAAGTTTACCTACAAGAATCCTATAGATTAGTAGAAAAAATCAATAAAATAAATGAAGATGCTTGTATGGCCAAAATTCAAGCTAAACTTGATATTCATACAAGAGAGTTAACTCCTGTTAAAACTGGTCGAGAACTTATTGATTTCCTTGATAATCAAAAAGATCCTGATAGTTACAGAGAACCATGTATCAGAATTATTAATTTTAACTTTACAACTGATACAATTTCAAGTAAGTTAATGGATTTTTCGTTAAGAAAAAACAAAGTTAAAAGATACTTTATCAATAATAGTGCTATTTCAAAAGCTGTACTACTAAAAAAAGACATGAAAAATTATTTTTATTATAATGATATTAAAGAAAATTTATGTATGCATTTTATTAAAACAGAAAGATTTTTAGAAAAAACAGAGGAAGTATGAAGATTGTAAAACAGAATCACAGTATTTTAAATTTAAGCTCGAACCCTTTGAAGGATATCGAGTTCGCTGCAAGAACTTGTTATAAGTCAGAAGATAAAATTACAAACGATTCATCTGAAAGACTTGTTAAGATGCTACAGAAAAGAGGTCATGGAGCTATGCTTGAATTTGGTGATATGACTGTCAAATTTGTAACAGATAGAGGTGTAACTCATGAACTTGTGAGGCATAGACTGTGCTCATTCGCTCAAGAAAGCACCCGGTATGTTAATTACAAGGAGGGTGTGCAGTTTATTCAACCTGTTTGGATGCGAGATTTAACAGATTATGGTACTATAAGTTTTGATAATTCTAAAATTACAGTACTTGAGAGCGATTGGATGAGGAGTATGATGGATACTGAAGAAGCATATATTTCTTTGATTGAAAAAGGTTGGAGACCAGAGCAAGCTCGTTCGGTACTTCCAAATTCCCTGAAAACTGAGATTGTTGTGAAATGTAATCTTAGAGAATGGATCCATATTTTCAGCTTGAGATGCAGTAAAGCAGCACATCCACAAATCAGAGAATTAATGCTACCATTGTTGGAAGAAGTAACAAAAAAAGTTCCAGTTCTTTTTAATAAATTAGCAGAGGAGTTATTATAAGATGAAAAAATTAGCTATTGCATTGTGTATTATATTTTTATGTGGCTGTGGCTCTTCTCCAAATTTTGTTGAAGGACAGATCGTTGCGAGAATAGAATCAACAGATAATAATACTAAATTAACATTAAGTGGGCCTGGTTATGATGGATTTAAGTCTATATTCGTTGTGCGAGAAGGATTTGCAAAGATTGGCGATCTGATTATTTTCGAAGGCGATGTACTTAAGGTCATTTCCAAAGAAGAAGTTAAAGAATACTTAGAAAAGGAATAAAAACTTTGGAAAATATAAAATTCCGTACTTATAGAGGTTTAGCAGGCGATCCTCATACTTTATTAATAGCAGAATCGGGTGGTAGGACAGAAAGTACTTTATTCCGAGAGAACTCTATTTTTGACTGGAGTCTTAGATTGGCAAAAATAAGATTAGTTAAAAAAATGCAATTATTGCAAAATAACTCTTGACATCCGTGGTTAGTTATGATATTATAGTACTATAAGATTAATTAATAAGGAGGTTATTATGAATATGCATGATTACGAACTTGAATTAGAGAAATCGGTACCCGCTATTTATTCTACTGATAAGTACGAAAAACGAACTGCCGCATACGAATTAATTTCAACTGCAGAGATTCTTGATACTTTCAAAGAATCAAATTGGCATGTTCAAACTGCATCACAAAGAAAAAGACATGCAAAGAATGCTAATCTCAATAATTTTTCTAAGCATTTGGTTACCTTCCAGAATCCTGATTTGCCAGAAGTCAATGGGATTTCCCCGCAGATCAATCTTATTAATTCACACGATGGAACCTGTCCTTTTACAATGATGGCAGGTTTGTACAGATTCATTTGTGAGAATGGATTAATTGTTGCTGATTCAGAATTTGAGGCAATTAAAATTCGCCACATTCACTTGAACCCTGCCAGAATCACTGAGTCAATTTCAAGAATAGTAGATATCGTACCTGCTATTATCGGGAAAGCTGATGAAATGCAGAGTATTGTACTAAATGCTATTGATAGAATACAATATGCAAAGAATGTTATTAAGAAAATATGGAAAGATCCTAAAGTCAGACCATTTGAGCCGATTCAATTACTTGAAACTCGCAGAGACGATGATAAACCAACAAATATTTGGAATACATATAATGCAGTACAGGAAAATCTTGTTAAAGGTGGTTTGATTGGTATAACTACTAATAACAAGAAACGAAAGATGCGTGGCATTACTAATATAGAGAAAAATGTTAGTACTAATCAGATTCTTTGGCAAGAGGCTGATAAAATGCTACAGGCAGCATAATATTACTTTTACTGATTGGAGGTGGGCGCTTTCTAAAATTCATAAAAAACTATATAATAAAAGTAAATTATAACCTTACAAGGGCAGTAAGAAATTTACTGCCCTAACAACACAAAAAGAGGAAATTAAGATCAGGATTTTTGATCCTATAGAGCTATGACTAAAATAATTAAAAAAGCTGTACTACCAGTTGCGGGATTAGGCACAAGATTTCTTCCCGCAACTAAGGCAATGGCAAAAGAGATGCTTCCTGTTGTAGATAAACCATTGATACAATACGCAGTTGAAGAGGCATTTAGAGCTGGTATTGAACAAATTATTTTTGTAACTGGAAAAGGAAAGAATGCTATAGAGGATCATTTTGACCGTTCTGTTGGTCTTGAAAAGGATTTACATGACCGTGAAAAATATGAATTGCTTGATTGCATAAAAGATATTGTACCAAAGAATGGTACTGTAATTTATACAAGACAGCATCAACCAAAGGGCTTAGGTCATGCTATCCTGTGTGCTAAAAATATTGTTGGAAACGAACCTTTTGCAGTACTACTTGCAGATGATTTGATTAAGACAGACTCATCAGTTCTTTGTCGGATGATAGAAGCATATGAAAAATATCAATGTACAGTAATTTCTGCAATGGAAGTCCATGCAAACGATGTTAATAAGTACGGAATAATAAATCCTAAATTTGTAAGAAAGTTTCCAGTAGAAGAACAAAATCTTATTCCAGTTTTTGATTTGATTGAGAAACCTGATATACAGTCTGCTCCTTCAAATCTTGCTATAGTTGGTAGATATATTCTTGAACCTCAGATATTCAATTATTTAGAGAATGTAAAAAGAGGTACAGGAAATGAGATACAACTGACAGATGCTTTAAAAGATTTTCTGATAAATTACCAAGTACTTGCATATGTCTTTGAAGGAACAAGATTTGATTGTGGAGACAAAATAGGTTTTCAGATGGCTAATTTAGCTTATGCATTAGACCGACCAGATATGAGAGAACAACTAATTAGTTATATCAAAAGCTTAAATTTATAGGAGGAATCATGAGTGATTTAATAAAATACCATAGTATTGAAAATCATTATTTAACAAAGACAATTGAGTTTGCTAAAAGGCGTTATGGTGATGATTTCAAAAATTGCTCTTGGGAAATAACAGAAAAAATTCATGGAGCTAATACTTCATTTTTGATCAGGCCTAATGTACAGATTAAGCATTTTAGTAGAAACCAGGAAATATTTGGTAATGAATTCTATGCAACAGCAGAACTTCTATCTTTTATGGATAGTAAATTACATTTACTACAAGATTTTGCAGATAGAACACAAATGTCTGTACGATTGTACGGTGAAATATTTGGTGATGTTATTCAGAAAGAAGTTAATTACGGCCCTGAAAAAAGGATAATATTTTATAATGCTATGATCAATGATGAACTTGTTACTCAAATTTATGCTTCTGAGCTATTTAAAGCAGTACATACAGCAAAGTACTTTACAAGATCCTTGGCAGTACTTAATTCTTTTGATGAAGCATTAGAGTTCAATCAAGAATTCAATTCTACTTACAGTGATTTAGAAGATAATATCTGCGAGGGTGTAGTGATTAAACCATATGATGCTATCCTGATAAACCAAGATAAGCCTTTCTTTCTAAAAAAGAAAAACGATGCATTTCTTGAGAAGAAACAAAAGAGAGTTAAAAAAGAAAAACATGTACGGCCAGAAGTACATACTTGGCATGAAACATTTTTGTCATACATACATAAAGGGACTGTACATGCTGTTTTTTCAAAAGAAGGTCCTATTACAGATATGTCAGAAATAGGTAAGTACATTCAATTCATTATTGCAGATGCAAAGGATACTTTTAATAGAGAAGAGGAATTTCCTGTAGAGGATTTTGATAAAAACGAACAGAGGTATATTTTTAATGCTGGCAGAGAATGCATGGAATCATTGAAAGAGGAGCTATGATACTTACAAATTTATATTTAATCATTGTAGTACCTGCACTTACAATCGGTACTGTTGGGATATTTTTACATGTGTATTGGTTAGATAGAAAGGGCAAAAAAAGAGTACAATCAAATATTAGATAAATATAAAAAACAAGAGGATAAACGGAATGTATAGAGGAATGTATCTGAGTTGTTGGTTAGATAGTGTCACTGGATTTCATTTTCCAGAATTATACTGTGGTTTTTTATTAGTTGCAGTTTGGTGTAGATTGGTAAATTATGTAATAGATTATAAATTTTAAACGGGGTCGAAAAAGTTTCGACAGAGGACAAGAAAGTAAATAAGCACTTCATGTATTGATCAAACACATGCTAAAAAATTGATTAACAAAGTAATTGCAGATGATTACAGTACTGAATACGCTGTAGCGGCGTAATCTACTCCAGCTAAATAAATCTTCGGTTTAGCAGGGAGTATCGACTTAAGAAGATGTAGATATTAAATTTGGTTTGATAAACCCTGTAAATTTAATAATTGAAATACGAACAAAAATTATCTTTTATCTGTGTTGTTATGTCAACTCCGCCATTACGGTGTGCAGAATATCATATTAAAAGTTGACTATAAGTGTAGAAAATTTATTGGATGTTACTTTGGACGCGGGTGCAACTCCCGCCGACTCCACTCAACAATAAGGAGAAGGGAATGTTACAGAATTATATAAACAATATTTACAAAAAGTACAATTTATATGCTCGAAAGGAATTTTGGGACTTAACAGCAGACGAAATTAAGGAGATTTCAAATGGATGCGGCGCAGCAAATGCAGCAGTTGATTATGTTCCAGATAGTATTTACGGCCTGAAAATTTCTGTTGCTTGTGACATTCATGATTTTGATTACTACACAGGCGGTTCAAAAGAAGACAAAATTTTGTCAGATTTAATGCTACTGATTAATATCCTATTGATCATTAAACAACATAGAGGCAATAAATTTATTCAAACTTTAAGATTCAGTAGAGCTATAAAATATTTTTTTATGGTCGATTTTTTTGGTGAAGATGCTTTTAATTTTACAGGATAGGAAAATACATGGCTGAGAGAATAGAAGTATATTATAGATTTTACAACAAGGAAGATTGTTATTACAGTCCGCCAATGACTAAGAAACAACTTCTGTTTTCCATTGAAATGGGTTTAAATACTTTAGGAGAAAATAATGTAATTGATACTAATATAACTCCTATTTATTTAACTGCAACACAACTAAGGACTAAAGAATTTGAACGCTGGAATTAAGGAGGCATTATGAACAAAGAAAACAAAGAATTCACTGAAACGGTAATTGTAGAGTACAAAGATATTAAACCTATAATCTGTAATGCATACTTTAAAGCAGAAATCAGTACAAAATTAGCAGCTAAAATTTTGAATACTGATGTTGCTAAATTTGTAGAGATTTTTGAGGAATGGTCAGAAGACTCAGAATAATTTAAATAACTCTTGACATTTACTATTAGTTATGATATATTAGTACTATAAGATTAATTAACCTTAAGGGAGAATTCAAGATGAATATTAAAATCGGTAAGTACACTATCACTTCTGACGAACGACAGTTTATTGTTACAGAAGTTAAACTAGCAAGAAAGGGTATTAATAAAGGTAAGGATGTTGAAATTAATCAGACCTTCCATACGTCTTTGCAGAGTACCATGGAAAATATCCTTAAACGAAAAGTACTTGGTTCTAAAGTAACATCAATCAAGGAATTGATTACTCTTATTGAGGAACAGAAGGTACAAATGGAAAAAATTTTCAAATTGACTCTTAAGAAACATCCTGTACCAGTTAAGACTAAAAAAGCTAAAGCATAAAGGAAGGCGGATGTTCAAACAAATATATGTTTATAGGGTTCAATTCGGATCGAATGAGAATAGTCATACATCGGAGCTTATAGCTGTAGCAAATCTGACACAGCTTGAGGATGCAATTGCAGAAAGGCAAAGCAATTTGAAGAGTTCTATTATAAATGAGACTATAATCAAAATTGAATGTTTGTAAATGACACCTGTACTTTTTTCTAACAAACAATAATGTACTAAACATGGAGGAAACATGACAGATAGAAATGAAGCAGCAAAAGTACTAAAGATTTTTGGTGAGATGGAAGATCAGAACGAGCAAATCAAAGATATTAGAACAGATCAGAAAGAAATGCTTGGACTTTTCTGTGAACAAAATCCAGATTATACTCCGAAACAGATTAAAGCAGGGTATAAGTACTATGTGAAATATAACAAAGATCGCTCTGCACTTACAGAAGATGAACTTGAGCGAGAGGAAATTATTAAACTTATAGAAGCAGTATAGTTACTACCAAGGTCTCTGTATAATACCGTACAGAGGCCTTTTTATTTGTAAAAAGGGTTGACATTTACTATTAGTTATGATATAGTAGTACTATAATCAAGAATAACTAAGAGAGGTTACTGATATGACAACAAATAAAGAATTACGAAAATTAATCAGAAGTACTAAAGTAAAAGAAGTTTATATATTTGTTGCAATAACTGAATCTTATTTTAAAGTTTCTAAATCAGAATTGCTGTATCAAACTAAGGACAGTACTAATTCCACATGGGATATTCAGTTAGATGATGGGGAATTACTAATAGATAAACCAGTATTTTAAAGGAGAGACAACAAAGAGGGAAATATATGGATAGAAGAAAATTTATAAAAGGATTAGTATCAATACCTTTTGGAGCAGCTGCAATGAAGCTGATACCAAAGATACCAAAGATACCAAAGGAAAAAATACTGGAAATTACCAAGCAATTTATACTGGATTTAAACCCGATTATATAAATATAAGGAATTGCAATGTTTACTTCAAAAGAAAAACAGCACTTGGCAGAAGTTCTTGAGAAAGAATTACTGAAATTAAATCATCCAGAAATGCCAAAAGACAAACCAGTATTCAGATTACATGTAGATGGTAAAGAGAGCTGGTCTTGGGCAGATATAGAACCAAACTGGAAATACAATAAAGATAACGAGGTTATTACAAAATGAAAATAAAAGTTGAGGTAGAAATATTTGACCATCCTGAATTGTGCAGAGATTTTAATTCGAGTACAAGCTGCCCTTATGTGGTTGGGACTGGCATGGGGGATAATTGTGAGCTATTCCATAAACATTTAAAAAGAGAAAAAAAGCCTACCGAGTTTGGAGTTGTAACATATAGTCTTGGCTATCTGGCAACAGACTTTAAGGTGTTTAAATGTAGAGATTGTCTACTTGCTTGCAAGGGGTGAAAGTTTAAACGAGCCATACTAAAGGAGCACAATATGATTAAAGATTATAACATCAGAGATTATAAGTACAATTACGAACCAGAAGAGTCTGATTTCAAGTACATTATTGGTAAGATTTGGTATTTTGTTAAAGCAGTGCTTGTTGGTGCTGTAATTTATGCTTCACTAATTTTGTTACTATCATTATGATTGAACCAAAAAACTACGATGAACTGAATGGTACTCAGAGAAGAGTACTCAGGGAAGCATACGTAAAAGACCAAGGTGGAAAATGTTATCATTGTGGTCAAGACTTAGAAAAAAATCCTTGTAGTTCTGTAAGATGTCTTGCAGTACAAGAGTCTCTTTTCCCACCAGGATTTTTTAATAATCCTGTTCATTTACATCACAATCACTTCACTTCAATGACAATTGGAGCAGTGCATTGCTATTGCAATGCTGTTCTTTGGCAATATTATGGAGAATAAAAATGTATTTTTATGGACGAAATAGAATCAAAGAAAAAGAAGTTTGGCATAAATGGTTCGCATGGCACCCAGTTAGAATAAAAATAACTCCTGATGGTGATTCAAAAAAGGTTTGGTTAGAGTACGTTTACAGGTGTGGAGTATATGAATGTAGTTGGGGAGATTGCTATTGGCAATGGTCTTATAAATAATATCAGATAACTCTTGACATTTACTATTAGTTATGATATATTAGTACTATAATCAATCATAAAAGGAGACGATATGAGTTTAGTAGAAAAAGCAAATCAAGCATATTATAATGAAAAAGAATCATTACTTACAGATACAGAGTTTGATCTACTTGCTGATAATGGATTAGAAATGACAAATTTCAGAAATAAAACAAATCATTACCAACCAATGGGGTCTTTAAAGAAAATTAAAGATGAAAAGAGTTTTTCTAAATGGTACCCAGAAGATGCAATTGTTTCTTGTACTCCTAAACTAGATGGAAACTCAATTGAGCTTGTAGTGACAAAAGGTGTTATTACAAAAGCAATTACTCGTGGTGATGGTTTTATTGGTAATGATGTTACTGATAAAATTAAATTTTGCAATATCAAGCATGTTCCTTATATTGGTAATCCTCTTTATAGCTTGAAGTGTGAAGCTATTATCCCAAAGAAGTACCAAAAGGATTATGCAAAACACCTTAGAAATGTTGCAGGAGGTATCATTAATAGAAAAACTCCTGTTGTAGATGAACTCAAAAAAATTGACATTATCCCCTTCACTGAATTAGATGCTAAGATCCTTTCTGGAATCACTTATGCAAAATTAGAAGAAAATTATGCAGAAGCAAAGGAACAATTCCCTTATGATATCGATGGTATTGTACTTGAATTAGTACAACATGTACATCCAGAAAAAGATGAGTTACTACCCGAAAACATAATGGCTCTCAAATTTAATAAAGAAGGAATTGATGCAGTAATTGGTGATATACAATGGAATCTTGGGAAGCACTCAAGATTAACTCCTGTCCTTATTCTGAAAGAAGCTGTAGAAATTGACGGAACAAATGTACAGAGAGTATCTGCAAGTAATTGGTCTTTATTAAATGAAGCAGGTCTCGGAATTGGAGCAAAGATTCAAGTTATAAAGTCTGGTGATATCATTCCTTTCGTTTCAAAAGTAATACAGAAGTCAGACGACATAATCTATGCACAATGTCCTATTTGTAGTACAACTGGTGTTTTGAATGAATCAGAAGTGCAGATGATTTGTCCAAATTCTTTTTGCAAAGGCAAAGAATTAATTAAATTACAGCATATTTTCCAAGTTTTTGATCTTGATTATATTTCAGACTCAACAGTAGAGCGACTGTATGATGCTGGTATTGACACTTTAGAACAGATATTTGCTTTATCTGAAATTGATTTGATGCTAATAGATGGTTTTGGTGAACGAAAATCAGCAAATATCATTGCAAAATTAAATAACATAGTACTAACAGAAGCTAAGGTTTTAAAATGTGCTATGGTTCAAGGAATTTCTGAAAGTAATGGGCAGAAAATAATTGACCATTATGGTGATATCAGTACTTTTCTGAATTCAAGAGACAACAAAGATATTGACTACACATGTATTAAAGGAATTGGTGAGGTTATGTCAGAAACAATCAATGCTAATTTCCATCTTTTCATCAGTACTTTTCTGTCTCTTAGGGATAAAATTATTATTTTCCAGATTAAAAAGACTAAACTTGATCCAACTGCTGCTAATCTAAATATTGTTTTTACTGGAAAATGTACCAGATTCAGTAGAAAAGAGTTAACAGATGTTCTTGAATCAAAAGGATTTACTGTACAGAAAGCAATCAATAAAGAAACAAATATTCTATTGGTTGCAGATACTAATTCGGAATCAGGCAAAACAAAGAAAGCTAAATCTTTGGATGTTGAAATTAAAGGTTATGATGCTTTCTTTGCAAAGGTTAAAATATGACAACTGGGTTTGTTTACAAAAATGATTGGAATATTATTGTTCAAATCGCTAATGGTGGTTCTAAAACTTTAACTTGGCCGACTAATATAGAATGACAAAATGATTCTGCTCCTCGATTGAGCTTGAATGGAATAGATATTATATATCTCATTCCTATTTCAAAAAACGTCGTGAGAGGGTCAGTAAAGTACACTATTTTACAAAAAGAGGATTTAAAAATGTGTGATTATAAAACAGAAAGATACATAGGTGAAAATTTATTTACAGAGACTGGTGTTCCCGCAGTAGTAAAAGCATTAGTAGGAGAGTACTCATCACAAGGTGGAGCTCAGATAAGAGTGGTTATTTGTAGAGATATTTACCAACATCCTGGGTCAATTGAGTACAGTGATTTATTAACCCCAGGTGAGTTCAAAAAACAAGAAATACAAAAGGCACTGGCTATTCTTGAAAAATATAATTACAATACCGATAAGAAAAGTAATGAAGCATAATCATGCAGAATGCGAAATATGTGGTACTAAAAATAGATATAATAGACCCGTTGATGGTTTAAATTTGTGCCAACCCTGTCATTACAAATTGGTACTGAGAGGGGAAGCTAATGCAGCTGGAATAATAGATGCTATCAAACGAAAGGAGCAAGAAAATGGAAGAAACACATGGTCTTGCGGAGCTAACAAATGAAATAAAGATTCAGTACATTAAAAAATCTTTGTCAGCATCGCTATCAGATATAAATTTTAATGTACTGATAAGAGTCACAGACGAACAAATGAAAGAAATATTTAAAATTATTAATAAGGAGTAAAGGTTATGATATATGTTTTACTTGCAGTACTTGCAGTTTTGAGTTTGTACCTGATTGTATTAATATGGGCAGAATTTTTAGCTAAAAATATTTTATCTGAAAATTATGAAGAGTACAAGTCTATATTCAAAGGATATAGGATTTGTTTTGAAAAGTCTGGGTTTGCACATTGTATGTTCGTACGAAAAGATGTATCTTTCAAGTTAAGTAATATTCGTACAATACATCTTATTGAAAATTTAGAGTTAAAAGGAATAGAATCATACGATGTACTAGAAGCTAAAGCAAAACGAAAGTATAGATTGTTGGGTTGGATAAATAATTTCATTAAACGATTATTTAAAATATAGGACAACAATGAAAAAATTTAAACATATGATTACAGAAGCTGCATATCCAGGAAACGTAGGTTTTACTGAGATGTGCAAGTTTTACCAAACAGCATCTAAGTCTCAGATCAAATCCATGGAAAAAATAGTAAAAGCTGAAGATTGGACTGGTTTTAAAAAACTAATACAGTCTGTAATTGATGTTAAGCTAACATAAGGATAAGAAATGAAAACAAATCAAATAACTGAAGAGTTAATTAACAGAGTAAAAAGCACAGGTGATACTACAGGTGAGTTAATTATAAAAAATCTTGAACAAATTAACGATAGATTAGATAATGCTTTTGAATTGATACAACGACAAGGTGTATTAATTGACATGCTCAGTGTTGCATTTCAAGAATACGAGATGGCGGTGTATAAAAATGAAAATAACTCATGAGCACATACTTTCTGAACCAGAAGAACTCTCGTCAGAAATATTAGAAAAAATAAGGAGTGATTTTGAAAAGTTCTAAGACAAGTGCATTGCAGAAACCTTGGGTAATGTTCTCAAATGCTACGAAACACAATGTACTTGTTCCGAAACTTATCCCAGTGGGATATTTGGAAAAGCATCCATCAAAAGCCCAAAAGCAAAAGAAAACTATTGACATTTATATTTAGGTATGATATATTAGTACTATACAATTTAATATGAGGGAGGGAAAATTTGTTAATACATTATACTGAAGATGGACGAACTCAATTTTGTTCTGAAAAAACAAGAGTAACTAAACCAAATCTAACTGATAAAAAGGCTAAAGTTACTTGTTCAAGGTGCCTCAAAAAATTCAAAGAACCGGTACATTTATCCTTGGGCGCTGGTTTTATTCTTTGCTCAAGTAAAATCCCAAAAAGAGCTATACGAATTACTAAGTACGAAATGGATGTTACTTGCGATAAATGCAAGAAGAATTTCCATTCTGGACTTACTGCAACACATTTCATCAATCCAGACAAAGAGGGCAAACCACTTTGCTCAAATGCCAAAAAAATTGACCCAAGATTAAAACTAACTACTAAAAAAGAGAAGGTTACTTGTATAAAGTGCAAGAAGAAAATGACTTCCTCTAATTCTGGTATAGCATTTATTCGTGATAATCGACATGGTTATTGTCTGCAATTAGATAGATTTACTATTCTTACACTCGGCGATAACATGGAAGATCAGCTTACTTATCTAAAGATAATGACCAAGACAAAACAATCCAGTACAAGCACTGCATTCGTTTCAAGTACTATACTAACTCAATTTATTCCTATAACAAAGGTTAAACATCTTCGGAATTCGTTTTTAGCTATCAAAGAAAAACACAACAGAAATGAGATATATGTCCAGGATGTTGCAGATTATTTTTAATTTTTGCAAGAAAACTCTTGACAAACTAAATTAGTTATGATATATTAGTACTATAATGATCAAGAAAAGATCAAAAAGATTAATACTAAAAAGGAGAACTACTATGATTAAAGTAACAGAAGCTAACAAAAATTCTACCAATTTTACTATTAACTACGAATGTACTCATTGTGACACAAAGTATTCTAATGAAAATGTAAATCAGATCAAGTTAAAAAATATTCCTGAACTTGCATTATGTGATGAATGTCTTAATACAATGGTTGTTACTGTTACTGTTAATCATAAAGGTTAAATATGAAACTTATACTAATACGAGGAGTTCCAGGTTCTGGTAAAAGTACATTAGCAAAGGAGTTATCTTCAAAACAGGGTTATGTAGTTTGTGAAGCAGATCACTACTTCATGTCAGATGGTGAGTACAAATTTGATATTGACCTTATAGGTGATGCACATGTTTGGTGCCAAGCTAATGCCAAATATCTTTTATTTCATGGGTTATCTGTTATTGTTTCAAATACAAGTGTACATAACAAAGATATCAGAACTTATTATGAGATTGCTAAGAAATACCATGCAGATTTTGAAATAATAAATTGCAGTGGTAATTTCAAAACAATTCATCATGTGCCAACACAAGTACAAAAAAGAATGGCAAATTCTTTTGTTCCTATTACAACAGAGGATTTTTTACAACGAATGCAAACATTAGAGGGAAATAATAAGTAATGCAAAAACTATTCATAATCAATGGTAGGGGGACTTCAGGCAAAGATACATTTGTTAATTTGCTTAAGGATATTGATGGAAATGTAGTAAGTGTATCATCAGTAAGTGAAATAAAACTTTTAGCAGCTCAGTACTTCGGTTACACAGGTGATAAAACTGATAAAGAACGAAAATTACTATCAGATTTAAAACTCTTACAAACAGAAGCTTGTGATGGTCCATTTAATTATATGATGCACCATATTGCTACAGATCCTTTTAGCCATTTATTCTTTCATATCAGAGAACCAGAAGAAATAGCAAAATTTAAAGCTAAGACTGGTGCTTTAACAATTCTCATTGAACGAACAGAAATTGATAGAGATTTTGGCAATATGGCCGATGATGGTGTTGCGAATTATGATTATGATTTAAAAATTCTGAATTGCACATTATCAGGATTAGAAGCATCAGCACAGATTTTCCATGATACTTATATAAAAGGGAATAAAGTATGAAAAAAACACTTGCATCAGCAGGTTACACAGTAGAAATTACATCCTGGGAAAATGTTGGCGGCAATTGTGCAACGGCGGGTTGCACTTACAAAACCAGAGAAGAAGCATTGGCTGTACTGAACCTTTGCAAGAATTGCTTTGCTTCCTGTAATTCAAAAGAAAAAGGTGCTGGTAATTTATCGCATGACGAGTACGAAAAAGCAGAAGATATTATCATGGATTATATTGAGAAAAATCCATATGTGAAATGGAGCTCTTTGAATAGAGAGTACTTGATTGATGCTATTGCAGACCTCAATCTTTGCCTCTTGGGTTCGTCTGAATTATATTACTCAAGAGTATATGATTTTGGATGTATTTATTACTGTCCAGAGGACGTAATTGTAGAAAAAATTTGTTAGAGGGATTATGAAAAATAAGGAATACAAGGAATACAAGGCAAGAATTATACGAACAATAGATGGCGATACTGCAGAAGCAGAAATTGATATGGGTTTTGGTATTTTATACAAATCCAAATTAAGATTTCTGGATTATGATGCTCCAGAAACATTTCGCCCTTGTTGTGAAGCTGAAAGAGTTGCGGGAACAGCTGCTAAAGTTTATTTAAGAAATAGATTAAAACTAAACCCAGAGGTAATTCTTAGGACTTACAAAGATAAAAAAGGTAAGTACGGCAGAATACTTTGCAGAATACTCATAAACGGCGAAGATATTATAGAGTCAATGAAATCCTTAAATATGGTTAAATTAGAGGAATGGAAATAATATGAGGTATCAACTAATACGAGATAAACGAATTTTTGAGTTAGACGAATCCAAATTAGAAATATGTGATTCTGCAGAAGAAATAAGCAATTTTTCTATTAAAGAACTCATAAATTTACTATCTGAATTACAGGAAACTGATTGCAAAGATGTAGATATTTATGTTGATATTTTGTCTATTCTGGATAATCTTGCTGGTAACAATAACATAAATCCTGTAGAACTAAAAGCATTATTCGACAAAAAAGAAAAAAAACATGGTGCTTTCAGTAAGTACTTATTAAAGATTCATTAAGTCTTTTTTCTCCTAAGATAAATACTTTATGTGTTTATAAACAATTAAAGGAGAAAGACAATGACTACAACTACAGATTCAATCGCTGTTGCAAAAAGTATTGCAGGCGATTTAACAGACCTAATTAAAGAAAACAGTATAGCATACCAAATTTGCGGTGTGCAATTCAGCGAATCAACATCCCCTCTACTTTTTGGTGTGAAAAAGGGCTCAACAGAAGCCTCTATCCAAATAGTTTCAAAAGAACCAACAAGAGTATTTGATACTGGTTCTACCCCTGCCACTGATTACATAACTGAAGAAACAATTGAGGATATATTTAATATTTTTGGTAAAAATGCTAAAGAAATGCTAAAAACAATAGCAGCTAACAGCATTTGTACTGAATTAGATAAAACAATTGTTGATCATATGTACAGAATATCAACTAAACAAACTGATGCAACTTACGATTTCAGTTCAGCTACAGATCACAGAATCCTTATTCATAATTTAATGCTAAGAATTAATCAAGAACGAATGATTATGGCAAAAAGCTTATCACGAGGCCTTCCAAGATATCTTGTAGTTTCTCCTGGAGTTGCTGCAATTCTTATCACAAATAAAATGGTATCTGGAAATGATTCAGACTTTGTTGCGGGTGGTCGTGATAATACAAAATTCATTGGTACACTCGGCGATATGGTAGTTTATATGGCAGATCCAGATGGACTAGATAATGTAAGTACTGAATTTGTAATGATTGCACATAAATCTTACTTAGCTGGTGATTCAAGTATGATCATTGTACCTATTCACGGGCCAAAAGCTTCATTCATACGAGATAAAGAAACTGGACAACCTGCTCTTCATTATACTCAAAAATATGCATATGGACAAAATCCATTAGATGCAACTGCTGTCAGTACTGAACTAACAGATGCAGTCTTTACTGCTGCTGATGACTCAATTAACTCTGCTGCAGGTGGTTTGGATCTTCTTTATGCTGTTGGTGATAATATTCAAGTTTCGGCTGCAAATCTTGCAGCTAATGACGGGCACTATGTTGTTGAATCAATTCCAAATGAAAATAAGATAATTGTTGAAGGTGATGTTATTACTGGCGACACCGCTGAAACTGCAACATTAACTAAGTATAATTCTGATTTTATTTCAAGTTTTGATTTAGTACTAACAGGATTTACAGTATAATTTATACTAATTTACTAATTTACTAATATACTAATATACTCCCTGTGATTTGATAAATATCTTAGGGAGTATATTTTTATCATATAAGGATTAAGGATTAGAATGAAAACATTTAAAGAAATACACAGGAGTTTTAGAAAAGGTGATGAACTATACCAAGCATCTTTACTTAAAGCTCTGGATGAATCTGATACAGAAAAGGAATTCTTAAAATTAGCTGCTGGTTTTACAGGCAGAAGTAAAATTTCTTTAAAGAAATGCAGTAAATGCCAAAAAATATTAGAAGATGTACAGAAAAGGGTTGACAGATTAAAAAAATTATGATATTATAGTACTATAATCATTGATAAAGGAGGGATGGATTGTCACAACTTGAAGTAGATTCAGCACAAGGAATTATTCTATTGTCTATTGCAGGAGTAGGTCTTATGATTTGTTTTGCAGTTACTTTTCCATTTTTATTAATCACTGCAGGATTTAGTTATTGTAAAATGAGGCTAAAAGAAGTACTAATGAGGGGGTAAGTAATATGGGCTTAATCAATTTTATGCTGTTAACTGTATTTTTTGCTACTGTAGTTGTTTATCTGAAAACTGTTTGGGATCACGCTAATAGTATGAAAGCATTTTATAGTGAAATTGACTGCATGCTGGATAATTATTATGTTGTATATCCAAATGCAGATTTCATGTACTTCCATGATTTAGTACTACCAGAAAAGATTACTATGTGGCAACCTTGGGTTAAAGATTATAATAATTTTATAACTAATCCTTATAAACTAAGAGAATTATACGATGGTGATAAAAAATATAATGTATTTACAGAAACAAGTATAGTTTGTCCATGGTGCAAAAACGATGATTTACACAAATTTATATATGCACCATTAGACGAAGAAATACAGGATTATGGAGTCCTTGTTTGTCTGAAATGCAAATCAAGCACACCACCAGGAAAATTAAAAGACGGAGTATTCACAATAAAAAATGATTTTGACGAAGTTTAGCAAATTGCATGAAGCAATAACCAAAACCAAACGTGTAGGAATTCAGCACCTAAACAAGATGAAACCTATGGATTTCTTGAATCTTGTAAAAGTACTTAAAGACGAGTTAGGTGGTAAAATCTCTGACAGTAATGCATCTGTCACTCTTAAAGTAGACGGATTTGGTTGTCGCTTCGGCCTTGATGCAGACAATGGATTCTTTCTGGAATCCTCAAACTCTGGGCCTCAGTACAAACCAAAATCATTCTCGCAATATACTATCAATCGTAAAGGAAAAGCAGATAAGATCAGTATAGCATATGATGAGTTATTCGACTCATTAAGTAAAAACAAAAAATTAATATCTGTACTAAAGAAAAATAATACAGATAGTGGTATTAAAATAGTTTCAGAATGCCTTTATGCACCTATAGGGAAAAAAGATAAAGGTACTATTAAATTTGTTGCAATAAACTACGATTCGGCCAAATTAGGAAAAATCGCTACCTTAGTACTAATAAAAGCCCAAGATGGACACGGTACTGAATTAAAAGGATCAGTCATAAAAGATATCAAAGGACTCTCAACTAATGATTATCTTTTCACTGATCCCAGTACCTCCATCGATTCAGTAGATTTAAATGTACAGATACAAGATGTACTTAAATTTGTAAGTAAATATCCAGATTTTGAACAAAAGATACTAAGTAGAAAACATGCAGACCGTGAACTTAAAACTTTACTGCAAGATACTATTGCAGGGTATCAAGAGAAGATGTCCAAGAAGATACTAAAAGCAATAGTATCTGCAAAATTTGGTTCAGAATTCGAAGGTATTGTAATAAAATTGAGTAACGGCACAGTATTTAAAACAATTCATTCTGATTTCAGTAATGCTATAAAACACAGACCTAAAGGATAAGTAATGAAGAAATTCAGTCAAGTACTGATAGAAGGTACCACTTTTGATAAAGTAATTAGTGAGTACATAGATGAAAAAGCTCAGAAAGCTTCCAAGAAATATAATTTACCCAGTGGTTCTGGTATGATAAAAGTTGCCAAGAGTGATCAGAAAACTTACATGGATTTGTTCTATCTAAGTGGTGCTGATAAAACTGTAGGCAACGGTGAAATTTCATTATATTGGCTATTCAATTATAATAATCCTGACAAACCAAACTCAAGATGCAAAGAAAATAGAGGCGGACATGCTGCAGATTTAGTTATCGATGGTAAACAATGTGAGGTCAAATCATACCCACAAGCATCAGGTAAAATAAACCTTGGTAGGTTTGCATCTGCATCAAAATTTAGATTACTACTTTCATATGTTTTTGGTATAGAAAGTTTGTTTGTTGCATTAGATCCTAAGAGTAAAAGTACTTCTTTCAATTCAGAGAATACCTTTTTATTTAAGAATTTGCTGAATTCAATGATACGAGTACAAGAGTTAAATAAAATACTTGAAAAAAATTCAGAATTAACAAACACATTTCCAATATTCAAAAACATTAAAAAGAACATAGATTTATTATATAAGGAATTAGGTAAAGGCAAACCTACAGACCAAGCAGCAGCATTAGCACGAATGCTGATTGAATTCAAAGTAGGTAAAAAACCTGGTGACGGAGGTTATTTGATTAACTGTCATGCAAAAAAACCATTAGATATTTACTGCCATTTCGTTGATTTCGATAAATTTCAATCTAAATCAGCTAAGAATATTGGTAAAGTATTCGCAGTATCTTCTGCACAAGTAAAAATAGATTTTGGTGAATTTTCATAGGAGAAATAATAAAACATGAAA
>Ga0307989_1000288_pt1 | contig 34841 bp, 28 predicted proteins | sample EllFjometagen185_FD_203164 | JGI IMG/M metagenome (GOLD analysis project Ga0307989, IMG submission 203164) | Marine microbial communities from Ellis Fjord, Antarctic Ocean - #185 | ecosystem: Environmental > Aquatic > Marine > Unclassified | place: Southern Ocean | collected 2014-10-08 | reverse complement strand
TGATACCACCGGTAGTATTGTATATTCCCAAAGGGCGATTACCCGCTTGAAAATAATCCCGCATCATTTTATATGAGGATTCATTGTTGTCCTGAGTGTGAATAATTTCAGTGATATTCAACAAGGGAAATTTGTCCCGAAGTGTCTGCCGAAACCCCATCTCTCGCTCTTGCTGACAGCGGAATTTGCCTGATACCATTACGGCCACATCGCCTTTGGATTTGCCAATAAAACGACCCAGTAGGGTTCCTGCCGTATATCCCGCTTTTAACTGATCCATTTTAACACAACCCAATATCGGTGCATCGGGAATATCGTTTGAAATACTAACAACCTGAACATCCTGTTTAACTAATTTTTTAATAGCGTTTGAGATGAAAGTATCCTCTTGACAAATGACAACAACGCCATCGCAATCACTACCGGTTCTTATAATTTCATCTTCAATTTTTTGAAGATCCAAACCGGTCATAAAAGATTTAGATATAGACACACCGTATTTACTGAATTTTGGGAAAACCTTATCAATTTCTTTTGATATCCGTTCCGCAAACACTGGTCCGCTTTGAATAATAAATGAAAAGTTTAAATGAAGGTTGGTATATTTGATTTGATTAGGTGTCATCCCTCGACGCTGTAACTCCTCTACTGCGTCAAACACTCGTTTTTTTGTTTTTCTACTAACCCCCGGTCGCTCATGCATCACACGATCAACAGTGGCTTTTGAAACCTCTGATAGTTCAGCAACATCTTGAATACGAGGCCAATATTTCATCATTTTACCAGAAGTCGGAAACCGCTCAAATCGGTTTTAGGGTGACCACCTACAAGGTAGTAACAGCTGATAATAGGTCAAATTTGAGCGCTTTTTTATGAATCTATTTAAATCATCTATAAATATGATCATATGAGGCACACCCAGTGGGAGCCAAACAATTCTGATTTTTCTTAAACTGCCCTAATCTTAATAATTTCTTCTTCAAAATTAAGCTTATTCCCTTTCGTGAAAATTTTCACAATATGAATGCGCATTTTCGAAGTTCCCCAATTCTCAAAAAATGTAAAGCGGTTAACGTCATGACTATGATTGCAGGAAGATAAGGTACCCCCCATATACTGCCTGAAGGTGTGTTTTTGGTATAGATCTGTGGTTTCTCTCAACTCCAGTTCGTGGGTATGACCACAGAAAACATGTTTGATTTTATGCTTTTTTATGAAACCCGTGACACGCATCGAGTTATTTAAAGGGCATTCATCCGTCCCCAGAACCGAATGATGGCTTAATAAAAGGCACTCATCATACGTCATCCGATACAGTTTATCCGAAATAGCATGTAATACCTCCTCTTCAACAAAACCATTGTCATTGTACAGTTCATTAGAATCAATACCAATAATTAAAATGGTCTTGCCTTCAATGGATACCGTTTTAATGTAATTAACGTCGGTAAAATTTTCGGTGACCTTAGTGATCGCCCGATCCATAAAAAGTTCTTTCTTCTTACAGCGATCTGGTTTCAATGGATAAATGAGTGTATTCTTTTTTTGGATATGTTTACTAAACAGCTCATGAGAACTCATATTTCTTTTATCATGATTACCAATGACAGAAAAAACATTTTTACATTTGATCCCTCTTAGAAAACGACCGGCTGCTTTAAATTCTGATTCCATACCATCAGAGGTACTGTCACCAGTATTAACAACAATATCAGATGAATAAGTATTTAATTTTTCCAGCAATACTTCGTCATCACCTTCCCAATGTCTGGGCCCAAAATGAAGGTCTGAAATATGTAATAAATTCATTTGCGCTCTCTTTTATCCATTGATTTAACTATCTCGAAACAGCCTTAATATTAAACAGTATGAAATGTTATTATTTCTGGCAAACCAAAACCGCCTTTCATTGAAAAGAAAAATAAAAGCACGATACAGTCAGTGAGAATAGATAATTGTCAGCACAATAAAAACGGCTGATAAAGCGCTCATAAATAGACCCAAGGCTATTTTTTATAGGCGGCTTTATCACCCGTTAAAAACATAAGCGCTGGTAGTAATACTAAATCTGCAATCAAAGCTGTCAATATAATAATCCCACCATAAAACCCGAATTTGATATTCGGTGTGAAAGAGGACAATATCAAAATAGTTGTAAATTTAGACATTTTTTTGTTTTTATTTTTGAATGTTCATTGTATTCTCAATGTATGACATTTAGATAATTCAATCAAAAAGGATATTATGGCAAAAACAACTACAATTTCAGTACGTATGGATGCAGATTTAAAAAACGATGCTGAAAACATTTTGGTCTCCCTTGGCTTGACTCCTTCTCAAGCAATTAATGTTTTTTATAAACAGATTACCTTTCAAAATGGTCTTCCTTTTCCTGTAAAAGTTCCTGAAATGAAACTTAATGAAATTACAATTAATGCAATGGAAGAGAAAGATTTAGATGAATACGAAACAACTTCAGAACTTTATAAAGATCTGGGAATCTAATGAAAACGTTGAAAACAACGAAACAATTCAAGAAGGACGTTAACAGACTAAAAAAGCAAAGAAAAGACTTTGATAAACTAAAAAGTGTCGGTCATTCTCAGATCAAACCATTCAGATGTAGGATAAACGGGTAGTTAAATACAGGGAAAGCGCCAGCTTGGCAGTAAGGTGTTGATCGACATATTTTTAACCCTATAAGCTGAATTATTTTTACAGGAAAAAACTTTAAATACCAGCGACTAAAAACCATCGATGAAGACATACCAGGATATATTTAAGCAACAAAAACAGTATTTCCAAAGTGGGCTAACCCTTCCTTTCCAGTGGCGATTAACCCAGTTAAAAAAGCTGAACAAAGCCATTAAAACCTATCAGATGCCTATTATTGAAGCCCTTAATGCTGATCTAGCTAAACCGGAAATGGAAAGTTATGTCACCGAAATTGGCATTCTTTACCGAAGTATTAAGCATAACCTAAGGCACCTGAAACAGTGGATGAATCCCAAAAAAGTAAGCACATCCTTTTTATTACCGCTATCAAAAGCACATCTCCATTCCGAGCCATTAGGTGTTAATTTAATCATTGGACCATTCAATTTCCCCTTACAATTGACCATTGCACCCTTAATTGAAGCGTTAACAGCCGGAAACACCGTTATTTTGAAACCTTCTGAATTCACACCACATACCAGCGCTATTATTTCCAAAATGATCGAAGATTTTTTCCCACCCGAAATTGTATCTGTATGTGAAGGCGGGGTAGAAACTGTTTCTGATCTGTTAACCTTGTCATTTGATCACATTTTCTTTACGGGCAGCACCCAGGTGGGAAAAATAATTATGAAAGCCGCTGCGGAGCACTTATCCAGGGTGACTTTGGAATTAGGGGGGAAAAGCCCCGTCATTGTAGATGCTTCAGCTGATATAAAAACAGCAGCTAAACGCATTGTCTGGTGTAAATTTTTAAACAATGGACAGGTCTGTGTGGCACCGGATTATGTTTACGTACATAAATCGATACAAGAAGCTTTTATCACTGAATTGAAAGTGGCCATTAAAAAATTTTATGGCGATCATTTAGAAAAAAATCCTGACTATGGTCGAATCATAAATCAGAAACATACCAATAGACTCATCGGATTAATAAATCAGGAAAAAGTGATTTTAGGTGGCAATTACAATTTAGAAAACAATTTTATAGCCCCGACGCTTCTGTTTCCTGTTGATTGGGAGAGCCCGGTTATGCAGCAGGAAATTTTTGGTCCAATCCTACCAATCTTAAGCTACACAAATATTGAAACTGTAATTTCCACACTTCAAAATAAACCTAAACCACTAACGCTCTACCTGTTTACCAAAAATAAAAAAATTGAAGCGCAAATTACCCAACGACTTTCCTTTGGCGGGGGTTGTATTAACGATACCTTAAACCATGTGGGTCTTGAGACACTACCTCTTGGTGGCATCGGTGACTCCGGTATCGGACATTATCACGGTGAGTTCGGTTTTAAACAATTTTCCCATATTAAACCCATTTTAAAACGGACCACCTGGATTGATCTGCCTTTTCTTTACCCCCCGTTTTCAACTAAAAAATTGAGTTTAATCCAAAAACTGTTTCGATAAAATAAAAAACCGTCCCCAACAATTCCCAACCAGCGTGGGTCAAATGAATCCAGTCAAGTTGGCTCGATATAAATATTTTTTTAAGTATTTGATTGATATAGCTCATCGGATTTTCAAAATAACCAGACAAGATCATCTTTTTTCTGATTATTAGTGTGCTATAAGAGTATATACCAATTTTTAAAAACCATAGGAATATGTTTTTATTTTGATTTTATACTAATTGTTTAAACATCATTTAAATATTAACAAATATATCCGAATATAAAAAACTCTTTTTCTTTTTTTTCTAAAATATTGATCATTCATTTTAAATAAGATAATAAACATGAATTATCTATTTCAAGGGAAAGATCATTATAGTAAACCAATGGATTAAATTATTCAGAATAACGTGCGAGTATAATTATGGCTTGTTGTGGACGACATAAACATCCGGATATAACGGATGAAATGCATCTTGAAATCAATGCTATTATTCAGAAGTATAAAGATAAACCAGGGTCTCTGATTTCAGTATTGAGACTATGTCAAGATGTTGTGGGCTATCTTCCGATTCAACTGATTAATAAAATTGCTGATGGATTAAATATTCCGGGAAGTGAAGTTTTTGGAGTGGTATCATTTTATTCTCTCTTTTTACTGGAACCTAAAGGCCGGAATAAGATCAAACTATGCATGGGAACAGCATGCTATGTTAAAGGTATCAAAGAAATCAAAAACAGAATCAGCAATGAATTTAAAATAGAAGATGGAGAGAATACCGAAGATATGCGTTATTCTTTAGAATCTGTACGCTGTGTAGGAGCCTGCAGTCTTGCTCCAATTGTTATTGTTAATGAGGATACCCACGGTAGTGTCAGTGCTGATAAAATTATCAGTGTACTAGGACAATATGAGTAGTCATCTGGCTAAGAGCCATTCATTAATATAATAACATCTCAGAAAAATAATATTGAAAGGACATTTCCATGCAAATAAAAAAAATTACCGATTTAGAAAAAATCAGATCTGAGACGTCTGATTTTCTGAATATGGATAGTGGTCAATATTCGACCCGTGTTCTGGTCCATCTTGGTACTTGCGGTATCGCAGCAGGCGCAAACAAGACACTAGCAGCCGTGCAGGAAGCAGTAGATAAACTAAATCAGGATGATATATTGGTCGTTCCCACAGGATGTTTCGGAATGTGTAGTAGTGAACCCAATATCACCATTGAAAAAAAAGGAGAAGCAGCAGTCGTTTATCAAAAAGTAAGCGAAACCGTTGCTCAAACAATTATTGAAGAGCATGTCAGCCAAAATAAAATTGTAGCTAAACATGCCATGGGTAGACGTGTTTACGATCAAAAAGCAGATGAAGGCGATCCGGTCAAAAACATGGCTGATGTTCCTTTTTTCGCTAACCAAAATCTTTGGACCATGCGGAATAAGGGATTAATCAATCCGGAAAAAATTGATGAATACATTGCAAGGGATGGTTATTTTGGCGCTTTCAAAGCAGTGACTGAATTATCATCAGAAACCATTGTTGATGAAGTCTTAAAGTCAAAATTACGGGGTCGAGGTGGTGGCGGTTTTCCCACCGGTCTAAAATGGAAATTTGCCGCTGGTGGTGAAAGCACTGTTAAATATGTGTTGTGTAATGCAGATGAGGGTGATCCGGGCGCATTTATGGACAGAAGTATTCTGGAATCAGATCCCCATTCTGTAATTGAGGGAATGATCATTGCTGCTAAGGCCATTCAGGCACATCAAGGATACATCTATTGTCGGACTGAATATCCATTGGCCATTGAATTTTTAACCAATGCTATTGAACAGGCCCGATCCTATGGATTACTGGGGAAGAATATTTTTGATTCCGGTTTTGATTTTGATCTGGAAATTTATGAAGGTGCTGGTGCTTTTGTCTGCGGCGAGGAAACAGCTCTGATGCATTCCATTGAAGGAAAACGGGGTATGCCAAGACCTAGACCTCCTTTTCCCGCAGTTCAAGGACTCTGGAAAAAGCCGAGTATTTTAAATAATGTCGAAACATTAGCCAATATCCCTCAAATTATCGTTAATGGTGGTGAATGGTATGCCAGCATTGGTACCGAAGGCAGTAAAGGAACCAAGGTCTTTGCTATTTCTGGTAATGTGAATAAAATCGGCCTGGTTGAAGTCCCCATGGGAACATCGCTGCGAACACTCATTTACGATGTTTGTGGGGGAATTCCCAGAAAGCGAAAATTTAAAGCCGTTCAATTAGGAGGACCATCCGGTGGTTGCGTACCTGAATCACATCTAGATACCTTGATTGGTTATGAAGAGATCATAAAAGTTGGTGCTATCATGGGATCCGGTGGTGCGATTATCATGGATGACCATACCTGTATGGTTGACATGGCGCGTTTCTTTATGGATTTTGTACAGGATGAATCCTGTGGTAAATGTACCCCTTGTCGGGAAGGTACCCGAAGACTACTCCAAATTCTGGAACGTATTTGCGAAGGGAAAGGCGTACCTGAAGACCTAGATAAACTAGTAAGTCTGTCTGAAACCATTAAAGAGGGTTCTCTATGTGGTTTAGGACAAACAGGCCCTAACCCGGTTCTATCCACACTAAGATATTTCAGAGATGAGTTCGAGGCACATATTATCGATAAAAAATGTCCTGCCAAGACTTGTGTCGCTTTATTGGAATTTGAAATTGACCCGGAAATTTGTAATAAATGCGGTCTTTGCTATAAAGCCTGTCCTGTAGATGCCATAACGTGGAAAAAGAAAGAGGTCGCAGTCTTGGATAAGGATAAATGTATCCACTGCATGACCTGTTTCGATAAATGTAAAGTAGATGCTATATTTTAAAAAAACGATTCATCAATATGTTTTTTGCCGATTGAAAAATAAAAATTGCAACTTAATATGAAAACAGAACAGAAAATCGTAATAGACGATAAAGTTTGTGAATTCCAGGATGGTGAAACTATTTTGGAAGTCGCAGAAAAAAATGGCATTTATATTCCTACATTATGCCATTTAAAACGAACCACACCCACCGGTGCATGCCGAATGTGTGTGGTAGAAGTCGAAGGTGCCAGAAGCTTAATGGCCTCTTGTGCCACCCCAGCTAACAACGGAATGGTGGTTCAATCAGAGTCCTTAAAAGTGATGCAGGCTCGAAAAGAGATAGCGGCCCTAATGCTATCCGGTGGTAGCCACAATTGTTTGCTGTGTTCAACCTCTGGTGACTGTACCTTACAAGACCTGGCTTACAAATATCAGATTCAACCAGATGAATATCCGTTAACAGACACGGCATTTGAAAATGAGACTGAAAACCCATTTATTATTCGGGATTTCAGCAAATGTATCCTGTGTGGCCGGTGTGTCCAGGCCTGTAAGGAAATCCAAGTTAATAATGCGATTGATTATGGTTTCAGAGGATCCGAGCTAAAAATTATTACCGCTGGAAACAAAACCCTTAAGGATTCAGATTGTGTTTTCTGTGGAGATTGTGTTCAGGTTTGTCCAACCGGCGCTCTGGTTGAAAAATCGACACAGGGTAAAACCCGAACCTGGGAAACTAAAAAGGTGAGAACAACCTGCGGTTATTGTGGTGTTGGTTGTCAAATTCACCTACACGTCCAGGACAATAAAGTTGTCCGGGTCACCGGTGTTGAAGATGCCGCACCCAATTATGGCAGTTTATGTGTTAAAGGTCGATTTGCATTTGATTTTATCAGTTCACCGGACCGCTTAACAACACCTCTGATTCGGGAGAATGGCGAACTAAGGGAAGCTTCCTGGGATGAAGCCCTAACTAAGATTGCTGATAAGTTTTCTGAAATAAAAAAGGCGCATGGTGACGAAAGTATTGGAACCCTGACTTCTGCCAGAACCAGTAATGAAGATAACTACATTGCTCAAAAATTCACCAGGGCGGTGTTAAAAAATAATAATATCGACCATTGCGCCCGTCTCTGACACGCTTCTACAGTAGCCGGTCTGGCTGCAACATTTGGAAGTGGCGCGATGACAAATGCAATCGCGGATTTTGAAAAAGCTGATGTAATTTTATTAGTTGGATCAAATACAACTGAAAACCATCCGGTTTTATCAACTTACATTAAAAGAGCCGTTAAGTTCAAAGGAACCAAACTGGTGGTGGTTGATCCCCGAAAAGTTAAAATTGCTGATTTTGCCCACAAATATCTGGCACCAAAATTGGGAACAGATGTGGTTTGGATCAATGGCCTGATCCATGTGATCATTAAAGAAAAATTACATAATACCAAATTTATTGCTGACCGAACTGAAAATTTCGAAGCCCTGGAAAAGGCAGTTGAAAAATTCACACCGGAATATGTCAAAAAGATTACCGGAATTGCTGCGGATGATATTATTGAAACCGCCAGATTATATGCCAATGCCGAAAGAGGCAGTATTGCCTATTGTATGGGTATTACCCAGCATACCACTGGTACAGATTGTGTAAAATCCTTAGCCAATTTAGCCATGGTTACTGGTCATATTGGTAGAGAGGGGACTGGTGTTAATCCGCTACGGGGACAAAATAACGTCCAGGGTGCCTGCGATATGGGTGGCTTACCGAACGTATACACAGGATACCAGCCAGTGAGCAATCCAGAGGTTATTTCCAAAATGGAAAAAGCCTGGGGTGTTGAAGGTCTGAATCCTAAAGATGGTTTAAAAAATACCGAAATGGTTCCGGCGGCTCTTGATAAAACGATCAGGGCACTTTATGTTATCGGAGAAAACCCCTTGGTATCAGATCCGGACTTAAATCATGCAGAAGCCTGTTTTAAAAATCTAGATTTCTTAGTGGTTCAGGATATTTTTCTGAATGATACCAGTAAATTTGCTGATGTGGTTTTACCGGCCAAATGCTTTGCAGAAAAAAATGGTACTTTCACGAATACTGATCGAAATGTTCAATTAATTCGAAAAGCAGTGGATGCGCCTGAAGGTGCGAAAGATGACTGGAAAATCCAGACAGAAATTGCTCAAAAAATGGGATATCAGATGGCTTATGAATCCTCTGAAGAAGTTTTTAAGGAAATGGTTCAGGTAACACCATCATATGCGGGTATTACTTATGATCGTTTAAAAACCCAGGCTATCCCATGGCCCTGCCCAGATGAAAGTCATCCGGGGACACCGATCTTACATACAAAACAGTTTACCCGTGGTAGAGGTCTGTTTTTTGGGATTGATTATATAGAACCTGCTGAAATGACAGATGCGGAATATCCCATGTATCTGACAACCGGGCGTATACTATTTCAATATCATACCCGAACCATGACCGGTAGGACTGAGGATTTAAATGATACCTTTCCTGAAAGTTTTATGGAAATCCGCCAGGGAGATGCTAAACAGTTTGGATTGACAGATGGTGGGAAAGCGAAAGTAATTTCACGCCGAGGGGAAATTGAGGTTAAGGTTAAAGTAACGCACCGTATATCAAAAGGTACCATATTTTTACCTTTCCATTTTGCGGAAGCAGCTGCTAATCGGCTGACTAACGCAGCACTTGACCCGGCATGTAAAATACCAGAATTCAAGGTATGTGCAGTTAAAATCGAAGCCGTTTAATTTGCTTACAGGAGCCTTTTTAAAGGCTCCTGCCTACTTTCTCTACGCCACGAAAATTCCAAATCCTTACAAGCCCCGAAGATCCACTTTTAAAACACCAATAATGCTACGCTATTTTAACCAGTGAGAGACCATTTATGATATATGGTTCAGTTAGGTCATTATTAAAGGTTGTAAAATTTACTATCACTAGTGTATCATTCTATTTCAAGTTGAAACAATAATTCTACTTAAGTGACTAAGTTTTTTAAGGCCGACCTCCAAAAGGAAAAAACCAATTTCTTTAGTAGAAAATAAGATATTCATCAAAAAGTCTTTCATTATTCACCAAAATACAAGCTATGAAACTGCAATACAAAGCTGCTGGGCTGATGATGCTGATCGGAACAAGCATTCTGGTTCTTTTAACTACTTTTTATTGGATACAAAATAAGCAAGTCGTCTTACAGAAAGAACTGCAGAATATTAAAAAAAGCTCCGAAGAAATTGCGCGACATATGAACAGTCATTTAAAAGAAATGGCTACAGTTACAACTACTTTATCGAGTGCTCCAATTATTCAATTCGAATTATTAAAAAGTAACTCGGCGTTCGAGACCCTCTCTGAAACCCACCGAATAGAGAAAATAGACAAGCTCAACCGCCAATGGAAGCAAATAAAAGATATCAATAACCCCTTTGTTCAAAAACACTTAACGAATCCCGTGGCAGACTTTTTAAAATTACAGCAAACAATAATGCCAGGAATGTATGGTGAAATATTTCTGACAAACCGCTTTGGTGTTATGATCGCATCCACCGGTAAACTAACAACATTAGCCCATGCTCATAAATACTGGTGGAAGGCTAGTTATAATACAGGTAAGGGTAGTATTTTCTTTGATGATCGTGGATTTGATGCCAGTGTTAAAGGGTATGTTCTAGGTGTGGTTGTACCCATTAGAAAAGGGTCCGAGATTATTGGAATTTTAAAAAGTAATATCAATATAATGGGGCCATTAACAGATATCGTACACAGTCATAATTTAATGAATTTAACTAAGATACAAGTGGCTTGAACGAAAGGTCTCATCATCGTTGAAAAAGGGAAAGTTCCGCTCTCTGAATACTTACACAAAGATCTAATACCACAATTAGAAACAAAAACGGCTGATGTCGGGTCTATATATCAGAATGGGATAAAAGAAATATTTGGCGTTGCCCCTATCAATTTAACCCTGGGGTCTGAAGCGTTTCGATTTGGTGGAAGATATCAATCGATGGATCATATAATGGGTAATAAAGGTGAGGGTTGGCATATCATCATTTCTTTGAGTGAAGCTCTGGCTATAAAAGATGCAAGTGAGACAACCCAGCGATTGATTATAGTGGGAATTATTTTTACCATCGTAACCTCCTTTCTGGCGCTATTTTTCGGTAGATGGATTGCAAATCCATTGGTTAAACTTACGGAGTCTGCCCAAAGGATCGGTGAGGGGTACCTGGATACCAGGATCCAAAGTGTATCAAAAGATGAAATTGGGACTCTGGCAGTCGCATTAAACAACATGGCTGAAAATCTTGAAAATACCCTAACATCACGGGATTCTCTCGTACGGGAAGTAAAGCTGCGAAAAACAGCGGAAGAAAATATAAAAATAGCCAATGAAGAGCTGGAGAAGAAAGTTCTTGAAAGAACAACGGACTACAAATCAGCAAAGGAAGAAGCAGAATTTGCCAATAAAGCAAAATCTGAATTTTTAGCAAATATGTCCCATGAGATTAGAACACCAATGCACCAAATTTTAAGCTTTTCTAAATTCGGTATGAATAAAGTCGATAAATCAAATAGAAAAAAATTACTAAGCTATTTTTCTAAAATTAATACCATTGGAAACAATTTGCATATGCTTCTGAATGATTTGCTTGATTTGTCGAAACTTGAATCTGGAAAAATAGATTATAGTATGCGACAATGCCGATTATTACCCATTATTGAAACTGTTGTTTTTGAGTTCAGCACCCTGGCAAAAGATAAGCAGATTACTCTGCTGATTCAATCAACCGGCAATACTATAAGTACCTATTGTGATTCCTATAGAATCGAACAGGTAATCCGTAACCTGATATCTAATGCCATTAAATTTTCATCCCACAACAAAAAAATTACAATTGAAGTCAGTTTTAATCGGTTTATTGATGGGAATGAACAGGCTACCTCAGCTCCTTTTGTGGTTGTTTCAATCAAAGATGAAGGTATTGGCATTCCTGAGGAGGAATTACATTCTGTATTTGAAAAATTTATTCAAAGCAGTGCAACCAAGACCGGAGCTGGCGGTACAGGCTTAGGATTAGCGATTTGCAAAGAAATAATCAAAGCGCATTCAGGGAAAATCCAGGCAGAAAATAATCCAGCAGGCGGCTCAAAATTTAGTTTTATGTTACCGTATGATCCAAAAACAGTATGACACAATTCAATAATAGTAAAATCATATTGCTTTCTCCAAAAACACTTCGGCGGCACTCAGGGGACAAAAAAAACTCTCACTACGATCTTCGTTATAAGTCTGCAGATAAAGTGGAATCGTATTGTTTCTGGAAGACCTGTCCCCCTCATTTTTGCATTATTAGATAATAGAAAACAGTGATGCTTCTAAAGTTAGAATTGCTGTATTTCGGGTTTTGCAATTGACAACGCTTAGTTTGCATTACAATAATAGGGCATTTTATTAATTAAATTAACAAATATATTTCGGGTTTTAAAATGATTAGTGTCTTTGATATGTTTTCTATTGGTATTGGACCTTCAAGTTCCCATACAGTCGGCCCCATGAGAGCGGCCAAATTTTTCGTTGAACATTTAGAAGAAGAAGACGTTCTTACTCAAACTAATCGTGTTAAAATTGAACTTTTCGGCTCTCTAGGTCAAACAGGAAAAGGCCATGGTACCGGTAAAGCGGTGGTATTAGGCCTGTCAGGTGAAAGCCCGGAAGATATTCCCGTAGATTCGATAGATAGTATTATAGAAAAGGTTGAAAATACACAGTGTCTTTCATTAGCAGGAAAGCACAGTATCTCTTTTCCAAAGAAGGGTACCATTGTCTATCACCGCAAAAAAGCACTTCCTGCGCATGCGAATGCCATGACCTTATACGCTTTTGCTGGTGATGAATTACTGCTTGAAAAAACCTACTATTCCATCGGTGGTGGATTCATCGTTGAGGATTGTGATTTTGATGATGAAAAAGATAAAGCACTATCATTGCACCTGAACATCAAACGTCCCTACACTTTTACCTCCGCTGATCAATTGGTGCAACTTACCACTGATAATGGGATTTGCATCAGTACTTTGATGATGGATAACGAAAAATGTCTCAATGAGGAAAGTGTTATTCGAAAGAAACTGCTGAACATTTGGCAAGCAATGAAAGATAGCGTTGAGCGCGGTATCCATACCGAGGGCATTTTGCCGGGCGGACTACAAGTAGCCCGTAGAGCGCCAGATTTATACCGTTCCCTAAATGTTGAAAACAGCAATGATGCTTTGTCTGCGATGGATTGGACGAACCTATTTGCTTTGGCGGTTACCGAAGAAAACGCCGCAGGCAGCCGAGTAGTCACTGCACCAACTAACGGTGCTGCCGGTGTCATCCCGGCTGTACTTTGCTACTACGATAAATTTGTTAAACCTGTCACCGATGAAGCTTGCATCCGTTATCTGTTAACCGCCGCAGCGATTGGTATCTTGTATAAAACCAATGCTTCTATTTCAGGGGCTGAAGTTGGTTGTCAAGGAGAGGTTGGTGTTGCATGTTCAATGGCTGCCGGTGCCCTAACTGAAATTATGGGTGGCTCTCCCAGACAAGTGGAAAACGCTGCAGAAATAGGTATGGAACATAATCTGGGCTTAACCTGCGACCCTATTGGGGGACTCGTACAGGTACCATGTATTGAACGTAACGCCATGGGATCCGTAAAAGCGATTAATGCCTCAAGACTTGCCTTAAGAGGGAGTGGGACCCAAAAAGTCTCTACCCAGAGAGTGTCACTTGATAAAGTGATTAAGACCATGTGGGATACCGGTCTTGACATGAAAACAAAATATAAAGAAACCTCACGCGGAGGATTAGCTGTTAACATTATAGAATGTTAACAGGGTAAAACCTGTTGTAGTTGCACAACTAGAACAAAGCAAAATGTCTAAAATCAATTCCTACTCATTTCATTGACGGCATAGGTCAGCGCCATTAAATCTGCTACGCCCCCCATTGTCAGGTTCATGGCCTGATAAAGGCTGTTCCGTTCTTTCAACCAGGGAACAACATCAATTCCTGTGGATAACAAATGGTTCAGTTGGCTACCGTCCGATTTTAACTGATGGATGCCGTTGACACCACCACGGTGATAGGCTGTTGTGTCCTCGGTGTGGCACATCAAATTGGCCATCATATAAAATGAAGCAGTATTGAAATCCTGAGTTTCAACTAGTTTTTGCTGAAAAAGCGGTAACGCAATTTCGAAAACGGCAGGTAAACCGTTTAAGCATTCATCTACAATACCTCCAGTATTGTAGACATTTCTCACCCGATTTCCATTGGTAAAGTCACGGGTGTTATTCATTAATTCAGCGGCAATTTCGGAAATACCATCCCTGATATTCGTCGCTGTTTGGGCTGCGATTAAAAACAGTCCACTTAGAAAAATATATCCTTTATGGGTATTTGTCCCACAATGAATCATCATTCTGCTCTCCGCCCTTTTTCCGATTGCTTTTAACTCAGATACAGAGGTTCCCTCATCCAGGTGGTCATTCAACTCCAGAAGATAAGTACCCAACAGATCAATGGAGCGCTCCATTATTTCAAAGCTTAAATCATGATGGGAGCCATTGTTGGCCTGATCGACCAGGCCGGGTTTAGGTGTCAGGTTTAACTCTAGCGACGCTCCGCATTGCAATGATTCAATCAGTTTCGGAGGTGATAAATTTTGCCAGTATGCACATGGCGGTGTTTTGAATTTCTGTTGAATCATGATTTTTATTACGAATGCATTCCATGGCTGCCCGATGGCATATCAGACAGCGTCTTTGAGAGAGTCCTAGCGTTGTACGACTAATTTGCCGATGCTCTCGATTATACACATCAATGTCCAGCAATCTTGCCGCTGGAACGGATGTTTCAATTTCAATGGTACGTTTTTTAACGGATTCCGGCGGTTCGGAACAGCTTAAAACAGCAAACCAACCGGCGTTATCCCGACAATCAAAGCACGTCTCTGCCGAAAGTATTTTCTCTAATTGTCGTTTTCCCCAACGAAACAATGCCTCTGATCCATCAGGTGTTTTTTTCCTTCCGGGAATATTTAAGGTCAACATGATAACGCTCGGCATATTGCGGTCGAATGTATCCTGAAGACGATTTCCCCTGTGTTCCCGGTCTTCCAGCAGCTTAATCCTGAACTGCTCTAACGGCGTCAATAATGGTTCCATCCCGATATTCGATAACGGCGATTACCTCATCAGTAAACGCCAATGGTTTGGGAGTCCCGGTGATTGATACAATTTCCTGTTGTAATTCATGAATGTCCTTAACTGGTAACTTCCTTTTTTTCAGCTCTGCTTTTAAATCTGCATATTTTTCATTTACAGCAATGCCACGCTCGGTGACAACCACATCGACAGTTTCTCCAGGGGTGGTGATGGTTGTGACTTCATCTTTGACAATCGGTAACCGCCCCCGAATTGAGGGTGCCACAATAATGGACATTTTGGCCCCTGCGGCAGTATCACTATGACCACCGGTATTGTGTAACAGGTAACCATTGGATTCAGTATTAACATTGACATTGAAATTTACATCGACTTCAGTGGCGCCTAAAATAACGGCATCCAATTGATTGACAATCGAACCACTGTTAAATGGGTTGGCGTACATGTCAGCGCTGATTTCCAAATGATTGGCATTTTTCCCGATAGATTCAGCCGCTTTCAGGTCGAAACACTGAACATCAAATAGCCTATCGAACAGCCCTTCTTCCAACATATCCACAAAATACCCGGTAATACCTCCCGAACCAAAGCTCCCTTTAATTTTACCCTGTTTCATCTTATTACGAACGTTATTTGCGACAGCCAGGGATGTCCCCCCGGAACCCGTTTGAAAAGAGAATCCATCTTTCAACAAGCCAGCTGTTTCAATGACATCGGCGGCATGCTTAGCAATCATCAAACCAATGGGGTCTGTCGTAATGCGGGTGGTGGTCGAAACGATTTTGGAAGGATCTCCTAAATTTTCAACCGTCACTACATAATCCACATCCGATTGGCAGATAGAGATGGGGGTATTTGGATAAGGTTTCAGGTTATCAGTCACAGCAATTACAGTATGGGCAAACATAGCATCTGAAAAGGCATATCCCAGACTACCACAAGCTGATTTCCCGGATACTCCGTTCATGTTCCCATAAGGGTCGCAGGACGGAGCTGCAATAAAGGCGACATCAACAACGAGTTCACCGGTTTTCATAGCACGGGCCCGTCCACCATGAGTTCGAACGGTAGTCGGACATATCAGTTCCCGGGTGGAAAGCATTTCCCCTATCAAACCGTTGACACCCGATTCGAAACGGGTAATCGTACCGTTTTGAATGTATGGAATCAACTCAGCATGAACCGGGTGAATCGAACTGGAGGCGATACCGATATCCTTAATACCCAGGGCGTCAATCTCCTTGACGATGGCGTTCAGTAAAAAATCACCGTTTCGCAAGTGATGGTGGGTAGCAATGGTCATCCCATCTTTTAGACCAGATGCAATAATGGCTTCACGAATGTTCGGTAATAGTTTACTGATTCCATGATTAATTCGCTTGATTTTCCGGGTAGCCCGCATAGTATCAGGCATTACGCTATAAGAATCCGTGAAGGGGATACATGATCGATTGTTGAACGTTTTCGGAATCCACCTGCCTAATTTATTTTGAACCATATATCACCTCATCATCCAATTCATAATCCAAAATTCCCTGGGCAATAGCAGTCTTTATAACACGGACCGCACGTTTTACCACAGGCGCATCCACCATTTTACCATTCAATGAAATAACACCTGTTCCCATTTCCCTGGCCTTAATAATCGCTTCAATCACTGCCTTGGCGTAATCGATTTCTTCCGGCTTTGGTGCAAAAACCTCATGAACAATATCGATTTGTCTGGGATTGATCAGTGATTTTCCGGTAAAGCCCAGTGTTTTAACGAGTTCCACCTCCGTCCGGAAGGCTTCCATATCAGATACATCGGAAAAAATAGTGTCGACGGCCTGAATTCCTGCAGCTTTCGCCGCCCACACCACCCGGGTTCTGGCATGGAATAACTCATTCCCTTTTTTCGTCCGTTCGATTTCCATGGAGGCTGTAAAATCTTCTGCACCAAAGGCTAAAGCGATGATTCTTTGGGAACAATTAGCAATTTTAAAAGAGTTAATGACACCTTGAGCACTCTCAATGGAAGGGATAATTTTAAAAAATCCGATTTCAACCCCGAGTTGTTCTTCATATTCGGTTAACTCTGTGTCCAGCCGTTCGACGATTTCCGCACGATCGGCTTTGGGAAGTCGTAGTCCATTCGGTAGTTCCGGCAAAACCTCCTGCAAATCTTGATGCCCTAAACCCGTATCCAGTGGATTGATTCTCACAAAAATTTCTTTGTTGCGGTTCTTATAATTATGCAAAAAACTCTTCACCAGTTGTCTGGCTGCATCTTTTTCCGTTAAGGGTACAGCATCTTCCAGATCTATGAACACCGCGTCACAATTAAACACGGGAATATTCTGGAGCATAGAGGGCATGTTTCCGGGGACGTAAAGTATCGTTCTCCGCAGGATAAATTTTTTATTCTGATTCATCGGTCTCCTCGATAAAAATAGTACTCGTACCTGCACTCGGGGAAAGATGGCGTTCCACCCCATCAACATGGAATTCAGTCAACATAATCTCACAAGATGCAAATACATTGGCTTCGAACAAGTGCCCTCCCAAAACTTCTCCTGACGATTTAGACATCAGTACGTGTAAATGGCAATCAACATCTCCTTTTTCATTAGGAAATAGATTCCCCTCCAATCCCAGTAACTCTAATGGTCCTTCAATCACATGCACATTCATTCTTGGTTCTGTGATGGGGAGTCGGGCACCCGCTTTTATTCCTCTGAATTTAACATCGGAAATTGATCCAACAGCGGATACCAGAACCGCATATTTAACATTAGCAGACTGAGCAAAATCGGTGATTTTCTCCACCAGGTTTTCACCTCGAGAAATTTTTAAGATAAATCGTCTTCCCTGGGTACACTCTTTAAACCATCCTCCTTTCATGCCGCCTCCTGTGATCGCATAATTGCTGCTATCAGACGGGCTTCAATCGCATAATCCAAAGCGCCCCGATCACTGACCCGAATGCTGCCTTTGGAAATATTCATGGTTTTCAGCACCTGTTCTATTTTTTCCCGGATCAAATGTTCAAATTGTTTGGCCACAGTCGATTCGATTTCGATCTGAAGCGTATCCGCCGGCTCAACAAACACCATCATATCACTGGATTGCATGGTTCCAGACTGTGCTTTGCGTTGTATGATCATTGTTAAAGTCTCTCATTTTCATTGGTGATTAACCAGTCACGATTAAACGCACTTGAATTTACAAACTCAAGGGTAGTAGATGGAAGAAATTGCTCCAAATCGTTTTGTTGATTTTCCCTTAACATGCGTCTTACGGTTGAGGCGCTGATAATTTTGTGATCCAGTGTGGAACACCTGGGAATTTCGATCAGATCAATTCGATACCGACTCAATTGTTGTTTCATGTGATGATTATAATAGGCGGTTGTTTGACAATAGGGTTCATTCCCAACAAACCGCCGTCGTACGTCGAAGAACGGTGCCACAAAATTTCCAAATAGATGTAAATCTATTTCGATTTGTTGATTTGAAGCAAGGTTTTGATCCTTTAAAAAATAGTTGGGAAACGTTATCTGACTAACAGCATACGGCCCACTAGGAATGACGGAAATGCGGTCGATATCGGAAACCCCTTTTAGGATCAGCTCCAATCGAACTGGAAAAGGAAAACTGGAGCGATCCTCTTCTACAACAATGATATAGAGATGATCACATTGTTGCAAAGCCTGTTCAATTAAATATCGATGTCCCAATGTAAACGGATTGCAGTTGACCACGATACAGCCATTATCTCCAGGGTTTTTCTTATCGGATAGATGGTGCAAATATTGATTAATCCCTTTGCCATATTCCAGTAATACCACATGAGATCCACAATATAAGCGTTTGAAATTGAGTGACTGAAAACTTTGGCTGAACTCCGGTTTGGTAAACACAAAAAAATTATCTAAACCAGTATCAATTCCAGTTTGCACCAAAGTTGTCACTAACTCAGGAAATACTTCTCCGGTTTGATACTCCGGATCCACAGCAAACATTTTCAATATGCAACCATGTCGTGCTCCCAAACCAACAATATTGCCTTGCTTCATACAAGCCACAAGATTATCGTATGGAAGTTCGAATGCCAGATCAAATTTAGCAAGAAAAGATTGCGCCTGCTGAATATCAGATGGATGGATTAAGTGATGAATTTTCACAATTCGAAAAACTGATTGAAAGTTAAACTGGTAATCATTTAGGAGAAATACAAAACATATAGGGAAGGATATACAAATTACCCGATAGATCGTCAATAAGATCTTGAAATAATTTAATCAAATGATGACATACGCAATATTTTATTTCAACACGACCTTCTCTTGCCACAGATTTTTAAGAAAAAAAAAGGGAAAAGGGGTCAAATCTTTCCCTGACCTTTGTTTAAAGTGTAAATTGGTTCATCTATCTCTGTTTTCACTTTTCTGATATAAATTTCTTGCCTGAATACGCTAAATCTCTATATTACGCCCCCATTCTTACCTTTAAAACCTGTTCTGGTTAACCTGCTACTTCATACATATGGATGCTAAGTATCATCTAATGAAGGCGTGAAAATATTACTTTCCGGGATTTCTGAATTAATGTTATCAGCAGACAGTTCAGCTTTAACCTAAGTCAAAGAGAGACTGTCCACCCCTATTTTCTTAGTGTATTAACAAAAATGATCCGCTATACTTGTTTTCAAAACTGATAACTATTTTTAGGAAAAATGATGATAAGTAGATCTTTAAAATTAATACTAATTACAGCAGCAAGTATATCAATTTTAATATCATGCGGTAGTTCGGGTGATGATTCGGGAAGCACCACAGCTACAACCATAACGACAACTCCATATCAATGTGTAACAGATTCATCGGTGGTAAGGGATACAACCAATGATTCTACTTTTGAAGCAGAATTAACAGATAAGCAATGTAGTTTTACTTACACAAAAGACTTAGGTGTTACGCCAAAAGATGTGTATTTCGTTTTTACGAATGATGGCATAAGTGATACCACCAGAACACCTCAAGTCAGTTCAACTTCCTCCCCAAACAACTCTCAGAAAAGTGGAAATGCTTTCAATATTAATACTGATATTTCACTCAGTGAGTTTGATAAAGAAAATGGAATCGCACTGCGAGGTATACCTGAAGCAACTGCGTTTAATGAAAACCCTCCGACTTTCAAAAGTTCATCAAATAAAAATTATAATAATAGTTTTATTGAAATACCAGACCCTGTTAGAGCTGCGGTAAACGATACATTTGATTTTATAATAAAAGAAAATGGTACGACAAAAGCTGCTACTTTAAGGAAGCAGGTTATTGTATCAGGTATCACTCTTAATATTTGGGTTGCAGATGATTCTTATGCTGGTGGTTCTTGTAACTTATATGCCGCTACATGTTTAACAGATGTAATGTTGACAGCGTTTGCAGATAAATTTTTATTGATCGGTGCCGATAATGATATTTACGATTGGATAACGAATATATATGGTCTCCCCTGGGGTAACCATAGTTATGACTACTACATCCCTAGTACTGCCCAAACTGAAATTGATATTTTGTTTAAAGATATTGATAATGACGCTAATAATACTCTTACAACAGGCCCAAATGGTGGTGTTGTTGGATATTTTTGGGCAAAAGATAATTATAAGAAAGTAGATCCATCCTACCCCAATGAGCCGTTGATATCCTACTCAAATGAGCGGTTGATTTTTTATATGGATGCCTATTTTGCGGCCAAAGATGATGGTGTTTCCGGTTGGCAAATTTCTGATTATTGGCCAGCCGAAGTTGTATCCACACTGACACATGAATTTCAACATATGATTCACTTTTATCAGAAATCCGTTTTTAGAGAATCAGGGGGATCGGAAACCTGGATCAACGAAATGGCATCCATGGGTGCAGAAGATCTGATTGCGGATAAACTTGACGTTATCGGTCCCAGAGGTGTATCCGGTCCGACTGCCGGGTCAAGTGGTAATACTTCCGGCCGACTGCCTTCTTTTATAAATTCCAATTATAGAGGTGTTTCTGATTGGTATACAGGAAATGATGTATTCATTAGCTATGCACTGAACTATGCCTTTGGCGCTTATTTATCCAGAAATTTTGGAGGTGCGGCATTTTTCCAAAAAATGGTTCAAAATGATAAAACTAATTATCAGGCTATAGAAAGTGCTTTAGACGCTTTAGGTTATTCAAATGAAAACTTTGAATCTGTATTAAGAAAATGGGCTGTGGCTACTATTTTATCTGATCAAACTACCACACCTTTAGGTTACCGGTTCAATACGGGCGCTTATATGACATCAACAATAGGATCAATTACATACAATTTAGGTTCTATCAATATGTATAATTATGACTATGAAAGTCTGAGCGGCCCCAGTTTTTTTAATACCAGCAATCTCAGCAACTTGAGTACTGAGTATAAAACTTCAAATATCTATTATAAAGCTGGAGTAGGTTTAACGGGGGCCTTTTCAAAAGACATTACACTTTATTCAGGAGTAAAATTTTCACTTATTTTGAAATAGTAAAAAATGAAAATCCGAAACATTAGCCGAGTATTACTTATAATAATATCCAGCTTATGGCTTTCATATGGTTGTCATGCAAATGACAACTTTAAGAAGCCAGATAGAACCTTAATAATGATAGAAGGGATAATAACAATTAAGGGATCAGAACCGAACACTTATGTAAATTTAAAAACCACCAACAATATTAACTATGCTATTGTTGGTGGTTTGAAAGAAAAATTACAAAATTTTTATCAATATAAAACTGTTAAATTAGAAGGTGAAGTAGTTAAAGAAGCAATTGGCCCAGTATTCCCGGCTAAGTTTCTGGCACATCAGTTGAAATAGGGGTCATATGTTACTGTCCCCCCCATTCTTACCTTTAAAACTTGTTCTGGTTAACCTGGTACAACATACATACGCGCAAAATAAGGGTATACGTTACACAAAAAGTACTTCTTGCTGCCAGCGTCGCAATTCATTCCCATTTGGCATTCCTTTCTATGATATGATCATGTTAATAACAATGAAGCTTACTATAATGCAACCAGCAGACAGTTTATCCTTAAGCTAAGTTAAAGAAAGACTTGACCCTTCTTCTAATTTAAAATATGCGGTTTATCAGACTAAATTTAGAAAATTGTCGAATTTATTAATTATAATCTACTGAAATTAATTACTAATAGAATATCATAAGTAATATGTGTCAATTTAAATCTTTTTAACTTAATTACGTGTTATAGTGGTTCTTTTAAACTATTTATCTAAGAATTTATTCCTTAATTCATTTTTACATCATATGATTTAAGTAAATTTATAGAAAATAGAAAAAAAGTGAATGGGAAAAATTGAATTCTCACTGAAAGATGGCAGTTGCTATAGTAAAAAAATAAGAAGGAGTAAAAATTGATGGATAGTAGCTTGTGTGCAGAAGATAATATAGAGTTAGATAAATGGATTGGTTCAGAATCACCAATCGACCGGGATAACGCAAGCAGAGCATTAAAAGAGGTCAAACATATCCTAGATGGTTTCGGAGTGTCTTTCTTCCTTCGACAAGGAACCTGCCTTGGGGCGATTAGAGATAACGCTCTACTACCGTGGGATGACGATGTTGATATCGGTTCGATAATCGGATATCATGGTGTCACCGAGAAGTCACTGGACCCGATTGTTAAAGCATTCAGAGACAACGGTTTTCTGACCAGAATAGATAGTATGAGTGTCAGCCCATATATACCATTGGTCAAGTATTCAACCAGAATTGATTGGCAATGCTATAAGCCCGTTGATGATTACATCATTCATTTCCCTTTCTTAAAAGTCCCTCTGGACCTATTAAAGTCATTAAAGGAAATATCCTTTCTTGGTGAGACTTTCCTTGTGCCGAATCCACCTGAGAAATATTTACGTCTTAAATATGGGGAAGATTGGAAAATTCCCAAAAAGCCTGGTACGTATGAAGAGGATGTATTGAAGCAAGTTGCTGAAATGCCAGCACCTAATAATGCGGGAAAACTCAGGCAGTGGATGGCCAAATACTTTCCATCCCAGCGTCTAAGTATAATTCAGGCTCTGGACCAGCGAGGGAATCCGATTTGTGGTTGTGAGGTCGATCTTGTGGGATTGGGTTGTTTTAAAACTAACAAACAAGGGTACGTCCGTTTCTATGTTCCTCGGGTAGATTACCATCCACTCACAATCAGGTATGAAGATAATAAGGCGTCCAACTACGTGCAAAAGATTAAACCCGCCACAACATATATTTTTCAAGCGAAAGAAACACGACTTGCAGCACAAGATAGTGACAACATTTTGGTCGAGCAACCCCGTAACTAGAACCATTCTTTCATTTCTGAAAATATATTTCCCCAAATGGGCTAACCACAGCCCCTTCACCCCGAAAACCCACTGCTTTTAACCCTCACTCTTTTAATCAGTCGATTTAATTTCATTTAGAACTGAAAATACTCCAATATTGGCTTTAAGATTCGATGTATATAAGTGGTAGAATGACTATATCACTGCTAGACTTTATTTGTGAAAAGTACTAATTTCCCAGATATTAGTTTTATAAATATAAAACAAGTTTCTTCTATATAAACCCACTCTTATGACTAATTATAAGCTCCCGAATCGAATCACACAGGAAACGTTAATAATAACACTTGTTATGTCTCTTCTGATTACTTTGTTTGAATTGACAAAAAATTTCCTTTTTCCAAGTATTACCATTTGGCAATCCCATTGGATTACCATCGCATTTAGTACATTTGTGGGCGGAACCGTTTCCTACATCATTCTGAAAAAAATTCACTATTTATACGATAATGCTTTGAAGGGAGCAAATGAAAGAAGAATATTGGAAGAACAGGTTTCCGAAATTAGTGAGACCGAAAAAAGAAATATCGGTAAAACTTTACATGATGGATTAGGTCAGCATTTGACTGGTATTTCATATATGGCGAAAGCACTTTCTTCAAAACTAAAAAAAGAAAATCATCCCTCCGCAGAACAAGCTTTAAAAACGACTGAACTACTTACTAAAGCAGTAGAGATGACAAGGAACCTGGCGAAGGAGGTCTATCCGGAAGAATTGGAACAGCATGGTATTTTAATTGCGTTAGAAGCGCTTGTTAATAATGTTAAAACTATTTTTTCGTTAAAATGTACCCTCACATGTTCACCCTCTCTTTCTTTTCCAACCGCCAACCTGGAACGTGATTTATATTATATCGCACAGGAAGCGGTTAATAATGCTGTTAAACATAGCAGTGCTTCAGTAATTAATATTAGCCTCCTAAAAACTAATAAAACGCTGACCCTAAAAATTATTGACAACGGAATCGGTATTGATCCTGCGAAAGACTCCGGTGGGCTTGGATTGTCAATCATTAAATATCGCTCTAATAGAATCGGAGCAGTTGTTAAATGGGAAAACAACTCTACTGGCGGCACTGTTGTTACTTGTATTTTAAAGGAGGCTTAACCATGCGATTCTTGTCGATAATGATTGTGGATGACCATCCTATAGTACGAAGTGGCCTGACTCAACTACTGGATCAAAAAGAGGAGATGGGGATGAATGTGGTCGGATTGGCAGAAAATGCTAAGGAAGCACTTGCTTGCCTTGAAAAAACCAAACCAAATTTTGCCATCATCGATATTTCTTTAAAAGGTTTAAGTGGACTAGAACTGATTAGAAAAATTAGAGATGTAAATGATTCCATTTTAATACTCACGCTATCCATGCATGATGAAAAACTTTATGCTGAAAGATCATTAAAGGCAGGGGCCAACGGTTATTTAATGAAACAGGAAGACCCCGAAAAAATAATTGAAGCTATTATTTCGATAAAAAATGATGGTATTTATTTAAGCCCCAAAATAAAAAATTCAATTCTAAAAAACCTGATAAAAGGATTCAATCCAAATGAGAAATCCAAAATTGATCTTTTGAGTGATCGGGAACTTGAAGTACTAAAAAAAATAGGAAATGGAAAATCAACCAACGATATCGCTTCAGAATTAAAACTCAGTCCAAAAACCATCGAAACCTATAAAGAACATTTGAAAAGAAAGTTGGAATTAAAAGATAAAAATGAACTTCTAAAGGAAGCAATAGTATATACCAAAGTGTTTTCTTAAACATCATAGATTTTTCCCCTAGACCGCATCAGGTTTTCCCCTGATTTTCACTTAATAAAAAACTATATACGCTAAGCTCTTTTATATATTTGTAGGAAAATATTAAAGATTTCAGAAAGGTTAGCATCCTACGACAATGGTAACATTGTGGTTTCGTTTCAAGTGGTCTATTTTTGGATAGTCACTGAGTGCCAGCGATTCCTCGAATATTATTAGGACTGCCGTGGCTTCGAGGATGGCCAGATTCAGCACTATTGCATTTATATTCAGTATTTTTGTTATTTTGGCTCTATTCAAGATGGGGCCGGTGCCACTGGTGGTTACAGTTTAGGAAGCATTTCTTCATTAATCGGTGCTTTTACCGTGGCTACCGCTTTTGCAGTGTCTTTTTTTTGTCATGACAAGACTTCACTTTCCTGCTTCGAGTTCATATCAACGGCTGATACCCCCCCTTCAGTAAATAGTGTTTACTGATACAAAAAAACGATAATTTACGATTAAATTAAGTGAAAATGATGGTGATTAATGCAGGTATACTGCTGCTAAGGCAGATAAGGCAATTTAAAGGGAAAAAATGAACGATAGGATTTCCAAACTTTTGTTTGATAAACGTGACTATGAGCTTCTTCAAATTGTTAATGATGTCCTTAAAAAGGATCAGATACAAGGGCATGCTCGCCAAATGTACAATCCGTTGTTTCACCCCAACGGAATTAAAGAAATGGCTGAAACCAAGGGGTTAAGAGTAGCATATGCTGTCGCTTCTCTGATCAGTTCTCTCGAAGACGAAGATGCGGATCGACGTATCAACGCCTTGCGTGCTCTACGCCATGAAGTCGTCGATACAGCACCTGGCGCAATGCCAAAAAACACAGCCAGGGTTTTGCTGGAAATCATGAAAGAACTGGTTAGATCCCATGGTGATGTTCGTCGTCAATTAGAGTTGGCACACGACTTCCGGATTGCGGCCACAGGCAAACCTCATATCATCCGTCGACATCTCAAATTATACCATTTGCTGGAAATGCCTGAGGAGTGGAACCAGATTGCTTTTGATGACCATGTTCATGATGCAAATACCAAAGGGCGAAAATCATCCACCCACCTGATAATGGATGCCTGGATAAAAGGTATCAGACGTTTGCGTGTCATTCACTACAACTATATCGCTCCGAGTTTTGCAAGCGAACTACTGGCAGCTGCTGAAATAATGGGAATGGATATTCGCATCGGTATTGAATTCCCAGTTAGATTTCGAAATAAATATATCCAGCTAATCTGGGTGCCAAGAAACTTCTCTAGTGCGAATGAATTTATGCACTTTCTGGATGAAGCGCCTGTTAAGCGAATTATGGAAAAAGGACGGCAGGTTTCCGAATACCAGCGCATTCATATTATGAAGCTTTTTGATGAATTTAATCGGATCCATTTAATGGAAATTGGTAACTCCTGTGGAATCGAAATACCTCCACTAGAGGAAAAGGCTTTCTTAAAATTTGTCGGAATCGGACAGATGTCAAAACTGCATCTGTCTAAATTCATCCACCTTCATATTTCAAACACTATCAATCAGGCCAGAAACCAAAGATCTAAAACACAGCTTGGGAATAACTCAAAGGATCATCCAGTATCGGCTGTAGCCGATGATGAAATATGTAGCGAGATTGACATCGGGCAATTGATCGAACACTATCTTGAACCAGATCAAAATCCCGAACAGCGGGATTGGGAAAAAATCGAAGATCCGGATTCAGTTCCTGAATTTTTAAGACTAAGCCCTTCTGAATTACTAGACCAACTAAATCCCTTACGTTCCGAATACAGTTACACACTGAATTTAACCAAACTTGATGTCGCAGATGTTTTGGAGATCATTTATGATTGCAAGGGAGGGGTCACACGGCTTGAAATATTCAATCTCAAGGACTATGCAGCTGGTCTGACAGAACATCTAGCCGATATCAGTGAACTTCAGGCAGCCATCAATAAAAGGAATGTGATTATTCTCAAACGGGTAATCAACACCATCATCGATAAATTACCTACTTTAGATCATTCAGATCATGAAGATCGTGATCAGAAGCTGAATGCCATTTTATATGACATAGAACAATTCGCTGCCATATATAACAATCGTTCTTTGAAAGCCCGTATTGGCAGTGATTCGACCGGACGATCGCCCAGAATGCATGGTATGGGCCTGGCATTGATTGAAACTTTACCAGTGCGGGCTCAGCGTCAAATCAGAAGACGAAATGGTCCAACCCGTGAAGTTATTCCAGTTAACATGGCTGCTTTTCGACAATTATCATTTATTCCAAAACAGAATAACAGGGGTTTTCTTAAGTTTTTTTCCCGGCTAACCCAATATTTGGATATTTTTCAGGGAGTTGGACACAAGCGGGTTTTAGGCTGGAAAGTACAGGACACTTCTATCCGTATGCAGGCTCCTGGTAATATTGTGACGTTAGGAGGCGTACAACAAGGTGAAATAAATCCGTTTGAGGTTCCGCTGTCATCTTCCCGGAAGACCCGACAGCATTTTAACATACGCTATCTAAATTCCCGATTAAAGAATTTCCTGAAAGTGCTGATTGGTTTTATCCCGGCGTTTGCAACATTTGCTTTAACCAAGGACTGGTGGCTGTTAGCCTATGGCGGTGCGTTTATCTGGTTTGCCATTACCGGCCTGCGTAACATATGGCAATCTGTACTGGGTGGTGGTGGGTTACACCGTTCCCCGTTGTTACGCTGGAATGACTATGTCAGTTGGGATCGGCTCACCGACTCACTGATGTATACAGGCTTTTCAGTGCCTTTGCTCGATTTACTGATAAAAACCATCATATTGGAAAACGGGTTAAACATCACAACGACAACACACCCCGTTGCCCTATACAGTGTTATGGCTTTGGCCAATGGTATCTACCTGTCCGGCCACAATGTCATTCGTGGTTTACCGAGTAAGGTAATTCTTGGAAACTTTTTTCGGTCGGTACTCTCCATTCCAGTTGCTGTTTTCTTCAATGAAACAATTGGGTTGATAATGGGTGTTGCCGGAATAGCAGGCATTGATTTTATTCTTCAAAAATGGGCTGCGGTTATTTCCAAAGCTGCCTCAGATCTTGTGGCTGCGGTTATTGAAGGTTTGGGGGATCGTTTCGATAATATCCGCCTTCGCTTTCGTGATTATCGACAGAAATTAACTGCCCTGATCGATGTATATTCACGACTGGAAGTGATGTTTCCCGAAACTCGAACTACTGAAATTTTGAACCATTCACATCAATCAGTGGATCAACTCAAAACAGAAGTGCGCGATCTTGAGCAGATTATCATGGTTCATGCGCTGGATCTACTATATTTTTGGATGTACCAGCCAAGAGCCCGTACTGCATGGCTAAAACTACTTGTTTCAGTTAGTGAGGACGAATACGACATCCTGATTAAATCCCAATTGGTCCTTGAACGCAATCGAGATATCAGCCAGATGATGATTGATGGTATCTTGGGGAAAGACTTCACCAAAGCACTAGCCTTTTACCTTTCGCGTTCTTCTGAGTACCTCCGTTTTATCAAACATCTGGAGGTCTAGTTACTATAAGATTTGGAACTCGATCTCGACCTCCCAACTCAGTGATCAGGGACCTGAAAATGGGCCGGAAATTTTTAGTGACGAAGAGGATTTAAAGGAAGGAGTCGATCGCAAAGTGCGCCTAAGAAAAAGAATACGAATACCCCCACAAAAGTATAGACTGATCCAAGAGGGAGCTTATACAGATTAACGGCAATGGCAAGGATTGCTCCGCCGACTATGGTGAATATACCAGCGCATTCCCCACCAAATTTAAAATGAAACAAACCAAAATAAAGCGGTAAAAACACCAGCAATATCCTGGAAGAAGCAACAGACAGTTCAATCAGATAGTCTGGACGTAATAGTGAAAAAAGGAATACAACAACTGTCATTAAAAAAGTGAAAAATCGCCCGACAAACATACTCTTCCGCATTCTAAAAACGTCACGGGTCATCATCGAAGAAAGGGTGAGAATGATAGAATTTGAGGTTGAAACCGATGCGAAGATGATACTCAAGCCAAGCAGTAAAGACAGTATCATACCCATTTGCCCCATCAATTGAACAATTACCGTATCCCGGTCTGTGATCACAGGTAATATCCCTTCCAAACTTCCTGATTTGGCTGCAAATCCGATCAGTGTTACAAAAATTGTGTACACAGCTCCGAAAATAGCAAAGAGAATGATCATTTTTTTTATCCCACTAGGCTCCTTTATAATGAAGAGACGTTGGACAACCTGGGGATTTGTCAAGGCGAAAAAAGCCCACGGTAATGTGATGTTGATGAAAAAGAGTGGTGTCCATGCTTTGTTGGGAAAAGTTGAAATTTCAAGACCATTAAAGGTTTGCCCGGTCCAGGTCAAAACTGCAATCGCCACAATTATCATTAACAGGCCTTGTAAGGCATCTGTCACAGCTACCCCCCTCAATCCACCCATAAAAGCCCATATGAATATGATGATTGAAGCAATGGAAACCCCGGTGACGAATCCGATCCCGTAGTTTCCAAAAACCAAAGCCAAACCAATTACTTGAACAGAAGCGTACGGAACCAGTGCTATAAAGGCGATTATTGCCCCAAGTGATTCGGTGATTTTACCATATCGGTCGGAAAACATTTCCATGGGGGAAATATATCCATTGTCTTTTCCCAATTGCCAGATTCGCTTTCCATATACACTAAGTATAATAACCGTGGCCAATAAATACACCAGTTCAAATATCAATGCTCCGATACCGGTGCTATATGCCAACCCGACCAGGCCTACCATCATAAAAGCTGAATAGGTAGTGGCAGAATAGGTTAAGGCAGTTACAAACCAGTGAATCGAACGGCCGCCGAGGAAATATTCCTCCTGACTCTGTTTCCGTTTAGAAACAAAAAATACAATTAAACTTCCAATAACAATATAAATGCCTAGTAAAATGATAAACTGATTCATAAAAGCTGCTCGGTAAAAGGTGGTGGAGATAAGAAAACAGTTCAACCAAAAGACTCAATCTATAAATCGTTTTTTACAATAACACTATTTATATGGTCATTATCGGTGGTATAGTTTTAATCGAGTACGATGTTAAGGTTTTGCAGTTAGGGCGTCAAGGCTTGATTTCTTATTAATAAATAGGACTCAAATGAAAAGGCCGAAAAAATCGGACTTAAAGATATGGAACAAACACTAAAAACGCTTCAAAAGATGACACATTTATAATTGTAAATATATGCATTATTTTGAACGATTTTTCAGGGTAAGGTTATCCTGTAAGGGCAAAATATTATTTTCGGCCGTAAGCCTGGTAATCACCTCCATCATTTTAACCGATCCGCATTACCTATCAACGCCATCAATCGCATTAACTCGTTCAGATCATAGCTAATTTGTTGTTTTATAAAACATTTGCTGAGAATTCCCGATTTCATTTTACTGACTAGGATTTCCACTGGAATACATAGGAAATAGTCTTTTTCGGGCTGGGGATTTGAGACAAAAATATGGTTAAATGAATAAAATTATACCAAATTGGTGAATGTAATTTTAAAAGATCTTTAATAATAGCATGTTAACAGTTTTATTCAAAAAGTGTTTTACAGTAATTAATAGATTGTTCAATATGTAGTTAGTGAGCATTAACAAACATAGGTTATTTTGGCCAATAATATAAAATAACTCAACAAATATACACGCTCGTATAAAAGACGAAAAATTAACAATGAATGATCTTACAGACAGACAAACACAGATAATCAAAGAGTCTATAAACTTGATATCAAAGCAGGGGATTCAGGGATTGACTATCAAAAACCTTTCCAAAAAAATAGGCATCACAGAGCCGGCAATCTACCGTCACTTTGAGAGTAAAATGGAAATATTAGTAACGATTCTTGATTCATTCAAACATAAAAACTCTTTGAATCTAAAAAAAATAGCGGCCGAAAACATCCCTGCGATTCAAAAAATCGAAGCGATCTATTTTCATCACTTTAAAGTTTTTATTGATAACCCTGCACTACCTGCTGTCATTTTTTCAGAAGAAATTTTTAAAAATGATACCCAATTATCTGAAAAAGTTACTTCGATTATGAGCACAACTCAGAAAATACTGGGTGAAATTCTAAAAAACGGGCAGATCAATAATGAGATTAGAGATGATATTCCGATCAATTATTTGAAATTTATCATTATGGGGGCACTTCGCCGATTTATTTCACAATGGCGGATCACAGATTACTCCTTCAATCTGGAAGAAGAGGGTGGAGCGTTGTGGGAATCTGTCAAAAAACTGATTTCCAAAGGGTAATTTTATAGCAAACGACATTAGGAATGATCGTTGCTATAACTGGTGTTGGCGATGAAAAAAGCACGACATTTCTGTAAGCGATGGGATATGAACCTCGCTGATAACCCGTGAATCAAAGAAATTTTATATAGGGAGGCTAAAAAAAAAAATTTATATTATTTAAGTTAGTGAGTAATAACAAACATAATGGAGCAACTTTATGGATACACTTTTAAAAAAAATAGTCAAATATCCCTGGACGATTTTCTTCGTTTCAATAGCTATTTCAGCGGCATTTATGGTCGCCATGAAGGCCAATTCTCGTATGGAAACCAATCTGGACAAGTATATGCCCCAGGATCATCCTGCCTTTGTTTACAGTGATTTGGCCGAAGAGTGGTTTGATATCAAAGATGGGATTATTATAGCGATTGAAAATCAAGAGGGAATTTATAACTCCGGTACCATAAAAAAAGTTAAGGATTTGACGCGAGCCTTGGGTAAGCTAAAAGAGATTGATAAAAATGATATCACCTCCTTGTATACCGCTGAAAATATAATAGGAACTGAATTGGGGTTGGAGGTTAATGCTTTTTTCAAAAAGGTTCCCAATAATAAAACTAAACTGAAAAAATTGCAAAAAGAGGTTTTTGACAATGAAATGATTTACGGTCGCTTGGTATCCAGAGATGAAAAGGTGACGGTGATTATTGCAGAAATTGGTGATGATGTATTTTCCCAGAAGTTTTATCACCAAATATTAGAGCTGACTAAACAGTTTGAAGGACCGGAAAAAATTCATGTGGCTGGCAGACCGATTGTCGAAGGCACCATGGCTTATCTGGGCCCCAAGGATATGAAAAAGATGGTACCCATTGTCTTGTTGGTTATTGTCCTGGTTTTGTGGGTGATATTGCGAAGTGCCAAAAGTACTTTTTTTACGATGTTAGTCGTTATATTCAGTACGATTTGGGCTTTCGGGTTAATGGCTGCCTTTAACATTCCGGTATATGCGGTTTCTACTATGATTCCGGTGATGCTAATTGCCATTGGGGTTGCAGATGGAATCCATTTATACAGCCACTTACATCTTTTTTTATTGCAAAATCCAAACGCAGGAAAAAAAGAAGCCACCCTGGATATGCTCGCAGGGATGTGGAAACCGGTGGCGATGACTTCAGTTACTACTGCAATCGGTTTTATATCTCTGGTTACTTCCCAGGTGTATCCCATCAAATACTTTGGTTTATTTACCGCTTTTGGTGTAATGGCAGCTATGTTATTTTCTCTGGTCTTGATTCCTGCTGGTATTATGATTTTCGGTCTACCCAAATGGAAGAAGCCATCAAAAGATATAAGCGTTGGGAAAAAGAATTTTAGTTATACCTTTGCTGAAAAAGTGGTGAAATATAAATATTTAACGATCATCGGCACTGCAGTCATTATTATAGTATCTTTGACCGGCATCAGTAAGGTTTGGATTAACTCCAGTTTTCTGGATAAGTTTGAAAAAGATAGTGACATCGTTTTGACCGATAAATTCATCAATAAAAATTTTGGCGGAACCTCGAGCTTGAATGTGATACTAGAAGGCAATGATGAGAATATACTGAAAGATCCTATGGTTCTTGAGATGATAGATAAATTACAAAATGAGGTTGAACAACTGGAGATTGTCGGGAACTCGTTTTCACTAGCGGATTATCTAAAACGAATGAACAAGGTATTACACGCGGACGATCCGATCTATGACACAATTCCTCCTTCCAGTGATCTAATTGCTCAATATCTGTTATTATATGAGATGTCGGGTGATCCTGATAATCTCTGGAAAGTGACTGATTATAAGTATAAAAAAGCCAACATCACCTTTCAATTAAAGAGCGATAACTCAAAAGCTATCAATAGCGTAATTGCTATGATAAAAAAGCATGTTCCATACTTTCAGGAAAAAGGCGTCACAGTAAAATACGCGGGATCCGGTTATAAAGCATTGGTTTTCACTGATCTCATTCTTGAAGGACAGATCATCAGCTTGATTATGTCCCTGGTGATTGTGATTGCACTGCTGGCATTGATGTTCAAAAATCTTACACTGGGATTTATTGGTGCCATACCCATCATAATTACAGCTATTATTAGTTTCGGGGTGATGGGATTATTTAATATTCCCTTGAGTACGACCACAGCCTTGGTTTCCAGCATTGCTATCGGAATAGGGATTGATTATGCGGTCCATTTTATTGAGCGATACAAAATACATGCGCTTGAAACGGGTGATAAGGATCTGACAATTCGAATGACGATGCATCACTCCGGGCGGGCCATCATTTTTAATGCGATTGTGGTAATTGCCGGATTTTTGGTGCTGTTGTTTTCAGTATTCCCTCCTAACCGTTCACTAGGTGCGCTGGTATCCCTGAATATGTTTACCAGTTTTCTGGGAACAGTAACAATTATGTTTTTATTATTATATTTGTCCAATATATTTTTTAAACCCAGAAACGATTCTAAAAACTAGAGTGCTTTAACTCAGAAAAGGCCTTTCCAGCTGGAGGGCCATAACATTATAAAGAGGAAAAAATGAAAATACTGAAAAAAGGAGTGCTTCTGGTGATGACGGCGATGGTCTTTCCATTTCTGGCTGTTGCTCAAGCTGAAATTACCGGACTAATGGTGATTGAAAACGTTTACAATCGACCAGTCGGTGATGATATGGTGGGAAATTTAACCATGACTCTAACCAATTCCCGGGGAGAAAATAGAGTTCGTAAAATCAAACAATTTACAAAAGATTGGGGACCAACAGAGAAAAAAATCATGTTTTTTCAATATCCAGCAGATGTCCGGAATACGGCTTTTATGACCTGGGGGTATGATGAAGTGGGAAGAGATGATGATCAATGGATCTATTTACCCGCTTTAAAAAGAGTTAAACGGATTTCCAGTGACAGCAAAGGTGACTATTTTATGGGCTCTGATTTTACCTATGACGACCTGGGAGATCGACATCCATCGGATGATAGTCACAAACTCCTGAGAGAAGAAACCATTGAAGGAGAGCTTTGTTATGTGGTGGAGAGCATCCCCAAAGATGAAGAATATA
>Ga0307989_1000287_pt1 | contig 34956 bp, 35 predicted proteins | sample EllFjometagen185_FD_203164 | JGI IMG/M metagenome (GOLD analysis project Ga0307989, IMG submission 203164) | Marine microbial communities from Ellis Fjord, Antarctic Ocean - #185 | ecosystem: Environmental > Aquatic > Marine > Unclassified | place: Southern Ocean | collected 2014-10-08 | reverse complement strand
CCCCTCTTCCTCACGATGCTCAACCTCAATGTCGGACAAAACGGTTTTGCAGCGAGGACACCAATTCACCAACCTTTTGTCGCGATAAATCAGCTTCTTTTTGTAAAGTTTCACAAAAGCACGCAGAACTGCCTCGTTTCTCTCTTCATCAAGCGTGAAAGCCTCACGACTCCAATCACAACTCGCCCCCATTTTTCGAATTTGCTGGCTAATTCGAGAGTGATATTTTTCCTTCCACTCCCACATTTTTTTGATAAATTCTTCACGACCAAGATTCTCACGAGAAATCCCTTTCTCAGCCAAGTGTTTTTCGACGACGTTTTGAGTGGCAATGCCAGCGTGATCTGTGCCCGGAAGCCAGAGGACATTTTTACCCTTCATTCTCTGATGGCGTGCGAGGATGTCTTCGATGGTGAGGGTGATGGCGTGACCGAGGTGGAGGGTGCCGGTGACGTTGGACGGAGGCATCATCATGGTGAAGCTCTTACTCTTGGGTCTTCCAGATTGAGCTTGTCCAACTTTGGCTTTTTCCCACTGCTCAGAAATCTCATCTTCGAATTTGTCGGGGATGTAAGTTTTTTCTATTTCTTGCATGATTGAATCATAACGATTTTTTAGTTTTTAGTTAAATTTGCATGAATAAAAAAGTTGTACTTTGGCTTGGGGAAGTGAGAATCTTGCTGGAGAAATAGATTTGACAAAAACATTTTTTAAATGCAGAATAGTCACTAAAACAGGACTGTGAGCTGTTCACTGTCAGCTGTCCGCCCGCAGGGCACTGTCTTCGTTCTTTGACATGCCACATTTTTCAACACAAAAATCCTAAACTATTCATCCCATTTTCAACCTTCCACCCTCGTTTTGAAAATTAACGCATTCGAACATTCAAAATTGTTTCGAAGCTTGTCCTCGTGAAAACGGGGATTTAAAATTTAAAATTAAAAATTCTCCACTTTCCACCCTCTAACTTCCAAACTCTCTCACTCCCTCCCCTCAAAATCTCGCCACACCTTCGGTTGCTCCCTCTTCAAATGCGCGCGGAGGATGTTTTTGCTTTTTCTGATCTGTGCTTGGATCTTGCCCGCCGAGCGCTCCACCCCCTCGCGCAACTTCTCCGCTTTTTTCTCATACTTCTCCGCCTGCGCAAACTTACGATCAGAACCCGCGACAAAAGTGTTTAGATCGCGCGGACTGAGCGTACCTCTCGTCTGTTTGCGTACTTTCGGATAATTTTTGTGCGCTTTCAACATCGTTCTGGCTTCGCGAAGGATGCGTTTGGTTTGGATGACTTTGGTCATGGTGAGGAATTAAGTGATTTGAACAAATTTTAGGTTCGAATAATTTAATTCGCAAACAAAACTTGCCGGAATGATTTCATTCCAAGCAAAAAAGCTCGCGAGTTGCGAGGGGTTGAAGTTCTAATGCTGTGTAAATAGGTATTTTCTTAATCTCACCTGCGGACATGTTAATACCGTTGTAGAGACGCATTGTAATGCGTCTTTACGGTCAATACATCTCGAAACGAGTAGAGACGCCCCAGCGGGGCGTCTCTACGGTTGCGGATAAGGGTAAAATGTTCTGCAATGTGTGTTTTGGCAGGTAGAGACGAGGCACTGCCTCGTCTCTACGGTTGTGAATAAGGGGAGCAAGAATATTCACAATGCATCTCGAGACGACGGCGGGGCGTCTCTACGATCCAAAACATTGCTAAAATCTCGGACATGAGTCCTCAAGTCAGCATCGGAATCGTTTTGTTTGAGAAAGATTTTTTGACAACCTCCCTCCCCTCCCTTTTCTCCCAAAATTACCCCCAAATCGAATTCCTTTTTCGCGACAACTCCGACGGAGAAGTCTCGGAATTTTTGGCAGAAAAATTTCCCCACCTCCTCGCGCGTGCAAAAATTTTGCAAGGCAAAAATATTTTTCACTCTGGTGGAATGAACGAATTGATCCACGCCGCGAGTGGGAAGTACTTCATCGCCGCAAGTGGCGACATGCTTTACGACGAGAATTTTGTGACAAGAGCAGTCGAGATTTTGGAAAGACCAGAGACCCAAAAAATCGGCAGTCTCGGCGGGAAACTTTTGCGCTGGGATTTCGAGAAAAATGAGAAAACTGAAATCATCGACAGCTGCGGGATCGGCGTGAGCAAGGCGCACAAATTTTTTGAAATTGGTGGTGGTAAGAAAGACTCCGCTCGATTCCAAAAATCTCGCGAAGTCTTCGGTGTGAGCGGCGCGCTCGGTATTTTCCGCAAAAAAGCTTTGCTCGATGTCGTGGAAAATGGTGAGTTTTTTGACAGCAAACTGCATTACAAAAATGATGTTGATCTGGCTTACCGCCTGCAGTGGCTCGGTTGGAAATCATTTTTCGCTCCGGAAATTATGTGCTGGCACGCCAGAAATTTGGGCAAGGCGAAATCACGGCGCGAGCGAAGCAGCTTCGAAAAAGAGAATTCTTTTTTCGGACAGCTCGTCGTGCTCAAGAAAAATTCCTCACGAGAATTTTCTTGGCAGGTGAGATTTTTAACAAAGTGCAGAGTGCTGGCTCTGAAAATCCACGCCTTCTTTTTCGAACGAGACGCGTGGAAAGGCTTTCGCAAATTCAAACAAATTCAGGGAGAATTGAAACAATCTTCGCGGAAAATTTCAGCGGAGGAGGTGGAAAATAATTTTTAATTTTTAATTTCGAATCCCCGTTTTCACGGGGACAAGCCTTAAAACAATTTTTAATGTGAAAATTTTTTAAATTCTAAAATTAGTCGAATTCGTTTTGTGAACTGTTAACTGTCCAAACTGCTGAAACTTTCCATCATCATTCTCGATTACGAAAAGTCCACGCGTGTCGTGAAAAATGTGCGCTCGATTTTTCAGCAAAAGTTGACCCCCGAGATTTTTCAAAAACTTGAAATCGTGATCGCGGTGAATCGCGCGACAGAAAAAAAGAAAGCTGAGCTGAAGCCGTTGCTTGATTTCCCAAAAGTGAAACTGATTTTCAACGAGCAAAATCTGGGTTATCCGCGCGGTGTCAACGAGGCGGTGAAAAATTCAAGCGGTGAGATTCTCGTGATCGTGAATCCTGACATCGTTTTCCACGACGAAAACTCGCTCCAAAAATTAGTCGAGAAAATTCAAAAAAATGAACAAATCGGAATTTTAGCTCCGCGACAAATCAACGATGGCAGCGAGGAGACGGCTCAGACTGTTCGCGCTTTCCCGAAATTGCTCCTGCAAATTGCTCGCCGAACGTGGTTGCGCAAAATTGCTGGGATTCGAGAAAAGGTTGAATTCGACGAGATGAGTCATCTCGACCTGAGTCGAGAGCAAAGAGTGGACTGGATTCAGTCGAGTTTTTGGGTGCTTCGGAGAAAGTTGTGGGAGGATTTGGGTGGCTTGGACGAGCGGTTTTTTCTTTTCATGAGTGATCCAGATTTTTGTTGGAGAGTTTGGGAGCGAGGTTTGGAGGTGGTTTATTTTCCGGAGGTGGTGGTGAGGGCAGATGGGCTGAGGTGCAGCGCGGGAGGTTTCCTGACTTTTTTTCGCAGCTGGGTTTTGCGCCAGCATCTCCGCGACGCGCTGAAATACCACCGAAAATATCGGGGGAGGAGGAACCCACGTGCGAATTTTAAATTTTAAATTTCGAATGACTTAATGTTAAAATCTAGAAAATATTTTCGACAAAATGAATCTTAATTTTGAAACTTTGCGAATCGCCTCCCTCTTTCAAGCACAAAATGAAAGTTTTTTTATGCCCAGTCGAATTGTGAGATTTTCTTTTGAATCTTCCGATAAAAGTCTTTCCGAAGGAGAAATTGATCAAATTGAAGATCAAATTGAGGCGAAAATTAAAGAAAGTTACGGTGATGTCGCGAGATTCGTGGAGAGTAAAGATCCAAAAGTTCGTCCGCCAAATATTGGTCTAAAAGGTGTCGCAACAGCACTTGAAATTGTTTGCAAACAAATTACAAAATTTGAGAAAAAACTAAAAAGAGACGAGGAATTAACTTATTCTGAATTGGAAGAAATCGGTCTCGTTGAAGTGGAAAAAAAATATTCTCAACTCGCGAACGAGGTGGCAGGAGGAACAAACACCGTGAATCGACTTATTCTCGAAGCGCTGGAAGAGAAAAGAAATATTCTCAAACAAGCGAAAGAAAAAATGGATTCATAAAATAAAATAAAATTTATTTCTCGTAAAAATCTGGCAGCAAGCTCCCCTCCCTGATCTCTGAAGTTTTTGCGATTCTGTTTTTTATTCTATTCACCTGAAAAATTAAAATCATTTCACGATGCAAACTAAAATCCTAAATTATCGAATTGTTATTTCTCCAGACATTCAAACTGGAAACGGCAAAGCTGGCTTCACCGCCTTCTGTCCAACTTTGGGAGTTGCTGATGATGGCGACACTGTCGAAGAAGCCCTGCAAAATGTGAAAGGTGCAATTTCAGCTTTCGTCGAGAGCTTGACTGAGGATGGTTTGAAAATTCCAGTTTAATTCAAAAAAAGTTTTTGCTCATTTTATTCTTCGTAAAAATCTGGAAACAAGCTCCCTTCTCTGATCGCTGAAATTTTTGCGACTCTTTCCAGATCTTCAATTTTTATTTTGCCGAGATAAAGTTTTTTCAAATCCCCGCCTTCCTCCACGAATTTTTTCACCTTTTGCCAACCGCTGAAATAAAGTGCCTCTTTGCTGAATCCTCCGCCCTGCGAAGTGTCCGCCAGTCCCCGCTTCACTTTTAGCGCAGTTTTCCAACTTCTCTCTCGATCGAATCCTAAATTTTTCACAAAATTAAAAACTTCACGAAAACTTTTTCGCTCAGCCTCGACGACTGCCAGCAAGCTGACAACAAGCCAAAAACGTTTTTCAGATTTTTCGTCCAAAACTAGATTTTGATTGAAAATCGCCAGCCCTTCCTCGCTCTCGAGATAATTGCCCAAGCCTCGTGAGAAAATTTCAAAAGGCTGTCGTTTTCCATTTTCCGACCGCAAGACGTGAGTCTCGATTTCGTGAGCGATCATTCCTCGCAAACGATTGGGAGAAAAAATAGCCGCACTGCGGAGAAAAAGTGTCTCGCCCTTCCCTGCCAGTGCGTCCGAGACAAGGTCGTCTTTTAAAACCACTTTCCATTTCAAATTGTATTTTTTGAAAGTTTTTTCAATTTCCGATTTGGCAGAAACTGCATCGATGCTGGGGCTTTCGGAAAAAAAATGCTCGGGCTTTTTTGCCAGCATCTCTCGGGCTTTTTCGATGTCTTCCTCGCTCGGAAATTTGTAAAGTTGGCGAGAAACTTCAGTGAAATTTTCTTTGCCAATTGCTTTGAGCAATTTGAGCTTGCGAGATATTTCCAGCTTCTTCTCTCGGAAAATCTCACCCAAATCATCGTTGGGAATGGTGATCGAATCGAGCTTCGTGAGAACGTCATCTGCGTCAAATTTTGGCTCGCGGTAATAAAAAATCGGATTGTAAGAATTCGAAGCAAAAAACTTTTTCTTTTCGGAGAGCAAATTTGTGGGCTTGAGATGATGAAGTAATTTCACTTTTTTATCGAGCTCCATCATTTTTTTATCAATCTCGTTGAAATTCGTTTTGGGAACTTCAGTTGAATTTTTTTCTTTCGGCAGAACTTTTTCTTCGCGCGAAATTGGGTTGATGAGGAAGTTGCTCAAGTCTCTCCTGCCAAGAATAATTTTGTAATTTGCCTCACTCAAATCTTCTTTCTCTGCGACGGTGGTGATTCGCTCACCTCCCAAAATAACTTTGAGATGAACTTCTTTTTGGCTTTCTCCCACTCTTGGCAGTTGTAATTTTTCCGCCAAGTTCAAATCGATGGCGGTAGTTTCGTGGGTCGCATCGAGCTCTGCTTTCACGCGCTGGCTTCCTTCTTTGAGGAGGATTTCACAGTCTTCGATGAAATCAACCACTTTCTTTTTCGGATATTTTTTCTTTTTAATTTTGGACTTACCGAATAAGTCTTGAGCAAGCCTCACGCCTTTTTCTGGAGAATCAACTTTCAAGCCCTTTACTTTTTCCAATCTTTTTTTCAAAGGCGCGAGATTTGCGATTTGCACCATCAAGCCTGCGCGAGCATTTACTTCGAGCAGCACTGGTCCGTCTTTGGCATCGACAACAATATCTGCGGCAAGATAACCGAGATTGGTGTGAATTTGAGATTCGCTGGCAATTTTTAGAATCTCTTTGAAATAAGGAATTTCGTGACCAGCGGCAGGTATCCCACCTGGAAATTCCACGAGTAATTTGTCGAATTGCACTGCGTGAGTCGTCTTGCCACTGGCAAGATCAATCCCGAGACCGATTCCTCCGAGATGAACATTTGCTTTCCCTCCGCTCTCAGCAGTAGGAATTCGCAACATCGCCATCACTGGAATGAGGTTGTGAACAATCACTCGAATGTCTGGCAGTCCTTCGACATGCAGCCCTGGAATGAACTCAACTGAATTTACGAGCGATTCGAAAAACGCAATATCCGGAAGCGAGGCGATTGAAAATTTGCTGTCAAGAATGTCGGTGATCTGCTCTCGCAAATCTTCCTCTGTAACTTTTTCTCCGTTCACCTTTTCCCAGACACCATCGATGATCTTACTTTTTACGACGATAATTCCCTCCCCTCCGAAACCAGCATTTGGTTTGAGGGCGAAAGAATCTGGTAATTCTGTGAAATCAAATTTTTCAAGCTCGGCGTAATTGCGAATCGTGGCGACTAGTTTGGAAACAGGAATACCACGAGTGGAAAGAAAATGCTTGGTGGCGAGTTTGGAGTCTGCCATTTTGACAGATTTTTTTTTGTTGAATGGACGGATGTATTCCAAATTGCGAGCATTGATCCCGAGGATCCCGTGATTTTTAAAAATGTTGAATGGCAAAATGTTGGATGATGAAATTTTAAAATTTTCAAGTTCTAATTTCTAATCCTCGTCTTCACGAGGACAAGCTTTCAAACAATTTTTAATTTATTAATTTCTTAATTTTTTAAAGTCGTTGATATTTTATTAAAAATCAAAGTGAGCTCATGCGACTCTCTCCATAATTTTTGAAGCACAGTCTCGATTTCAGAATTCGTTTTTACATCAAATTTTATTCTCTTGGTGCGAAGCTTTCCTCTTCGACGCATAATTCAATTGCTTCTTTGATGTTTTGTATTGCCTCCATTATTGTCTCACCATAAGAATGACAAGCTCGAAACAAAGGACAGCTAACGATATAAAAACCGTCCTCATCTGTTTCAACGACAGTTGGAAAGATTTGATGCGAGACAGTTGTGACAACATTTTTAAACATGAAGCGAATATAAATTTAGCTCGACGTATTTTAAGCCCTCACGACAAGAAAGTCCTGCACGGCTTACTTTTTTTCAAGACCAAGAACTTCACTCTCTATTTAAAAAATTATAAATTTAATTCAGATTTGATTCAAAAGACCCCCCGCCTTCACAATTTCACTCAAGAACTCTGGCAATGGTTCAAATTCAAACTCAGTTTTTTGACTGAGATTTTTAATTTTATTTTTCACAGGATCAATCTCCACCACATCCTGCGCCGAAAACTTTTTTGTCGCCTCGGGAATAACGAAAGTCGGCAGACCAAAATTAACTGAGTTACGAAAAAAGATTCGCGCGAAACTTTCTGCGATCACAGCCTGCACTCCTGCCCCCACCAACGCCCAAACCGCATGCTCTCGCGAACTCCCACAACCGAAATTTTTACCAGCGACCACAACTGGAGAACGAAATTTCTCATCATCGACAAGCTCGGTAGATTTTTTTGGGTCAATCGTTTTACTTGCGCCTCTCGCATCTTCCACATTTTCCAACAAATCAACCTTGCCTCCTGCTTTCAGCAAAGCATTATCTTCTCGCAAGGGTTCCAGCACATGCCACGCCAATTCCTGCATGTCCGCTGTGGTCAAATATTTCGCTGGGATGATTGAGTCAGTGTCAATGTCATCCTGAGCAAAAAGATAAACGGTGCCAAAAGTCTTAGATTTCATAAAAGTATTTTACCAAACAAAAAAGAAACTGTTTGATTTAAGGGCATTCCCCATTCTTCTGATTGAAAAAACTCACAAGCGGGAAACACCACGCTCAAGTGTGGCGTTAACTTACTTGTTTTTGAAACGATCAGAAGCCCTTTTAAAAAAGCGTGCTTTTCTTAAAATTTTCCCTTTTATCACTCGCTTGAATCTCCATGAATACCACCAACTTTTAATTCTTCGCCATAATTGTTTTCCCCACCACAAAATTCTCCTCCCGTGATACGGAGAAATCAGCATTATTCCAGTGACAATCGCTAGAATTCCTGAACCGGGAGTCGCCAACATCACAATTCCTGCCAAAATTAAAAACCCTCCTCCTATAATTTCGAAAAAGCGTCTGATTTTTTTCTTCATTTTTTGGCAATGGTGATCTTTGGTGGAGTGGCGTAAAAAGGCTGAAATGAGTCAACTTTATGAAAATCCTGTGAACTCAGTTTTCGCGCAAAAAGTTTACAATTTGTGAGAAATTTCACAGCATTACCGATGAGACAAGCATTTCGAATTGCGGTGAAATTACCTGGTCCAAGCACCACGTGCAATTCATCTTCACTTGAAATTTCAAGCTTTGCGAGTTTTTGGATTAATCTTTTTCCACAGTCTCTTTTTGCATGTGCAAAAATTAATCTCTGGAATACTCCAGAGCTCAGCTCTTCAACTTTTAGAGAGGTAAAATCTGCGTGAGTTGGATTCAAAATAATTTTCACCAAAAGAGTTTAGCGAAAAAACTGTCCTTCTTGGAAATCATATCATGAACTGAAACAAAAAGATCGACCAAAAATAGGTTCAAAGATACCTTCGAAACAATTAAGTTTTTTAATTATACGCCTCCGCTTTTGAATTTATGATTTTTTAATTTAGACACTAGTACAAAGGCACTTTGTCTGGAGGAGATCTAATGAATTAGCTTCGGCGCATTATACTTTTTTTATAAGCAGTTGAGTATAAATTCGGCTAAAAATGGTTTTATTTTCTTATCACAAATCTACTGCGAGAATGCTTTCTTAATTTTGCGAGAAGCTTTTCTTGCTTTGATTTCTGCACCAGAATTGCACTTCGATGAAGTGCTTCCACGAGATCACTCATTTCGCTAACTAGCATTTCACTTCTTTCATCTTCAAATTTCTCCAATAAGCTCTGAAGATTTTTCAACAAACTCGCATCCCCCATTTTACGGATTCTGCGTTTGGTGAATTGTGGCTTGCTTCCACAATCTTCCTCATTCGGAATTGGTTTGAAGAAATTCATTTAATTTTGAAGGTTTGGGGAAGGAGCTAATTGAGCTGGTTTTGAGCCAAGCTCATTTGAATTTTTATCCAAAGATGGTTGCTCCAACTTTTTAGTTTTTTCGATATTTCCAAGATTTTCCAAAAAATTAGGATTCTTTGCGAGCAGTCCTGAGGAATCCTCATCCACACGAAGAGTCTGGATTGGATATGGAATATTGATTTCTGCCTTATTTAAGGCATTAAAAATATCCTGAGTTATCTTTGACTTTATGATCCACCACTTCAGTCTTGATTCAGTCCAAAACCGCACCTTGAGAATTATTGTGTTATCACGATTAGAAATTTCACTTGTCAAAATGGTCACCGGAGGATCCGACTGCACATCAGTATCTGCAGCAACTGTCTTTTTTAATAGCTCAACTGCTTCCTCGATATTTGTGTTGAACCCCACTCCAATCTCAATAACGTGACGACGAATCGGATTTTTTGTAAAACACTTCACGACAGAATCTATCATTTTTGTATTTGGCACAGTGATCTCTCCTCCATCATATCCCCGTAAGCTTGTCGCACGAGATTGAATATCTACGATTGTCCCAGAAATATCGCCACCACCATCTTTGTCTTTATCGGGATTAAGTATCACGAAGTCACCTATGTTGAACTTCGTATTTGAAAGCAATATCATTCCTGCAAAAAAATTCGCAAGAATTCCGCGAAATGCAAAAGCTGCACCCAAGCCGATACCACCAGTAAACCACTCCAGTGGAGCACCAATTATCGTGAGGCTAATTACGATTCCAACTGAGAGAGTCGCAGTGAAAGCTACCCTGCCGTACAAAATCCGCATTTCATCATGTTGAGCGATCTTTTTTTTGCTAATTATCCGCTGCGCCCATGCTCGTAAAAAAGTTGCTAAAAAAAATGTAACCACAAGTCCAATTCCCCCAAAAATCAAATTCATCAAAAAACCAGGGATCGAACCTATAATTTCAATTTCTCCTTCAGCGGCAAGTGCTACTGGAATAAAATTCATATTTTTATGTTTTTGTTTTAGTTATAAATTAGGTTAGTTTAGCACATCTATAAGCGAAGAGCAACTTATTCAATGCAGAGACGAAGCAATGCCTCGTCTCTACGATTTCATCAAATCAAATTACAAAAACTTCATCCTTTATTCTCCATCCTCTCGCCCAAGCAACTATCTATCGTGTGATCCTTTTTGGTTTGTTAGAATCAGTGCATGATCAAAGGAGTACAGCTTCTCGAAATAAAAAAGTTCGCAGATAATCGTGGATTTTTGAGCGAAATTTGGCAGTCTTCCAAGTTCCCTGATTTCACCCCACGACAGATGAATTTCACGGTTGCTCATCCAAAAACAATAAAAGCTTTTCATTTCCACGAAAAACAGCAAGATTTTTGGTTCTGCGTGAACGGAAATATTGAAGCAGTTTTATTTGATCGACGAAAAGACTCTGAAACTTTTGGTAAAACTCAAACTGTGGTGATGGGAGAATTTAATTCAGTGGGATTACTGATCCCCAGAGAAGTAGCGCACGGTTATCGAGTCCTGGGTGAACAAGCAGCCGGTTTGATTTATCTGGTCGATGCGAAATACGATGCGAAAAGTCCGGACGAAGGAAGAATTCCTCACGATGATCCGGAAATTGGTTTTGATTGGGAAACAGTACCTAGATAGTAAATTTTTAATTTTGAGATAAGATTGAATGTTTTAATTTCAAAATTCTAAAATTAAAAAATTGTTTTAAAATTTAAAATTTAAAATTTGAAATTATTAGTTACGGGTGGTTGCGGATTCATCGGCTCACATTTTTGCCGTATTATTTTGGAGAAAACCGATTTTGAGCTTGTGAATTTGGATGCTCTGACTTACGCGGGAAATCTGAAAAATACCGAGGACTTTTCTGACAACTCAAAATATAAATTTGTAAAAGGCAGCATCTGCGACAGAGAGCTGCTTGGTGAATTGATGCGAGAAACCGATGCAGTTGTGAACTTCGCAGCAGAATCGCATGTCGATAATTCCATTCGGAATCCTCAGGTTTTTGTGGAAACGAATGTGCTCGGTGTTCAGAATCTGCTTGATCTGGCACGAAAGCTTAAAGTAAAAAAGTTTCTCCAAGTTTCCACAGATGAAGTTTATGGTGATCTCGCACTTGATTCTCCTGAAAAATTCACCGAGCATTCTGAGCTCAAACCTAGCTCGCCTTATTCTGCTTCCAAGGCTGCCGGAGACATGCTTTGCATCGCAGCTCACCGAACTTTCGATCAGCCTGTTTTGATTTCTCGTTGTTCGAATAATTACGGCACACACCAGCTTGAGGAAAAATTGATGCCACTGGTTATTTCAAAAGCTTTGCGAGATGAGAAGATTCCAATTTATGGTGATGGTAAAAATGTGCGTGACTGGATTCATGTGAAGGATCATTGTGAAGCGATTCTCATGATTCTGCAAAATGGAAAAATCGGAGAGATTTACAATGTGGGCGCAGATAATGAAATTAGTAATCTTGAAATTGTGAAACTGCTTCTGCAGCTATTGGGCAAGAGTGAAGATTTGATTGAATTCGTCAAAGACCGACTAGGTCACGATCGGCGCTATGCGATTGATTCGAGTAAAATTCAGAATGAATTGAGCTGGAAACCAACTCACACTGACTTCGAAAAAGAATTGGTGGAGATGGTGGAATGGCATAAGAATAATTTTTAATTTTAAGTTTTAAATTTTAAAACAAGGTTGAATTTTTAAAATTGAAACATTAGATCGTTTAAAGTTATTTAAAAAATTTTAATTTGAAATTAACCACCCACACCGTCATCGGTTTTCCTGATCTGCAAACAAGCGAGAAGATCGTGAATGTTCTTGCGCGCAATTCTGACATCGTGGAACTTCAGATTCCCTTTTCCGATCCCGTCGCCGATGGCAAGATAATTGCTTCTGCAAATGCTGTTGCCGTGCGGAATAAAGTTACTCCTCAAATTTGTTTGAAATTCGCCAAGAAAATTACGAAGAAATTTCCCCAGACGCGTTTTTATTTCATGACTTATTTGAATCCTATTTTTCGCTTTGGCTGCGTTAAATTTATGAAAGAAGCAAAAGAGGCAGGAGTAAAAGGCTTTATCATTCCTGATTTACCAGTCGAAGAAGCTGGAGAAATATTGCATGAGTGCAAGAAAAATGACCTCGGTTTAATTTTTGTCATTGCTCCAAATACTCCTGATGCAAGATTGAAAAAAATCGCAAAGTCTGCCAGCGACTGGATCTACTGTGTCGCGAGATTAGGGATCACGGGAAGTCAAACTAGCTTTGGCAGTGAGCTGAAAAAATATTTAGAAAAAGTAAGAAAATTCACAAAGCTCCCTCTCGGAGTTGGCTTCGGGGTGAAATCGAAAAAAGACTTTCAGCAAATCGAAAAAGCTGGTGGTGAAATTGGAATTGTGGGCAGTGAATTATTTCGAGTTTTTGAGAAAAAAGGCCTGAAGGGTTTGCAAGAATTTTTCGATGGGATTAAGTAAGCCCACACTCTCAATTCAAAAAAACAGCTTTAATTCTCCAAGAAGTTAATCAAAAATCTGGGTGAGTATTTTCCGTGATTAAATTTTTTACAACAGTCTCTGCAAGACACTCCTCCTCTCTTTCGCAACACTTGAAAATTTTTTCCACAATTTAGGCAACTAGCCGTATATTTTCCACGTGGAATCTGCACTTCCTCTCGGGAATAACAACGCTCTGCCCGACAGCCAATTTCTCGTGCTTTCGTTTTCCATCGCAAGTTATGCGCGTTTCTTTTGCCAACCAGTGCATGAGCGATTTCGTGGAGAATCGTGTCACGAACTTTGGCGGGAGAATTTAACTCTGTCAGAACTTTAGAAATTGAAATTGTTTTTGTCCCAAAATTACAACATCCAAACCTCATGTGCGCACGATCAAATTTAAACTTCCAGCCTAACAAGCTGTGTTTTTCAAAAAGTTGCAGTGCGAGAATTTGAGCAGATTGAAGATTCATTTTTAAAGTTCTTGAGCTATTATTAGAAAATCAAAGTGTTAAAATCAACATGATTAATAATTCCATCATTCCTAAAATTTTTCGACAAATCGCTTTTAATAAGGCTTGGCGAAAGTTGCCAAGAGTCGTGAAGAAACAGTCGCGAAAGGCAATTACGCTTTTTCTTGAAAACTCCAGTCATCCTTCACTTCACACACACAATTTAAAAGGGAAGCTTTCAGAATTCAAATCCTTTTCCGTAAACCGTGATATCCGAATCTTGTTCCGCGAAGAAAAAGACGGATTACACTTTGAAGGTATCGGAAATCATGATGATTATTTCAAAAAATCTAATAAGATTTAATCCATTAGACTTTTTAAAAATTTCTCTTTACTCATTCCTTTTACTTTGGTTTTTGAAGATTTTAAAATTTCTTCTTCGAAATCTGAAGTAAACCCATTCACCGTAAAAACCACTTTTGGACTAATGGCAAAATTCTTTAGTGCGCTCTTCAAAACAAGTGAAAGAGGAATTCCAAGCTCCTTTGCCGCTTTGCTTGCTTGCTGTTTGAGCCTTATCGGGGCACGAAATGTAATTGCAGTGTTCATTTTATGAGTAAATCCTATTTAAATTTTAGTGAAATTATTTTGTATTGCAAGTTGCAATACAGCGCAAATTTTATATTAAAAAAACCAAGTGTCCAAAATACAGAACTTTTAACTTTAGAAACCTTACTCAACTTTACAAACCTTCTCACAGCTAATTTTTCAAAATCCTCGCGACAGCTTGTGCGCAATTCACTGGGTCAATGATCGTGAGCACCGGAGTGCTTGAAGGCATTTGAAGAGTGCTGTGAATATTTACGAGATAATCATCCTTGTCTTTGAAGGGTGGGCAAGCGAGAACTGGTTTGCTCGAATTCGCAGCCACCACTCCACTCAGCGCGTTGCTCCTCCCTGCGATCGTAACGTAAACCACTTTCTCCTCAGCTTCATTTTTTTCAATCAACCCCAAAACTTCACGCGTGTTTTTGTGTGCTGAAGCAACATGCGTTTCGTGTGGAATTTCGAGCTTATCTAACTCGTCTGTAATTTTTTCAGCATGGGCTTTGTCGACTTCACTGCCGAGAATGAGGATGGTTTTCATTGAATTAAGGTTTTAATACGCCTTTGCTTAAATAATTCCGAAAAAATAATATTGCCAAAATCAGAATTTATCTATACCTAAGGCATTTAGCGATTAAAAGCTACGGCGCATTATACGCTTTATATAAGTAATTGAGTATAAATTTTATTTGAAAAATATTTCTCCAGATTTTTTTTAATTCTTTCTTTCATAGAAATATTCAACTCGGGTAACTCAAGCTCCTTCCCAGTAACTGTCTCAAAAAGCTTAATGTATTTCCCGCTGAATTCCACCAAAACATCATCTGGAATTTCTGGAATTTCATCTCGATAAGGATCGCATCTTTCGGCAATCCACAGGCGCAAAAACTCTTTGTCCAAAGACTCAGGCTCTTTCCCTGCGGAATGTAATTCTTCGTAAGAATCCGCTTTCCAATAACGTGAAGAATCGGGAGTGTGAATTTCATCTGCGAGCGTGATCTTCCCATCTGAATCCAAACCAAATTCATACTTCGTATCAACAAGAATCAAACCATTTTTCGTCGCAACTTCTTTACCTTTGGCGAAGAGTGCAAGTGAGATTTCTGCCAACTCTTCCCACTGCTCCACCGAGAGTAAATTATTTTCGATCAAATATTCAGGAGCTACAGAAATATCGTGACTGCCGTCATCTGGTTTGGTCGAAGGTGTGAGAATTGTCTCAGGCAACACGTCATTTTTCACCAAACCATCTGGTAACTTATTGCCACAAAATTCACGCTCGCCCTTCGAATAAGCTGTCCAAGCTGAAGTATCCGTCGAACCAGTCAAGTAATCGCGAACGACAACTTCGACCGGCAGCATCTCCAACTTTCTCCCCACGACAACATTTGGATCAGGATATTCGACGACGTGATTGGGGCAAATATCTTTCGTTTCTTCGAACCAGAATTTCGCGGTCTGAGTGAGGATCTGACCTTTGAAAGGAACTGCTGACAAAACTTTGTCGAAAGCACTCTGTCGATCGGTGGAGATCAGAATTCTTTTGCCATCTGGCAAATCATAATTCTCACGCACTTTTCCTTTGTAATAATTCGGTAATTCCTCGAAATACGCTTCGGTGAGAACATTTGGAATCTGTACGCGAATTATTTTAGAATCAATCACTTTGGTAGATTTAACAGGTACGAAGATTTTAGCAAAAAAATTTTTGAAATTTATCGATCTTCAAAATCCCAACGCTTCTCTAAAAAAATTGATTTTTCAATCTCGTTTCCTTAGAATCTCCTCAGAATTAGAAGCTAAAGTTTTAACTTTGGGCGTTTTCTCGGAAACCCAGTTTCGATCTTCTTTTTTCTTTCCAAGAAAAAAATTCTCCATTTTGAAAATTAGTCATTACTAAAATGCTAACAAAAACAAGCCAGCTCTCAAATTTTCAAAAGCTCAAGTCTCATAATCCTCGACTTCTCGAGGACAAGCTTTCAAATAAGTTCTAATTTTCAAGAATGATTTTGCACTTGAGTGATAAAATACATTTCATTTTATTTGTCATCGTCCTGACTTAATTTGAGTCTTGAAATTTATTTGTAAAATTGAGCCTTTGTAAATTTGAAAATTAATTCCCGTATTTTTTTATTACTAAATTAGTATAAGTTCTAAGTTCTAAGTTTTACGTTATTTAATCACAACACCACGATGAATCTCAATCCCCAAAACTTCGCAGCCGCAATCAGACAAGTTTGCGACGAAAAAAAAATCGATACTGAAAGCGTTTTTGAAGCGGTAACAGATGCGATCAAAGCCGCTTATCGGAAAGATTTTGGCAACCGAGATCAAAATCTCGAAGTCATTCTCGACAAAGACAGTGGCAAAGCTACCGTTTTGCTGATAAAAAAAATTGTTGAAAAAGTAGAAAATTTACAGGCAGAGATTAGTGTCACAGACGCACAACAAATAAAAAAAGGATTGAAGATCGGAGCCAAAATTAAAATCGACGTCACTCCTATTGATTACGGAAGAATAGCTTCACAAAGTGCCAAGCAAGTCATTATTCAAAAAATCCAAGAAGCCGAAAGAAAAGCAATTTACGCAGAATATTCAAATCGAGCAGATGAATTACTAAATGCTTTGGTGCGTCGAATAGATGGAAAATTTATTCACCTAGAGCTGGATCGAACCACGGCTGTTCTCGAACCACGAGATCAGATTCCGCGTGAGAGATATCAGCAGGGTCAGCGTGTGAAAGTTTACTTGGAGAAAGTGGAGCTGACTTCACGAGGGTCGATGTTGAAAGTTTCTCGCACCCATCCGCGCTTTATTTTTCGCTTGATGGAGCTAGAGATTCCCGAGGTGAGGAATGGGACTGTGGTGGTAAAAGCGATTGCACGAGATGCTGGAGTTCGCTGCAAAATTGTGGTGGATTCGACCGATCCCAGCGTGGACCCAGTAGGAGCTTGTGTGGGTCAAAAAGGTGTGAGAATCCAAAACATCACGGACGAGGTGAATGGTGAAAGAATCGATGTAATCGAATTTTCTGATGATTTCGAAACGATGTTGAAGGAAACTCTCTCTCCTGCGAAAATCGATTACTTCGTGAAACACGATGATGAAAAACGTGTGGAGGTTTATGTAATGGAAGATCAACGTGCTCTGGCTATCGGAAAAAGTGGTCAAAACGTGAGACTAGCTGGTGAAATCATGGATTGGGAAATTGATATTTTGAATACGGCGGAATTGGAAGGTGAAGTCGAAACCAAAGGAGGAGATGAGAAAAAGGAGGAGGCGGCAAAAAAAGATGATTCTGGAGAAAGTGAGGAGAAGAGATCTGAAGAGTCAGAAGAAAAATCAAAAAAGAATGAGGACAAGAAGCCTCAAGATTCGGAGAAAAAAGAAGCCGAAGATTCGGACAAAGAAAAAGCCAACTCTTCGGCGGAAGCAAAACAAGATTCTGATTCCGCTGCAAAGGAAGAAGACGAATCAGTAAAAAAATCTATCGCGGACGAGAAGGAGGAAAAACCGGTTGAGAAAGAAGATGCTGGTGGGAATGATGACGGCGGAGATTCAGAAGAGAAGAAGGATGCTTAACTTAGAAAAGTTTGCTTCTCAAGACTGAGACACCCCAGCGGGGCTTCTCTACGTTTCGAGCTCAATGATATTTAATTATTTTTCTCCTAATTGCATCGTTCTCCTTATTAACTTTAAAAACCTTATTTCCCTTGTAAACCTGCCCACAGGGCATTATTTTTTAAGTTATAAAATTGTTGATTTTTGGAATTCTCGCCTTCCCTGCCTCACATTCCCTCTCCCCCGCAATGCACAATGCTGCGTTCAAAAAAATGGGGATCGATGCGAAATATGATTTTTTTGAATTTCCTCCCGAAAAACTAGAGGAATTTATTCAAAAAGTTCGCGAAGAAAAAATTGAGGGCTTAAGTGTAAGCATCCCGCACAAGGAAAAAATCATCCCCTTACTCGACGAGGTGGAAGAAAGCGCGCGCGCAATCGGAGCCGTAAATACTATTTTTTGGAAAGATGGAAAATTGACGGGAGGCAATACTGATTGGATTGGAGCGTTGCAATCTTTGGAGACTGCACAGGCTTTTGAGAAACACGGGAAAAAAGTGGTGGTGCTCGGTGGTGGTGGTGCGGCACGCGCGATAATTTATGCCTTGCTTCAGGAAAACTGTGAGGTCTCGGTAATAACGCGTGAAGCTTGGGAGTCTGAAGGATTACAAAAAGACTTCGGTGACCAGATCAAAAATTTCGACTTCATCCAAAATTTGGATAATCATGATCCAGATATCCTCGTCAACTCCACTCCTCTCGGGATGAAGGGTGCTTTGGAGGGGAAAAGCTTTGTGGATGCGAAATGGTTTGAAAATCATCAACCGCTTGTTTTTGATATTGTTTACAATCCGCGTGAGACTCAACTACTCAAAGATGCTCGAGCTGTCGGCTGCGAAACTATTGAAGGTCTCAACATGCTTGTTTGGCAAGGTCTTGAGCAATTCAAAAAATTTACTGGAAAAGAGCCTGATCTTGCTACGATGTGGGATGCTGCTGTTGCACAGCTTTAACCCCACACTTAAGCGTGGGGTTAAAGCATGGAGTTAGAGCGTTTGCTTTCCACCCCTTTCTTCCCTAAAATCCGCGCTACCTCCCTTCCCTTACTCATCATTTTTCGCATGGCTAAAACTAGAAAATTCATAATTCTCCCGAGCGATGAGCAACTCAAGAAATTTCCCAAGATAGCGAGGGAATTGGTCGTAAAAGGCAGACAACAACGTTTTGTCACACATCAAGAAATTGAAAGCGCACTTCCTCCGATCGAGGATAATTTGGAGATGACTGAAGAGTTCATAGAAATTTTGAGTGACTTAGGAGTGGAGACTATAGATCAAAAAAAATCTATCAGCTGGAAGAAAAAAACTAAAGATGTGGAAAATGAAGAGGAGGTGATCAATGAAAAAACTGGCGAAGTAAAACTCAAAAAAAAGAAGAAGGAGAAAAAAGTAACTGACTTGACGGAGATTGCGAATGATTCGATTCGAATGTATTTGAGTGAGATTGGGAGAGTACCTCTGCTTACTCATTCAGAGGAAATCGAGCTGGCAAAGCGAATCGCAAAAGGTGACCAAGGCGCAAAGCAATCTCTCGCGGAAGCAAATCTACGTTTGGTTGTTTCCATTGCAAAAAAATATATTGGCAGAGGCTTGAGCTTTCTCGATCTGATTCAAGAAGGAAGCATCGGGCTTTTTCGCGCGGTTGAAAAATTCGATCCTTCACGTGGATTTAAGTTTTCTACTTACGCGACTTGGTGGATTCGACAAGCAATTACTCGCGCGATCGCAGATCAGTCCCGCACGATTCGTATTCCGGTGCACATGGTGGAGACGATCAATAAACTCACTCACACGCAGAGAAGGTTGGTGCAGGAGATGGGCAGAGAACCTACGGCTGAGGAAATCGCGGCGGAGATGGATTTGGATGTGAAAAAAATTCGTCACATTTTAAAAATCAGCCAAGATATTGTTTCTCTCGAGGCTCCAGTCGGTGCTGAGGAGGATTCGAAGCTGGAGGATTTCATCGAGGATGAACAGACCCTAGCTCCAAATGAGGCTACAAATAGGCAACTTATCATTGAGGCTATTAATGACATGCTGCTTTTTTTGACTCCACGTGAGAAAAAAATTGTGAAAATGCGTTTTGGTTTGGGTGATGGAATTGGTCACACTTTGGAGGAGGTGGGCAGGGAGTTTGGGGTTACGCGTGAAAGAATTCGTCAAATCGAGGCGAAGGTTTTGCAAAAGCTAAAAGATCATCCGGCGGCTATGAAGGTGAGGAATTTTTAAGGAATCGTGGGTGGGTTGGTAGTTGGTAGTTTTTAGCTCTAAATAATTAGCAGAATAGAATTTAGATAGTGCTTATTTTTTGTGCTTGAAATTTGTGAATTGTTTGAACCATGATTTTCTTGATTGAAGAATTGCCTTGATTGCGAAAAATATAAAACTAAAAACTAATGTTTAAATCCCCTCACTCCTGAAAAAACCATCGCAACATTCGCCGCGTCCGCGGCTGCGATTACTTCCGCATCGCGAATCGAACCACCCGGATGAATAATCGCCACGACACCAGCTTTGGCCGCCGCCTCCACTCCATCCGCAAAAGGGAAAAAAGCATCCGAAGCTAAGACGCTCCCACTTGCTCCACTTCCCGCTTTTGCGACAGCAATCTCGACCGCATCTACTCGAGCAGTTTGTCCGGCTCCAATTCCAACAGTAATCCCATTGCTCACTAAAACAATCGCATTTGATTTTGCATGCTTGCAAACATTCGCTGCGAAAATCAGATCCTCGATTTGCTGCTGGGTAGGTGGTTTTTTCGAAACGACTTTCAAGTCTTTTTTCGAAATCACTCGTGTATCTCTTTTTTGCAAAAGCACTCCCCCGCTTATTTTTTTCAAATCAATCTCGTTTGCATCATTCTGAAAATTTCCAACCTCCAGTAAACGCAAATTCTTTTTCTTCGCCAGAACAACTAAAGCTGCTTTTTCGAATTTCGGAGCAATCACCACTTCCATAAAAAGTGGTTTTATGATTTCCGCACAATTTTTATTCACGGCTCGATTCAGGGCGATGATCCCTCCAAAAGGTGATTTTTTATCTGCGTCCAAAGCTTTTTGCAGGGCTTCTTCAATTTTCTCGTCAGTGGCAACTCCGCAGGGGTTGGCGTGCTTGATGATTGCGACTGTAGGTTTCGCGAAATCAAAGGGAACACGGATCGCAAAATCGGCGTCCATTAAATTATTGAAGCTCAGCTCCTTACCACCCAAAATTTTTGCCTTGGCGAGGCAGGCTTTTTGATTTGCGGTTTCGTGAAAAAGAAAAGCCTCCTGATGTGGGTTTTCGCCGTAGCGTAGTTTTTTCCCAGACTCGTAAATGGGCAGTGGATTTTCGTCGCCTAGGAATCTCGAAATCAGGTAATCGTATTTCTGAGTTTCTGCGAAGGTCGCGGCTGCTAGTTGCTTTCGCTCTTCTAATTTAAAACCTCGTTTTAGTTTTTTCAAAACATCCTCGTATTTTTCCGGAGAGGAAACTACGACGACTCGCTCGAAATTCTTGGCGGCGGCTCGCAGTAAAGTAACTCCCCCGATGTCGATTTGCTCAATCGCTTCTTGCTCTTGCACTCCCCTTTTTTGAATTGTTTTGGCGAAGGGGTAGAGATTGACGCAAACGAGATCGATCTTGGGAATCTCGTGAGCCTGTAATTCTTTGGCATGACTTTGAGAATCTTTTGCGAGGATTCCTCCAAAAATTTTGGGATGAAGAGTTTTGACTCTGCCTCCGAGAATTTCGGGGAACTGTGTGAGGTCTTCTACTTTTTTTACTTTTACTTTATTTTTTTGCAAAAACTCGAAGGTGCCTCCTGTGGATAAAATCGTGAAATTTAATTTCAAAAGACCTCGCGCGAATTCGGCGAGACCGGTTTTGTCGGAGACGGAGATGAGGGCGGTTTTTTTCAAGACAGGGTGAAAAGCGAGAGGAATTTTAGCAGAGATCGCAAAAACTACCTGACTAATTTTTATCCATTGCCTCAATTTCCGCACGTTCATCAGGCATCAAACGTGAGAGCACAAAATCAGCTTCCTTCTCACAGCTTCCACACGTGCAAGCAATTCCTTTTTTTTCGAGACACTAGCTGATGGATACGCATGCTGAATAACTTCATCTTGAAAATAGTTCGCAAAAAATACCAGCTTTCCTCAAAATTATCTTGTCATCTCTCTTGAATTTCTTTTGGTAAATTTCCAATCAGATAATTCCTGTGACGTTAAAACTTCAGGCAAACGCGCAAGCGCTACATTCAAACGCCTATTTGCCGCCGTCATTCTCGCTCTCAGGGATCTTCTTTTTTCCGTTAATGGTCGAGTTTCTCTTTCCATGTAGAAAGTTTAATTTATTTTTTTCGTAATTGCTAAAAAAGTTATGTGTTCCTCAATTTTAGAAATAATCTCTTCATATTCAGAAACAACCACCTCTAAATCTTCATCGCTTAATTTTTCGGAATTTTTATTCAAATATAAGTCGGCAGCACTGATTTGAAGAATTTCAATCTCACGCTTTATTGCCAAACGAATTTTTCTTTTTTTTACCCATCCTCCGAAATGAGCTGACCAACTAATCATGAAAATATTTTATCAAATTAACTTTTTTAAACTTCCAGCTTCAAAAAAATAACCAGCCTCTTCTAAGACTTCTTGCAAACTCCCTATTTTTTCGCATTCTTCTAAAAAAAGTGAAAGTGCTTCTTGCAAACTTTTTTCCGCCTCTTCGGGGCTATCTCCACAACTGCTGACATTTAAATTTCGCGCGACAGCAACAAACTGGTCAGCCTCTTTGAGAACTTCGATATTGAAATTAATTTTTTGCACAAATAAATTTATTTTGAAACTCTCCCTACCACTGAAGTGGTAGGTTAACGCTTCAGGCAACACTCCTTCTTCCTGCCTTTTGGATTCTTTGTGGGAGAATGACAAGAAAGCAGATAAAAAAGGGATTGCCATGATTGCGAAGAACTTAAAAACTAATCACCCAAAACTATCCGATATACTTTCAAAGTATCCTCCCCCATCCTCCTCCAACTAAAATCATCCACCCTCCGCAAACCATTTTCGATCAAACGCTTTCTCACACCCTCATCTTTCCAAACCTTCCAAATCGCCGAACTCATCTCATCAACCCTGTGTGGATCGAAAAATTCTGCATTTCCCTCTCCGCAAATCTCCGGAATAGAGCTCGAATTACTCGCGACCACAGGAATCCCACAACCCATCGCCTCGAGTGGAGGCAAACCAAAACCTTCGTAAAAACTCGGGAAAACGAAAACGCGTGCGTTTTGGTAAAGCTTCAGTAAATCCGCATCGCTAACTAGACCCGTGAAAATAACTGTTTTTTCTAAGTTCAGCTCTCTAATTTTTGCAAAAATCTCAGAAGCATAAACTGGATTAGCTTTGCCCGTAATCGCCAACTCTCCATTCCATTTTTCCTCTTTGGAAGAAGGTGAAAGTTTCGCGACAGCCTCCAGCATGCCCAAAATATTTTTGTGATCCCGCCAAACTCCGGTGTAAAGCAGATAACTTTTTTTGATTCCGAAATCTTTCTCGAGCTGTTTTCTGGAAAGCTCTGTGGAAGCAGAAGATATAAATTCCCGACCAACCCCATTCCAAATCACTTTAATTTTATCTGCTGGGGTCTTCAGAAGTTTTTGCAAATCCTTTTTTGTGTTTTCGCTGACAGAGATAATTTTTCGCGCCCGTTTTACTCCTCTCCCCAAAACCAATTCATAAGCCCAGCGATGCCAAAAGCTATTCATCTTTTTTCCAGGGAAAAATGAAAGCGTGAGGTCATGAATAGTCGTCACAAATTTGCCACGATAAAAAAGTGGAGAATTGAAGTGCGTGAAATGCATTAAGTCTAACTTTTGATTGTTTAAGATTTTCAAAAAATTGGTCTGTTCTGCGAGAGAATAATGCTGGGCATCAACTTCGACTTTGCGAAAATTTTTGGCAGGAGCTTGGAATTTTTCAAATTCAGGAGAATTAAGAAACACCACAAATTCACTTTCAGAATCAAGTTTCGCTAGATTGCGAATTAATTCAAAAGTATATCTTCCAATCCCAGTAAAGCTACTCGAGTACATTCGAGCATCAATCCCAATTCGAAATTTGCGGTTTTCATTTTGCAACTGTGACTAATTAAAAATGCAGAATTTAGAATTGAAGAAAAGAAAACCAAGGTTGGAATAACCAATTGTACATTGCACATTGAAAATTAACTCATTGAATCTCTACTTCTTCGTGAGAATGATGTTCATGAGAATGAGCGTGTGGAGAAAATAAATTATTCAAAGTAAAAATCAAAGCAATCCCGAGAATAAAAAATGCAAGATTAAATTTGTTTTTGGTGCGATGAGTCTCGGGGAGTAAATCCGAAAGAGTAATATAGAGCAGAGTTCCTGCGGAAAAAGCTAAACCAATCCCAATCCATTCTGTCGGAAAATCGGCAAGAAAGGGTGAAAAAAGTGCTGCGAGTGGAGTGGCAAAAGCGACTGCAAAAAGCCACCATAAACTTTTCTTCTTCGCGCCACCGTGACAAATAAGAGAATGCAGAATTGCCCCAGCGGGTAATTTATGAAGAACAATTCCTAGCGCGATAAACCAACCCAAAGTCGCATCTGCCAAAAAAGCAAACACAATCATCACTCCGTCAAAAAAAGAGTGAACTCCGATGCCAATCGCAGCAAGCGGACCAAGTGCGTGATTTTTGCAGGCTTGAATATTGTCGTGATCGGGACAACCGTGGAGGTAGAAAAAGTGCTCCAAAATAAAGAAAAACAAAACTCCGGATAGAATAGCAATAAAAGAAGATTCTCCACCGAGCTCGATAGCTTCGGGTAAAACATGGGCGAAAGTAATTGCCAGCATAGCTCCACTGGCGAAAGCGACAACTGGTCCAGAGTGCTTCGCGAGAAAGTGTGAAAATTTGTGAGATATGAATCCCCCGCCAAGAAAAGCGAGGAAGGCGATGGTGGTGGCGATAAGGATAGAAAACATGAGGATTTAATTAAATTTTTAGTTCAATAATTTTTTTATTTCTATTTTTCCAATTCAGAGTTTATCTTTTTTAAAAACATTTTGCGATAAAAAAAATATATGAAGCTTCGCTCTTATTGCTATTTTTAAGTGATATTTAGAACTTCGTGTTGTCGTTAGAGGTCTATCGTTTTTATGAATAAAATGCGAATAGAAAAATAGATAATGACATTTGACATTAATCGTTTTTACCTCTATTATTCTTAAAATCTCTTGAGATAATAAACTAATTTTTACTCAAAAAAATGAGCACAACAACTCCAAATCCCTCGATGGATCTCGCCCAAGTTCTTGAGGAGCTCTTTCTAGTTTTGAGCCAAAAAGAACGAGAAGTCGTCACACGAAGATTTGCGCTGACGGGAGATTCTCGTCAAACGCTTGAAAAAATCGGTCAGCACTTCACTGTAACTCGCGAGAGGATTCGCCAGATCGAATCAATCGCACTCCAGAAGCTCAAAAGAACTATCGCAAGTACAAAGCTAAAACATGTAAATGAGCTTGCAAAGCGGGTTTTGGAGAAGAGTGGTGGTGTGAAGCTTGAAGATGCTCTGATTTCGGATGTTTTGAATCTTATCCATTCGGTAAATAAAATCGATGGCAACATTATTCGCCTTTCTCTGGCGGTTGACGAAAGCGTAGGTCAAGAACGAACGAGCAACCTCAGACCGTTTTGGCATTCAACAAAAATCACAATCGCCGAGATTAATGCAATTACAGAAAAGGCCGTAAGTGTACTCGGTAAGCAAAAAGACCTTGTGGATGGCGAACGTTTGATCAATATGGTTCGTGCTGCTCTTGCGAATTCTGGTAAGAATTTCAAAGCGGAAGCAATCATTTCTACTTTTGAGCTTGATCCTCGTTTGAAAAAAACGGAGGAAGGTTGGGGTCTAATGAGCTGGAGACACATCAATCCTCGCAGTCTACGAGACAAATCATTGATCGTCATGCGTGAGATTCAAAAACCAGTTCATTTCGTGGAGGTTGCAAATAAGATCACAGAACACGGTTTTGATAAAAAAATTGTCACTGTTCAGGCTGTTCATAACGAATTGATTCGTGATGACAAGTTTATTTTGATTGGAAGAGGTTTATATGCGCTTCGTGAATGGGGCTACAGTGAAGGTACTGTTGCTGATGTTATTGAAGATCTTCTGACAAAAAAGTCTCCACTTACGAAGGAGGAAATCATTCGTGGTGTGCTGAAGCAGCGACAGGTTAAAAAGGGTACGATTGCACTAAATCTGCAAAAAGCTCCTTGGTTTGAGCGAGTTGGTCGTGCGCTTTACAAGCTTAATATCGCGAAGAAAAAAGGCATCGAGGCTACTCGCAAGAGAAGGGGTGGTAAGAAGGCGTAGTGGCAGTTAGTTTTTAGTGACTTAAAACTAGGATGTTGCTTTTTTGTGTTTGGTGGTTAGACCACTTCGCAATATAAATGATACAAGTCGTGCAATTTAAAAATTCTTTTTTTACCAAAATTTAAACATTTCTAAATAAAGCTTCGTGGCATTAATAACTTTTTTATTGCCAATTGGTATTAGACGCCCCAGCGGGGCTTCTCTACGTTTTCACTTTCTACTTTCTACTTTTGTCTGAACCTTGATTTTCTTGATTACAGGATTGCCATGATGCCGAGAAATCAAGTTAATCCGTTAATCTTGAAAATCATGGTTCAAGATTGTGAACTTATTTCTCCACATGAATAGTTTGTGTTGGAAAAGCCATCTCAATTTTTTCTTTTTCGAAAGCATCTTTGATCGCAAAATTGATTGCTTGTTGTATGTCCATGTAAGTCCCATATTCACGATTCAAAACAAAATAAACCACTTCAAAGTTCAAGCTGAAATCACCAAAGTCTTTGAAATGACAGCGGCTGAACTCCACAAGTTTTTGCTTTTTTATAATGTCTTTCACAATCTTGGGAATCTTTTGTAATTTTCGCGAGGGAGTGGTGTACATCACACCAAAAGAAAAATCAGCTCGACGCTTCTTCATCTTCTTGAGATTTTTGATTCTCGTGGAAGTTAATTCTGTGTTGCTTATTATCAATTCCTCCCCTCTCAAGGTTTTGATCCGCGTAGTCTTGAAACCAATTTTTTTGATGTTTCCACTGTCATTTCCCAACACTACGTAATCTCCAATCTTGAAAGGTTTATCGAAATAAATCGCGAAACTAGAAAATAGGTCTACTAAGATTTTTTGAAACGCAAATGCGATCGCGATACCTCCGATCCCTAAACTCGCAATCAGGGTGTCTATCTCTAGTCCAAGATTGTGCAATACCATTACAATTCCAATCACCCAAATTGCAACATTCGCAATAATACGAACTCCGTGCAGTGCGGTTTCATTCTCTTTATTTTTTTCGAGAGTCTTCTCGATTAAATATCCTAAAAATCTTTGTGCGAATCTAATCACCCGAAAAATCACAAAAATAATAAAAAATCTATTTACCCATTTTTTTGCTATTTCATTTTCAACATGCAGAAACTGGAAGGCGATGAAGGTGGAAACTAGCCAGTAAAAATGCGGGTGGATTTCTTCTAATATTTCTACGAGAAAATTATCAAGATTGGTATTTGTTTTTTTTGTAAGTTTTTTGAAACGTGCAATAATTGTCGCGCGAGAAATTTTGAAAACTATAATTAACCCGAACAAAACGAGTAGGGCGACTGCAAGGTTTCCTACAGAAATCCCTCCAAGCTCAAAGCTGTAAACTTTTTCAAAGAGGGGCTGAAAACTGTTGAGTATTTTCATTTTGTTTTTTTAAATTTGAGGCTTGATGTGAAGGTCTCTAAAGTTAATGAAGTTTCTTTCTTGGAAATCGAAGCGTAATTAATTTTACTCTTTCATTTTCTATTCCTTCATTCAATTGAACCCAACTATCGTGTGACTTAAATTTTACCAATTTGAAAAAAGATTCGACTTTAATAAACTTGAAAGAAAGGTAAATCTATGCTAAAATAATAGGAAATATGAAATTTCAAAATAAAGATTTTGTCGATTTACGTTCTCCTTTGAGAAAAAGACTGAGTAGAATCTCGGGTTTTACGTTATTTATTTTTGGGATAATGGCGTGTCTTGGTGGAGGAAATTTTTTCTTTGATTACACGGAGGCTTTGCATAATGTGGCTAAGATTGAGGTGGAAGAAGTCGAGGAGGAAGTGGAAATTGCAATTACGATAAATCCTCCGCGTGAAATTTATACTCCGTTGTTTCTGGCTTATGATGAAAAAACGAAGGAGATCATCCAGAAAACTAAATTCATCGCTGCTACTCTCAATCCCCTGCCTTCTACAGGAAAACAAAGGGGGGTTTATATTCACATGAATCATATTGCGGATGAGACCATTTTCAATGCAAAGATTAAGCAAATAAATAATTCAAAAATGAATGCGATTGTTTTTGATGTGAAGGGAAGTTATGTTTATTTCCACTCAAATTCAAAAATCGCTCAAGAGAATAATCTGATCAAACCACTTTATGATCTTCCCGAAGTTGTCAAAAAACTAAGGGCTGATGGCATTTACACAATCGCACGAGTAATCGCGATTAAGGATCCTAAATTTGCTCTTCAGAATCCGGAGCTACGTTTGCATCGTTCGAAGAAATCAGATCATCTGGGAGATCGATGGGTGAAGCCGGAGCATCCAAAGGTGACGGATTACAATCATGAAATCGTGAAGGAAATAATCGAGGCTGGTGTGGATGAAATTAATTTGGATTTTATTCGTTATCCTACGGAGCTTGGGAATGATTTTTTGGGAATAAGTGCTGAGGATAAAGTTCAGAATTTGGAAGTTTTTCTTCAAATGGTCCGTAACACTATCGATCGTCTGAATCCAAATGTGCAGTTGAGCATCAACACTTTTGCAATATTGGGTTGGAACTATGAGGAAAATGTGGTGACCTTGGGGCAGGATGTGCTGCGTTTTACTAAATATGTGGATATTATTGCGCCGATGATTTATCCTTCGACTTTTAAATCGAAGTGGTATTATAATCCACGAACAGACAAGGGGGGCAGGATTTACACTATCGTGAAAAAAACCCTGATGGGTTATGCAGATATTTTGGGTGAGGATGCGGTGAAGTTACGACCGTGGTTGCAGGGTTATGTGGCGAAGAAGGAGGAGGCGCTCAGTCAGATCCGCGGAGTTTTTGATGCGGGTTATTGTGGATTTATGTTTTGGGAGGGGAAGAATGATTATGCTCTCACTTACAGGGCTTTGAAAATGGTGGAGGTGCCGGAGAATTGTAAGTAGTTTGAATTATGATTTTTGTGATTGAAGAATTACCATGATTGTGAAAATTCACGGGAGTAAATTTTGTAATTTTTAATTTTTAATTTTGTAAATAAATCTTAATTTTTAAATCCAAAAATCTCATTTTTAAACGGATTTTAAAAATTATTTATAAAATTACAAAATTAAAAATTACAAAATTGTTTCAATCGATCTAAAAAATTAGCTCTGTGAGAAACTACACGAAAACTAAATTCTATTCCCAGATCCCAAAATATCAATCTTGTGTTCCACCATTTTTTTCACTGCATCTCTCGCTGCGCCGAGGGGTTTTCTCACGTCGAAGTTTTCGGTGTCTTCGTTTAAGTTTTTTCGCATCGAGGCGGTCATGGCTAAACGAATGTCGGTGTCGATATTTACTTTCGCAACTCCGTGTTTGCTTGCTTCGGTGATCATGTCTTCGGGAACTCCTTGGCTGCCTTTCACTTCTCCGCCGTAGGAATTGATCTCTGCTACAAAATCCTGCAGAACGGATGAGGCTCCGTGGAGGACTAATGGGATTTTCACGAGCTCTGCGATTTTTCCGCATCTCGCGAAATCTAGTTCTGGTTGAGTTTCGAGGGGAAATTTGTAAGCTCCGTGTGAGGTTCCGATGGCGACTGCGAGGGAATCTACGCCTGTCTTTTCTACAAATTCTTTGGCTTGGTCGGGGTCTGTGTAGCTGCCTTCCCCTACTGCTACTTTTACGTCGTCTTCCATGCCTTCTAATTTTCCGAGTTCTCCTTCTACGACTACTCCTTTTGAATGTGCGTAATCGACTACTTTTTTTGTTAGTGCTATGTTTTCTTCGAAGGGGTGTTTGCTGCCGTCGATCATGACTGAGGTGAATCCGTTGTCGATGCAGTCTTTGCAGATTTCAAAATCTTCACCATGGTCGAGATGAAATACGATTGGGATTTCTGGGTAAATCTCAGCTGCTCCTTCGATTAGTTTTTTGAGAAAAACTGAGCCTGCGTATTTCCTGGCGCCGGCGGAAACTTGCAGGATGACTGGGGATTTTTTTGCTTGGCTGGCTTCCATGATTCCCTGAATGATTTCAAGGTTGTTTACGTTGAAGGCTCCGATTGCGTATTTTTCTGTGAGGGCTTTTTGGAAGAGTGCGGTGGAGGTGGTGAGCATTTTTTTGGGGGGTTAATGAATTACGAATTACGAATTACGAATTTGAAATATGATTTTTGTGATCCTGAATGATTTTAAGGTGGAACATCTTTGGTGGCAATGAGTCTGAACTTTGATTTTTATGATTACGGGATTACCTTGATTGTTGGATTTTCGGCTGGGGTTTCTGATTTGGGGATTGGTTCGGAACTCTTAGTTGTTGAATTTTCAACTGCGGTTTCTACTTTAGGCGCATTGCCATGCGTCTCTACTTTTTCTGTGGGGGTTGTTGAATTTTCAACTGTCTCAACTTTTTCCACTGGCTCAACTGTCTGAACCTTGATTTGCTTGACTGACGGATTTTCTTGATTTTCTGTTGCAGGTTCAACTTTTTCGACTGGTTCGGTGGGTTCAGCCTTTGCTGGTTCTAGGTTTTCCACAATTGGGGTTTCAACTTTTTCCGTTTGAATATTTTCAACGGCTGGTGCTTCGGTCACTTCGGCTTTTTCCACTGGTTCAACTGTCGGAACCTTGATTTGCTTGATTGACGGATTGCCTTGATTTTCTGTCACGTCTGTTGGAGTGGGCTGAGCTGGAGGAATTGGTTCAGGGTTCTTGGAGGGAATTGGTTCGGGGTTCTTGGGGGTTGGTTCGTTAACTGGAGGTTTTATTTCAACTTTCTCGGTTGTTGGATTTTCAACTGTGGTTTCTGGTTTAGGGATTGGTTCAGAGTTCTTGGAGGTTGGTTCTTCGACTGAGGCTTCAATATTTTCTGTGATAATTTCTGTTTTATTTTCTTCGGCTGGGGGTTTGATTTCTGTTGTGGGGGTTTCGATTTCGATGTTCTCGGTTGTTGAATTTTCAACTGTGGTTTCTGTTTTGGGCGCATTGTTGTGGGTCTCTATTTTTTGGACTTCCTTAATTGGCTCTTGTTTCTGTGTTTGAAGTTTGGCTTTGGCTCGTGCTTTGGCGGCTGCTCGGCGTTCTGCTGGGGATGGTGTGGTTGGTTTGGGGGGAATTGGTTCAGGGGAGATTGGTTCGGAGTTCTTGGTTCTTGGTTCGTCGGCTGGAGGTTTGATTTCAACTTTCTCAACATTATTAACTTTCTCAACATTATTAACCTTATTAACCTTCTCAACTTTCTCAACTTTCTCAACATTATTAACTTTCTCAACATTATTAACCTTATTAACCTTCTCAACTTTCTCAACTTTCTCAACTTTATTAATTTTATTAACCTTCTCAACTGTCGGAACCTTGATTTGCTTGATTGACGGATTTTCTTTTATCTCTGGTTCAGCCTTCTGAATTTTATCGACTTTAGAAACTTTAGCTGCTTCAGAATTTCGTGTGAGTGTGGCGATTTTGCGTTCTTTGGCGGCGAGGAGGGTTTCTTTTTGCTTTAGTTTTTCTTCCAAGGTTTTAATTTTTTCGCTTTGTTTTTGGTCTTTTTTGATTAATTCTGCTCGGGCGGTTGCGGCTATTTTGCGTTCTTTGGCGACGGCTAGGGCTTTTTCTTGCAGGAGTTTTTCGGTTTGTGTTTGTTGTTTTAGGCTTGGAGCGAAGTGCCATGGTTGGAGGTGTTTAGCTGTTTGCCAGGGGCGTTTGGCGCGTTTGGTTTTCTTGTCTGAAAAACGTCTCTCAAGAAATTTCTGAATGTCTTGGGGCTGGTGAATGGAGAGTTTGTGGCGCGAAAAAAGAACTCGCAAGCTGCTTGCGGAAAGACTGAGCGCGACGGCTAATTCTGAGAAAGTTATTTTGGTGTTTGTTAACAGTTAGTACGTAAATGCGTACTTATTGTAACATACAATGACATAATTTTCAAGTCTGGGTCTTGATTGTGGGGAGGGCAAAACTAGAGGCTAAACACTGTGAGCAGTGGTCTCTTTCTTGTGAGCTTTTGTCTTTTGGTTTCTGGTTTTGGCAGGGCTGTGGGGAAACAGCCTTCTGTCTAAGATTAAGATTTGCTACTATTTCCGTCAAGGAAATTACAGAATTCTTGGTAATCCTCTTCGTCCATTGTACTTCCTTCAATGTTAAAAAAGGATTTTTTTACACTCCATATTTTTTCCTGAAAGAAACCAGAGAACCCAAAAAAGTCCTCTGGCTGAGGAAAATTACTAACTGAAAAGTGCGAAGTTCTTGAAAGATGATTATGCGTTGCCCTATGTTGTTTATTCGTCTGAGTAAAATCAATAAGCTCATTAGTGATCTTTTCGTCTGGAATGTGCTTCCAGCACCAAGCAGCAATCAGGAGCAAATAAGAATAAAGATTTCTTCTTTTGTGAGAACAAAAATCATTTTTATCATCGAGACTATCGAAAGCACTTATTAAGTTTTTTATAGTTGCCTCCAGAATCAGTAATAAACATTTATCACCTTTGATTTTAATAATTAATCCAACCACTAAAAACGATAAAGGATATATTGCGGTATGACTTCTACTTTCGCTTAAAACTAAACCTGCCTCTTTTGAATATAAGGGCACAAGCTGTTTTTCAAAAATATCCAACAGTTTTTCTCTTGTTCTATCGTTAACTTCTTCAATTGAATAAAAATTCAATAATAATTCAAATAATCTAAAAAAGAATCTTCCATAATTGTGATTATCCTTTTTGTTTAAGGTAGCAGTACAGGAGATATCAAATATATTCTGAGTCATTTCCTCAATGTCATAAATCAAAGATTGTTTTTCACTTATCTCAACACTCTTGTCATGAAAAATATAATTTAAATAACTATGTACTGTATTTATGCGATCAAACTCGTCAAAAAAAATATTGGCAGGATCTTGACCATAAGAAAGTGAGGAGTTCTTCTCATAAAGATTAACGCAAATTTCCTTTATGTCTTCAAAAATTTTTCTAGTATATCTTTCTAAATAACTTGAGTTTGGAGAACTCAATACTTTTATTTTGCTTTGGAAATAAATTTTTACCATTTGATTAAGTAATTTTCTACACATTTTGAGCGTATAAATATGATCAAAGAGAGAAAAAGATTTCCCAATTTTCGCCAAGTTTCCTGCGGTGTGTAGAGACGCTTCGAAGTCTCCTCTTTGGGCATAGTTAATACCTACATCCCCCAAGTAAAGAATAGAATTATTAGTCGCGAGCGAGTTAAACTTAGATAAGCCCTGAATACAAAAATCAACTAAAACTTTTTCAAGAGTGCTAGTGGGCATATCCATACCTATTCTTTTTTTATTGCTTACTTCAAGGACAGAATCTCCTACCATTTTTACAATATATTCCAAAGTTTCCTCATTTTTTTGTTTACAGGCTACCTCAAAGAGATTTTTACTTTCTAGAACAAACAGCATGGTGTAATCATCCGTTGAAAAATAACTAGTATTTTTTATATATGTTTTAGTTATTTGAGCAATTTCATGACAAATCACTTTTACCTCAATAAAATCATCTTTTTCTATAGATTTTTGCGCCATCCTAAAAAGAGGTCTTAATTTATATTCTAGTTTTTTAAAATCGCCCTTATCTATGTCCCCCGATGGCATACTCTTGCTATCAAATGTTCCATAAAAAAACATCCTCCATCGAACTCTTACCGATATTTTAATTCCTTCTAGAAATTTCTCTTTTTTATTTAAATTGAGAAATCCCCATTGACCTTCTCTATCGTCTAATATTCTTTTGGGCGTACTTTTCTTGATGAAATCAATGACACCTTTGGAATATTGCTGAACAAGACCTTGCTCTAGAAAAAGGATTTTATAAACATCTCTTATAACAAAAAATAAAACGAGGACTGTAAAAGAGGCGCTTAAAAATAGTAAAAAAGAGACGTCTATATTTAGATTATTTTTACTAAAAGTTAAAAAGTAAAAATTCGCTACACATAAAAGAAAAAGATAAAAAAGAAAACTCTTTAATCCACTAATGTTACTAAATTCTTTGGCGACAACTTTCGGATAATATTTAGATAGTTGGTAGAGAAGATTGAAAAATAACGGTATTGCCAAACCTATAACAGAAAACAGAAATCCTAAATGTAATTGAATTATAAAAATATCATTTCCCCAAAAAGAAATTTGACTATCAATGGTTTTTGAAAAAATGAAGCACAAAATCAACACGCCAAACCATGATAGTAAGAAAGTCATTTTTTCTTGCAAAATTTTTAACAAAAATCCAATTACTCTTCTTTGTAATTTAATTATTAGGCTTGTTGAAAAATCTAAAGTTTCACATAAAACCATAGAAGCAAAAACACCCACAAGCCAGTACTGCTGGTAATATTTCAAAAATATAAAAACAACAGGAAGGTAAAAGATAACGCTTTTAAATATAAATCTTTTAAAGTTCGGCAATAATCCAAGTCTAATTTCCACTTTTTTGAGAAATAACAGAATAAGAATACCTTAATAAAAGTGCTACAAGCACAGCGACTATCCAAAGATCAAAAAAGGTCTGTGTATAATTTGTGAGCCCTTGTGAGGAAATATCTATTTTAGGTAAAAAAGAAATTAGTGGTTTTAAATACCGAGAAATAGCAATAATGCCTCTAAAAATCAACCATAGAGATATAAATATTAATAGCTTAGGCAGAAAGTAGAACTGAAAATGCTGTTTCAAATTATTATAGATATTTTTTATTAATTGATTAAACATAATTTAATTAGTTAAAGAAGTAGAGGAAAGTTTAGCAAAAAACTTAGCTAGAGTTTCCCAGTTAAGTTTTTTTCTAGGTGTATGATTAGCGCGATAGCATAACCAAACTTTCCCAATCATTTAGATTTTTCTGAGTTAGCTATTAGTTTGTGCTAAATCAATATTTGTTCACGAGTCGCCTCGGCAACCGAGTGCTTTGGTAAACTTTTCGCTTGAATTTTGTCTGAACCATGATTTGCTTGATTACTGGATTACCATGATTACGGGAAACGCAGAATGAATTCAGCAAGCTTTTTACTCAAGTCAGAACCACAAACTTCCACTTCACATAAAAAAAAGACCTCTCAATCTTTTGAAGTGAGAGGTCTTGAATATGTTTGTACTCAAGAACT
>Ga0307989_1000286_pt1 | contig 34958 bp, 26 predicted proteins | sample EllFjometagen185_FD_203164 | JGI IMG/M metagenome (GOLD analysis project Ga0307989, IMG submission 203164) | Marine microbial communities from Ellis Fjord, Antarctic Ocean - #185 | ecosystem: Environmental > Aquatic > Marine > Unclassified | place: Southern Ocean | collected 2014-10-08 | reverse complement strand
GACGTATCGATAAGTGTATGCATTTCAGATATCAAAGCCAAATCATGCAATTTTTGCTGGGATTCAGCGGTTGATCGAAAACAGGGTTGTTTTACCGCATTCGAGATGATATCTGCCGCGCAATCCACTGTCAGTTTGCCAATCTTCAAAACCATATTATATAAACTGGGATCCCAGGTATCAATCCCATAGAGATGCAAGCTCCATCGACGACGTTCTTCGTCATCGTTTGTTATGATTCTATATGCCTCCTTTTCAGAAATATTTTCACGCTTCATTTCCTCAGCAACACGTTGGTCCAGGTCAGCCAGAATTCTCACTTTCAACACATGGGGAATTCCTTTAAGAAAAAACTGGCCGGCTAATCCGTGATAAACGACATCATCCTTTTTTAAAAAATTTATCAACACACTGCGGAATTCGGTGACGTATTTTTCTTTTCCTCCAATTAGCCGATCTAAAATGGATGGTGCATCATGTAATACACGAATAAGTTTAACTTCAGGAATATTGAGCTGCTTGGCCGTCTCTAAAACGACATCACGAGAAAGACAATTATATCCCAGTTTTTCCGCAACCTTTTCTGCAACTTCTTTTCCTTGGCTGTAACTGCCTCTGGAAATAGTAATTATTGACATATAAATCCTTGCAGCAATGAGATTTTTTTACATTTTATAGCTAAACATCTCGGTTTTTGAGCAAACCATAATACCCGCTAATCCAAAGACGCAATGGGTAATATTTCAACATCATTGTTTTCGTATTCGGGAACCCCTTCAAGTAATTCTTTAATATTATTGGTCATATACTCTTCCTGTCCATCCATTTTGTTCTAAGCCTACATAATGTTATAATTTCATTTGTAGCCATGTCAATTCTCGATGAAAAAACGATGGCCTGAAACTTGAAACTAACACAAGAATTATAAAAATGTGAACATCCATTGCAAATGCCGGAAATTACTAAAAAAGTACTCATAAATTGTAAATTAGAATCATAATTTTAACAACATTGATACTGCACTTTCCATATCGAAGTGTAATTCTGCACTGAATGAGCACCATAAATAGTCTTTATTGTCTGTATTTATCATTGACATACAAATTTCATACTTTTATGTTCTGATCCAGAAATGACGTTCGATCATTCTCTATTTTTCAACTTAGATATTAAAAACTGTGAATAATAAAAAAGGCAAAATAGCGGGTAAAAAAGTTAGGGCCTTGGTCATTGATGACGAAGACATCGCACTAAAAGCACTGACACGGATACTTCGATCAGAAGGATACGATGTTGAGGGAGTCAATACGGGGAAAAAAGCCCTAAAGCAGATTCAATCCAAAATATTTGATTTGATTTTAACAGATCTGTTTATTGATGAAATCAATGGAATGGATGTACTTAAGGCCGCAAAAAACCGAGATCCTGACACTGCCATTATTCTTCTTACCGGCCATGGATCCATCGATTCTGCCATTGAAGCAACTAAAATGGGCGCTTTTCACTATCTCCAAAAACCAATTAGGCCTGATGAGGTTCGGCATATCGTTAAACGTGCTGTAGAAAATCTTGAATTGATCGCTCGAATTAGGAAGCTTGAATCAGGGAGCAGGCTAGAAATTGAATCGATCATTGGAAACAGTCCAAAAATTGTAACCATAAAAAAACTGATTGGGAAAATTGAAGAATCTGACTCAAATGTCCTGATTACAGGTGAATCGGGAACAGGTAAGGAACTAGTGGCAAAAGCGATTCATGAATCCAGCCCCAAAAAGCATGGCAAATTCCTCGCCTTTAACTGCGCGTCATTTACGGATGACCTTCTCACTAATGAACTTTTTGGGCATGAAAAAGATGCATTTACCGGAGCAACTAAAAGTCAACCCGGCTTGTTTGAAAGTGCAAATGGCGGCACTGTCTTTCTGGACGAAGTAGGCGACATGCCAATGCCGATGCAAGTTAAACTGTTAAGAGTCATCCAGGAAAGAGAAGTGATCAGAGTCGGAGGAAATAAAGCTATTCCGATCGACGTCAGAATAATAGCGGCGACAAACAAAGATTTAAAAAAGCAATATTTAAAAGGTTATTTCCGTCAGGATCTTTATTTCCGGTTGAATGTCATCTTCATTCGAATGCCAAGTCTGAGTGAACGTAAAGAAGACATTCCACTGCTTGCATCTCATTTTTTAAGATCCTATTCAAAACGAATAGAAAAAAGCATCTCTGGATTTACAGATGAAGTCATCGGGATATTATCCAGTTACGAATATCCGGGGAATATTCGAGAACTTGAGAACATTGTTGAACACGCTGTATCCATGACTCATGGCAATGTCATTACAGCTGAGAGCCTTCCCAAAGATCTGTTGGATTACGATCTTTTTTCTTTTCACAACCAGAATAATGGTTTTAAAACGCTTGAAGAGCTGGAAAAAGAATATATCAGGTGGATTCTTGATCAAGTTGAAAATCAAAAAACCAAAGCATCAAAAATTTTAGGCATCGACCGCGCTTCGCTTTACAGAAAACTCAAACGGTTTGAATTCGATAATTGATAAGACGTTGCATAGTGCACCGTAATGCGTTGCATTATGCAACCCTGCTTAATTTCTATAAAACCGGCCCTCCACTCTCATTCACTTATACCTCATGTTGCTTTTTGCAACAAACCACCAAAGCGTTTATATACTTAGTGTTGCTCTTTCCATTATATTTAGCATTCTGTTGATCTGGCACCCTATTTGCCTATGTAAGGTCGAATAAGCTAAATGGAGCTGCCCAACATGATGTCAATGAAATGGATTCTTCTGATTGTGGAAGATGAAACATTCAGAACAGAAAGTGTTAACTATGCGGTGAACCTTGCAAAAAGAATTAATTGTTCCATCTCCGTGCTGATGCTAACGACAAATAAAGATCAAGCAGGAAATCCGTTCATCAGTGAACCGGAAATTGTTAAAAAAGTTCTCAATATTATCAAAGCGAAAGGAGTTAACACGCAAGGCATATCCAGATCTGGCGATAAAGCATCTGAGTTATTAAAACATCTAACAACTTACCCCTCATTTGAGGCCGTTATTTGGGGAGGAAAAGAAAAAATCTCATTGGAACATAGTAGAAAAAAAACAGATCACTGGCTGGCGAAAATAAAGACGACAATTCAATGTCCTGTTATTAATCCAACCAAAAAACGAAAAAAAACCTAAATAAAGGAGTATCAGACAAATGCAAATAATCTGTATATCCCGGGGTAGTCATGAGTATAGTAGTGAACTGGCGGAAAAGCTTTCGCAAAAAATTGGGTATACCGCCATCAGTCGTGAATTGATCACAGATAAAGCAACTGAATACGGCATTCCGGTGGGTAAACTTGAGATGCAGATTTTAAAAAATCGCCCACTAAGTGAGGAGATGTCAATAGTGGCAGACATGTATAAAGCTTTTTCAACCGCTTTTACCTGCGAAAAAGCGCTAAAAGAGAATATCATTTACCATGGTAGAACCGGACATCTGGCTTTGCCAGGTTTGACTAACGTCTTACGAATACGTGCCATTGCCGAAGAGGAATACCGGATAAAAATCGTCATGAACCGTTTAAAAATGACCCGGGAAAAAGCCAAAGACTATATTTCTCATATTGACGAGGACATTAGGAAGTGGACCCATACGCTTTACAATTCTGATTTAGCTGATCCTGCAAAATACGATTTAACCATAAACTCTGCCAATTTAACGGCAGAAAACGCTGCCAGTGCACTGGTTACTTTTTCTCAGCTTCCTGAATTTCAATCAACACCTTCATCAAACCAGGCGCTTCAGGATTTACTGCTTGCTGCAAATTGCAGACTGGCCATTGGTTCCGATGAGCGCAGTCGGAGTGTCAATGTGGGAATACAAGCGAATAAAGGAAATGTTTCAGTAACCTACATGCCAAGACAAGCCAATGACGCCAAAATGATCCCCGATGTCCTTAAATCCGTCGAAGGAATCAAATCCCTGGTATGTACTGTTGCGACAACCAATGTGCTCTATCTCGCAGAAAAGTTTGACCCCAATGATGACCATTTCTTAAACCTGATTGAAATCGCAGCAAAATGGAATGCTGCCATAGAAATCGTGAGAATAGCGGGTGAAAATGAAACACCAGCAGAGATTCAACAGTCAGATTTAACAGCAGCCACAGCTAAAACAGGTGGTATTCTTGATGACTCAAGCAGCGAGATCTCGTCTGATCAGCAGGGATTTGGGATTACTCAAACAATGGACAAATTGATACAAGTCGGTCATGCCGGTGGTTCTCGGACCATCTATGGCGGTACAGACTCGATAATCAAAGCACTCACTAAAACAGAACAATACAGTCTCGTTGCTGTCGGAGATGTATTTTCAGCAAAAGGGGCTGCGTCACAAAGAATTAAACGTGATATGGTGAGCAAACTCAAAGAAAAATTCAGAGTTCCAGTTATCGGTACAGAGGACCTTAAAGCCAAATACCTTTTCGGTCCTAAACAGCTTTTTAGTATGATCGGATTCGCAATTATTTCTTTACTGATTTATTGGATCGTCTTAACTTTTCAAGAACCCATATTGATTTTTATCTCAAAAGGGAATTTTGGAGGTTCAATTTATGAAAGAGCATTCGCTGCTTTGGCAATATTAATCTCTATTCCTATTGTGGCATTTAGCATTGGCGGATTTTATGGCAATTTCCTGAAATTACTAAAGGTTGAATAGTGTCACCAAGGGTAAAAGATAATATAACTACTGCAATTTGAAAGCATAGGGATCGTTAAAAAATAGCTTCACATAATCTGTTTTTTAGCTGACCCATCGTTAAAATATCAACATTAAAAAAATGGAGCAGTTATGCCAGGAATATTAGGTGAAATGTATATACAGATGACATTGCCAATTGCTTTGCAAATTGTCCTTTTAGGCTTTATTGGCGGAATTTTAAGTGGTTTTATCGGATCTGGAGGAGCCTTTTTCATGACTCCGGGTATGATGAACTTGGGCATCATGGGCCCCGTTGCTGTTGCCAGCAATATTACTCATAAATTCGGAAAAGCCATGGTGGGTTCAAAAAAGCATGGCGAGATGGGGAATGTTGACAAAAAACTAGCAATTTTTATGCTTTTTACTGCTTTTATCGGGATCAGACTTGCCGTCGAAGTGATGAAAGCATTGTTTAATGTCCAGGGAAGCCATGGTGAAGGTGGAGGGGCAGCCGCAGACCTTTATATTAGTATTATCTTTGCGGTTATACTACTATTCGTTGCTATCTCTATGCTGGCCGATATCGTTAAGTCCAAATCTAGCGATGAAACAGGGCCTTCGACTCGAATTGTTGAATTTATCAGCAAACTAAAATTGCACCCCATAATCTATTTCCCAGTTGCTGACGTTTATGTTTCGTTATGGGTTATCCTCATCTGCGGTCTTGCAACAGGCTATCTTGCAGGGACGATCGGTGTCGGCGGATTTATTGGCGTTCCTGCCATGATTTATGTCTTTGGCGTACCTGCCGCTGTCGCTGCCGGAAGCGAATTGTACTTGGCCATGTTTATGGGAGCCTGGGGAGCTTTGAATTATGCTTTTGAAGGCATGGTGGATATCAGATGTACATTACTTTTATATGGCGGTTCGCTATTGGGAATATACATCGGTGCCTATGGTACAAAAGTTGTGAAAGAAGCAGCGATTCGTCTGACAACCGGTGTTATTATTCTGTTATGTGTACTTAGCAGAATTGTCGCGATTCCCGTTTATTTGCAGAAACTGGGGTATACCGATATGGATATCTCATACAATTATTACTTTAATTTGGCCAGCAAGAGTTTGTTGTTTGTCAGCGGAATCAGTGGTGCTTTAATTATAATGTTTTTTGTTCAAAAAGCTTATTTTCAGAGACGAAAACTGGAAGCAAGCCTGAGTTTGAATGAAATCCCTAACAGTGCCTGAACATCCCATTATATCAATTAAATATTTATAACTATTCAGCAAAATCTGAGCAGTTATAAAAAATACGAAAGTATCAACTTTTCCATAATTGGCTCAAGGGCAGAAGTGGACAAGGCAGAAGGCAGAAAGAAGTGCTGAGACGTTCAAAGCCTTTTATCGATCCTGCACTTTTTTCTGCCTTCTGCCTATACCCCTTCTGTCTTTTACTCTTATTTTAAATGGCTGATTTTTCAATTTTTCAACTAAACTTTCATGTTTTACTTTTAAGTTACAAGCAGATAAAAACAGGCTCCAAACTACCTTCAATCAGTGCCCTGAGCGAAGTCGAAGGCGGTGCCTTGAGCGAAGTCGAAGGCGGTGCCTTGAGCGAAGTCGAAAGCGGTGCCTTGAGCGAAGTCGAAAGGGACTCTGCCAGAACACTTTGTCCCTTCGACTTCGCTCAGGGAACTTTTAATTGAGAAACAGGCAAGAACAAGCTCCAAACTACCACGACTCTGTGATCTGAAGCTTGTTACTTTTCTTTTTAGGCGGGCTCGCCCGTTGGGACACTGAATAGTTACAAATATTTTGATAAAACCCTATTTGTTTAACTGTTAGCTGATTATTTAGAAAGCTAACGGTTCAATACATATCTTTCATCAACCTGGAGAGTAGGATGTCTATGGAAGCACAAAAACTAAGAATAATGGTGATTGACGATGAGAGCATCGTAGGTAAACGGCTCAAGCCAGCGCTTGAAAAATCAGGTGATACCGTTGAGACTTTTCTTGATGGTGAAAAAGCCCTGGCCCGTTTTGATGAGGACCCTTTTGATGTTGTTGTCAGCGATATCAGAATGGAAAAAGTAGATGGCATTGAAATTCTTGAGCATATTCTTGAAAAATCAAGCCGAACCAAGGTAATACTGATCACCGGTTATGCGACCGTTGAAACAGCCAGAGAAGCGCTGGTCAAAGGCGCTTTCGATTTCATCGCCAAGCCATTCAAACCGGCTGATTTACGAGCGATAATTAAGCGGGCAGCAGAAGAACTGAGAAAATAGCCGGTTTTAAGATTGAGATTCCTTTGAATCCGCTTCAAGATCGTTAAAAAATATAGGTAAGAAGTAATGCTATCAAAGCTATTTCCTTTTATTAAATGGTTCGAAGCGTATTCTCTCCGCGAATTCAAGCTGGATATTGTAGCTGGCCTAACAGTCGCCCTGGTTTTGATCCCTCAATCCATGGCTTACGCACAATTAGCTGGCCTGCCCGCTTATTACGGTCTATACGCGTCCTTTTTGCCTCCAATCATTGCCGCGCTATTCGGTTCAAGTCGACAGCTGGCAACGGGGCCGGTTGCCATTGTCTCAATAATGACCGCTGCCACCTTAGAACCATTGGCGACAGCAGGTTCAGAGGAATTTATTGCCTATGCAATTCTATTAGCACTAACCGTTGGAATCTTCCAATTTTTAATGGGAGTGCTTCGTTTAGGGCTATTGGTTGAATTACTTTCTCACCCTGTCATCGGTGGATTTACAGTAGCTGCTGCCATTATTATTGGTACATCACAACTTTCCAAACTATTCGGCGTATATGTTGATAAAACACCGCATAAATATGAGGAAATTTTTAATGTCATCCTGGCGGCAATTGAGTATACCCACTGGCCTACACTGTTAATCGGACTCAGCGCGATAATAATTCAAATTGGGCTGAAACGATACGATCCGCGTATTCCGAATGTATTGGTAGCCGTATTCATTGCAACATTCCTATCTTGGTTCCTGAACTTTGAGAACAATATACAGGTATCAATTTCAAATATTAAAACCCCGATGGTTCAAAGAAGTATCAGGGATTTTAATAGCGTTTTAAACAAGATGGATGGATTAAGTCAGCAACGGACCATACAAAATAAAAAAATATCTACTTTAATAAAATCAAATCCAAATTCTGTCCAATTACTTGAATTAAAACATCAGGTCGACCTATTAAATTTCAAAACGAATGAACTGAAACAACAAGCCCACTTTAATCGTAAAAAACTGCGGTCTTTCATGTTCAGCAGAGTTGTCAATTCAGACGGCAACGAACTGTTTTACCTGCAGAATTCTGTTCCAAAAGGAAGCAAAACAGATAATAATGATTGGCGAATCAACGTCGGCAATAAACAATTATCTGAAAACAGTTTGCTAATCACAGGCGGCGGAGCAGTCGTTGGAAAAATCCCTGAAGGATTACCTGCATTGGTAGTTCCAAAAATTGAACTGGTTACGATTCTCAGACTTCTTCCTTATGCCGTTATTATCTCACTATTAGGCTTTATGGAAGCGATTGCCATCGCCAAAGCCATGGCGGCCAAGACGGGTCAAAAAATCGATACAAACCAGGAGTTAAGGGGGCAAGGATTAGCAAATATTATTGGCGCATTGGGGCAGAGTTATCCTGTTTCAGGTTCTTTTTCCCGTTCATCCGTAAATCTTCAAAATGGCGGAGTTTCCGGGCTGTCAAATGTTATCAGTGGCTTGATGGTTGTGATTGTCCTGCTTTTCTTCACTCCTTTGTTATATCATTTACCCCAGTCGGTACTGGCGTCCGTGATAATGCTGGCAGTCATCGGACTGATAAGATTTGAACCCTTTATACATGCCTGGCGGGTTAGTAGAACAGACGGAGTCATCTCGGTAATAACGTTTGTGGGAACTCTCTATTTTGCTCCCAATTTGGAAGAAGGAATTGGAATTGGCGTAATACTGACTATAATGGCCTTTTTGTATAAAAGTATGCGCCCCAAAGTAGTAACCCTTTCGTTAAATAAGGAAAAAATATTAAGAAACGCCAAAGAGTCGGGACTCAAAGAATGTAAATACATTTCAGTGATCCGGTTTGATGGAAGACTGTTTTTTACTAATGCCAGTCATTTGGATGAGATGATAACCAAAATAAAATCTGAAAAGCCGGATTTAAAACACATCCTCATTGTTGGTGACGGTATAAACGATTTAGATGCTTCTGGTGAAGAAGTGCTGGCGCATATTGTTGATAAGACACGAAATGAAAAATGTGGTTTCTCTCTATGCGGATTAAAAGGAAACGTCGAAGCGGCACTGAAAAGATCCCATCTTCTGGATAAAATTGGAGAGGAAAATATCTACTCCAGGGCTAGAGATGCCATCGAAGATATTTTTCGCCAAACTCACGACAATTCCCCGGAAACAACACTATTGTGTCCCTTGATGACTTATATTCCAGAAGAAAACTCGATGTTTCTTCACCCTGATAAAATGGAGACGTAGATGACGATTATTACAATATCCAGAGGTAGTTACAGTCGAGGTAAGGAAATTGCTGAAAAACTAGCTGCAAAACTTAACTATAAATGTGTTTCAAGAGAGGTGCTACTTGGGGCATGCGGGCAATTTAGTGTTCCCGAGAACAAATTGACTGAAGCCATTAATAGTGCACCTTCCTTTCTAGATCGTTTTTCTAGCGAAAAAGAACAGTATATTAACCGTATCCGGGCAACGTTACTTGATTATGTTCAAAACGACAATATTGTCTACCATGGATTGGCCGGTCAGTTTCTTCTAAAAGGTGTAGATAACGTCCTGAAAGTGTGTTTGATAGCCGATATGGAATACCGTATCAAATTGATGATGAACACAGAAAATATGACCTACTCAACAGCCAGCGATTACCTTAAAAAAGTTGATGAGGAACGTAAAAAATGGGGACAACGTCTTTATGGAATAAAACCCTTTGATCCGATTTTATTTGATTTGGTTATTCATGTCAGCAATCTGACGGTTGATGATACCATCGACATCATCCTGTACACCGCAAAGTTTGGTTGTTTTCAAGCAACAGCAGAATCTCAAAAAATACTTGTAAACATGACAATAAAAGCTCGAATAGCGGCATCATTAGATGAACACCCCAACGCGAGTATTACCGTAGAAAATGGCAACGTCTATATAGGAATAAAAGCACCATTAAATCAAAAAGACCGGATAACAAAGGAAATCACTGAAACAGTCGAAAAAATTGAAGGCGTCAAGGAGATTAAAGTCACTTTGGAAAGCAAAAGTTCATAGATTATTCATAAATGCAATATGACCTACTACTGTCCTTCTTTCCTTTTTTAATCTTATTCATATATTCACCTTCATGAACCGGATCGCTTTTTAAACTTCAAGTATAATCAAGCTCTTAAAATAAATGCTATTACTGAAATTGAGTACTTCTTATTTAGACGACTTTTAAGGTTGAATAATAATTGTGGGATACAGTCCTTCTAAATCTCCTTCAGGGTAAGGTTGAATCGTATTAAAAGACATATTTTGATTCTTTTGCGCATGCCCTCTGTTTTCCTTGCCATCGAAAAAAGCCCCATTCGTTTCCAGGATATGATTAATTCGATCTTGGAACGCGGCAATAAAATTGGCACCACTCCCTTCAAAAACCATATGGCCCAATGAAAACCCCTTTTCAACTTTTTTGAACGCTTCAATCGAAACACTGTTCATCTCCAAGTCCTTCTCATTTCTAATCAATCCCCAGACCAGAAAGTCTTCAGGAATCGTCAGCTGATCTTTAATATCGATAATTGTGTGAGGCATTATAATACTTCCTCTACCCACTGTCAGTCGACTATTCGAGCATTCATTCGGCTGTCCTCTTAAAAAGCTATTAAACCCAACAAATACTTTTTCACCCAGATCCGCTTCGATAATTTTTGCCCCATGAGCCGTCACATTATAACGTTCCAGTCTTGAATTGATAATGATGCTATTTTCCTGTGCATTAGCCCCTTTACCCAACCATACATTCTGCAGAAAAGCTCTCTGCGAAACCAATACGTTCTCATTGATATGATTTTCTGATTTTGTGACCGCATACCGATCAAGAGACGCACTATCCGGAACTGAAACGGTCTGTTTTTTGTTCACAGTTTCAAAGACTTGTTGAAAGTCTTCTTTACGATCTGACACAAAATCCATAAATGTGCCCTCAGGAGTTTCACCTTTGGTGTATTTAACATATTCATTCAACTCTTTTAAGGGAAACTGATACAAAAAGTTAAAATTATCAGGCTCACGAACCCATACGGTTCCCGCTTTAATACTCAATCGACTGATTTCACCGGCCTGTATATAGGAATACGTTCCGACAACACAATCCTTCATGGTGGTTAAGTCTACCGTAGAAAAAGGCTCCAGAAAACAACCCCGGGATGGGGATCCATGAATATTAGCAAAATGCAGAGAAACCGTATCTCTGATATAAAATACTTCCGGTGTTTCAGGATCATGAGAAAAATTATGGACAAGTGTCTTAATCAACAGACTATTTTGGATATCCATACTTTCATCCCCATTAATCGGGATTTGATAGTCTTGAAACTCAAATATATCCCCTTTCTTCTTTAGTTCATCCCCTCTGATATCGCTTTTATATAAAAGGGAGTCTGTTACTTTACATTTTCCTAAAAAATAACTGCCGGAAAGATTTGAATTTCTAAATTGAAAATCAATAGGGTGATTGGGAGAAATTCCATAAAAAGCATAAAACTTGGTTAATTGACGTAAGGGAATAAGTCCATCAATTTGCGGGCTCACATCGAATTTAAGTTCCCGAAGATTAATATTGGTCCGTTGGATAATACGGTCGTACAGTTTTTCCAGTTCAATCATAATGATTCCTTTTTTCTATTTTTTTACTTTATTTTCTTTCATTGCGTCAACCACAGCCAAAAAGATATCTGTCAGCCGTAAAACTCCAATAACATTTTCATCTTTGACAACCATTAGCGATAAAAAAGGTCCGGTTAATAACTGATAAATAGCTATATCTACGGAAGTATTTTCTTCCACATACTGATTTTCAGTCAGCGTTTTCATAAACTTTTCTACCTTCATCTCAGCCGGTTTGATACACATTTTTTTAAATGTCATCCCTTTCAATCGAGACTGCTCTTTCAAATTTGCGACAAATTTGGGACTGAAACTATATTTCTCAATCTCTTCAATAATGTCTACTTGTTCATTCCCTGATTCAAGGGCACGTAACACATTCAGCTGACTGAGTTTCCCCACAATTTTATCTTTTTTGTCCATAACCAATACCGCCCTATGCTGGTTTTTGGTTTGATCATAGCTTGCCTGAGCCTTTTCCAAAGCAAGAACAGCCTCAAATAAAGTTGCACCTTTATTGACTGTTGCATATTCAGAAATCGGGACCATTAGGTCTTTTACAATTCTATTCATCAGAAACCTCAATTTCAGTATTTATAAAAAGTTAATGCAGTGGAGCTTGGAGAAGTTATAAAATAGCTACAAAACCTTATTAATAGCTTCTTTTGACTTCATTTAACTCCAATATTTATCTGGCAATATCCGCTGGATGTCCAACTTTCATTCAGTAATGTCCGGTTAGGTTAATGCAAGAGCTGGAATGGGATTCCTGAATCGTGCTTATAAGAATCAGGGATCCCATTTCAGTGAATATTCTGCAAAAACCTAACCGGACATTACTGACTTTCATTACAATTTCTTATCTATTTTTTATCAAATCTGATAATTTATTGTGAAAAGATTTTTTTTGGAAATGCACAGGAAATGCCTAAATCACATTATTTCAATGGTACTTATATTAATATTTCTGAAATAGAATGGTTAACTTCAAACACCTGGATCCCCGCTTTCGCGAGGATGACAATGTTAGAAAAGCAGGGGATCTCAATTGTATATCATCAGGAATTATTTTACACCTGACACAAAGCCATAAACCTTAAAATTACGTAATTATGAAAATAATCTTTACTTTTTACGCTTTAATGATTAAATTATAAATATATTACGTTTTATGTGTTTTATTTCGAAATTCATTATTAGTTAATCCGTGAATATTTTTTTTAACTCTAACCCTGGAGAAAAAAATGATCGTAGGAATTCTGAAAGAAATCAAAGTCGAAGAAAATAGAGTTGCAATGACTCCAGCAGGTGTTGAGGTTTTAAAACTGAATAACCACACCGTCCTCGTTGAAAAAAGTGCAGGATTGGGAAGCGGATTCGATGATGCCGCTTATTTAAAGGCAGGTGCCGAAATCATCGCAACCGCCAAAGAGATTTATAATCGCGCGGATATGGTTATGCATGTCAAAGAGCCTCTCCCCCAGGAGTATGAAATGATCAGGGAAGGTCAGATTGTCTTTACCTATTTGCATCTGGCTCCAGCGGAAGAACTCACCAAAGCTTTGATAAAAAGCAAATCCGTTTGTATTGCCTATGAAACGATTCAGAAAAAAGACAGGTCTCTGCCGTTATTAACTCCTATGAGTGAAGTTGCCGGTAGAATGGCCATCCAGCAGGGTGCTAAATATCTGGAAATGGCTCAAGGCGGGGAAGGGGTACTGTTAGGGGGTGTTCCGGGTGTTGACCCGGGAACAGTCGTCATTCTGGGTGGTGGGGTGGTCGGTACCAATGCCGCAAAAATGGCCTGTGGTCTGGGAACAAAAGTGTATCTACTTGACATGAATCTGGAAAGATTACGCTATCTCAGTGATGTCATGCCACCGAACTGTGTGCTGTTAATGTCAAGCCCAGCGACGATTCGCAAACTTATCAAGGAAGCTGATGTGGTCGTCGGTGCCGTTTTGATACCGGGAGCAAAAGCAGCCAGACTGGTCACCCGGGATATGTTAAAATTGATGAAAAAGGGATCGGTCCTGGTGGATGTTGCCATTGATCAGGGGGGCTGCTTTGAAACCTCGAAAGCAACAACACACTCCGACCCGATTTATACCGTAGATGGAATTATTCACTATTGCGTGGCAAATATGCCAGGTGCGGTTGCCAAAACATCAACCTTAGCATTAACAAATGCAACGCTACCTTACGCTGTGGAAATTGCGAATTCCGGATGGCAAAAAGCAATGCGGGAAAATGAAGAGATTAAACTGGGGGCAAACGTCGTTAACGGAGATGTATGTTATCGAGCAGTTGCCGATGCGTATGATTATGACCTCGTCGATATTAACACCTTGATTTAGGGAGCAACGCCATTATAAGCGGGCGCTGCAATGAATCCACCGTTAACAATGAAGTTGCCAGAATCACAAAGCTTAATTCTAACGGCGGCCTTATGTGCGCACCGTTTAATAAATTTGTTATTTGACTATTCTGAGATTATGCAAAGCGGCTTACATCAAGTATTGCTTCTGGATGCTTAGCTGCAACACGTAACAATGTTCTGGCTGGGCCTTCAGGTTTACGACGACCTTGCTCCCAGTTGCGTAGTGTTCCAATACTAATTCCTAGCAGTTGTGAAAATTTATTTTGAGAAAGACTAAATTGCTTTCTGATTGCCTTAACGTCAATTTCATCAATTACAAATCTTCTGCTTGGTTCCATCTCCCCATGCATGATTGCTTTTCCTTGCCGTATACTCTCCACTAACTCATTAAACATCTTTTCTTCCATTGCTAATCCTCCTCAATAAGCATCTTCAAAGCTTTCAGTTGTTAAGATGTCAAATCACTTTTCTTGCTTTTGGGATATGCATAAAGCATCAAAATGGCATCGGGTGAGACATACCAGTAGTATATTACTCGAATTCCCCCACGTTTCCCTTGATCAACAGTTTTCCATCGAACTTTTCTTAATCCACCACTTTCTGGAATAAGTGCGCCAAGATCAGGGGATTCAACCAACTTTGATTGAAGCATTCGGTATTCCTCATCCCCCAATAGCGATTGGATGATTTTAGTGAAAATTGGAGTTTCGATGATTTCCATATGAATAATATAAGCCAATGGCATACATATGTCAATGACTTATACCCAGGGATCAATGAAAGCCAAATAACACCGGTTTCAGCTGCGTTGCCCAAAGCGAGGAACAAGCGACGGGTAACGTCAGCTGGAATTCATTAAATATTGAAAATCCCCCCTTTGTAATCAAATTGACATAGAGGAAAATTTTAAGTACAGTATATCTGTACTTAAAAAAGGAGACATTATGACAATTCATACGACATATACCAATGCAAGATCTAATCTTGCAAAGCTTTTTGATGAAGTTTCCTATAATCAGGAAACTGTCATTATAAATAGACGTGGTAAAGAAGATGTAGCGTTGATTTCAGCATCAGAACTTGAAAGCTTGTTTGAAACAGCTCATTTACTTAGATCACCAAAAAACGCTACAAGACTCATGCAAGCACTGAATAGGGCTTTGTCAAATTCAGAATCAGCTATTGGAATAGATGAACTAAAAACTGAGGTTGGAATTGAAAAAGGCTAGAATGCAAAGGGAGGCTATTTTCCAACCAGAATTTCGAGATGATTTGAAATATTGGGTCAAAGAAAATAGAAAAATCGCTTTAAAAGCCTTTGAGATTGTTGATGCAATCATGAAAGATCCCTTTCATGGTATTGGAAAGCCAGAACCACTTAAATATTTAGCTCCAAATACCTGGTCAAGGAGATTAACCCAAGAACATAGAATTGTTTATTTAGTAAGGGACAGCAGGATCGATTTTCTTCAAGCCCGTTATCACTATTAGGTAAATTAATACGACTTAGTGCCTGAACGAAAACCCTGTAAAAATCAGCTACTATTCATTTAACTGACTTAGATCCATAATGAAGATTCAAGTTTTCAGTAATCAGCCATCAGCTTTCAGTTTTTAGTACCTTATAAATTATTTTCTGCATCTGTTCAGCAGGAAGTAATTTGTTAAGGTACTTATCCTGTTTATAAGGGTTAAGTGACTGAAAGATCTTTGTTTTTACTGAAGACTGATAGCTGACAACTGACGGCTTCTTAACTTGCATAATGAATGTTATTTTAAAAACCGTGTTATACTTAAAAATAGGGGCTTTTCGTTCAGGCACTACCATAGAGAAGCTGCATGACTCTAACGGACGGTATTTTGAAGCAAACTACCTTGTTAAGTCCCTTTATTCGTGGATTTAGGCTGTTTTTACTTTTTTGACCCGACGGGTAACAACTGCTGTGAAATAATATATAGCCCGAATTCAAACCCTGACCCAAGCAAATAATGAAATTTAAAGACTATTTCTTCGTACTGAGTTGGCTAATTAAAACTGCTGGCGTTGGAATCTTCATGATTTTGACCAGTATACTTGCGAGAACCCTTTTCATCACTCCAGGGCATGCCAGCGTTGGATGGACCGCAACAGGAATTGCATTGGCGGGACTACTGCTGTTTGGTAAAAAGGTTTGGCCCGGCATATTTATCGCTGCGTTATTCGTGAACATTGAAACGTTGTCTACCCTCGATGGGTTTCAAAAAATTTCAGATATTTGGGCAATCTCGATCGTCATTAGTGCAGCTGTATTGTTACAGTCGTTTGCGGGATATTTTTTAATCAAAAGATTCATCGGATTTCCGCACCGGTTTGACCGGATGAAAGATATTTATCTGATGGTCATACTGGCCGGCCCCATTTGCTCTTTAATTACCCCGACCATCGGAACTGCCATACTCGTCTGGACAGAGATCATACCCGATAAAGCGATCCAGATTAGCTGGCTAAGCTGGTGGGTCTGTGGGGTTTTCGAAATAGCCATAATAATCCCTCTGATTTCCACCTGGGTAGCCAATATGAAATCGGGCGGTTTTAAAAATCGTTTGATGGTGTTAATCCCTCTGTTTTCAGTTCTGACCGCAGTAATCATATTGTCAATTTATACCCGGAATTTAGAATGGAACAAAGAAAAACTGATGTTTGAAAGACGCTCGGGCGATATGGCTCAATCCCTCTGGAGTAAATTTGAAACTGATATTGAAATTGTATATAACGTCAGGGGACTACTAAACTCATCTAATTTCATCGACCGGAATGAATTCAGGCGCTTTGTGACACGACTGCTCCGAAAAAATCCGGGTTTACAAGCACTGGAATGGATACCCAGGGTCACAGCAACCGATCGCCAACGATATGAACTCAATGCGAGAAATGATGGTTTTGTTAATTATAAAATCAGAGAAATCGATTCTTCCGGCAATTTAATCAATGCGCTGGAAAGAAATGAGTATTTTCCGGTCTTTTACCTGGAACCGCTTCAGGGAAATGAGCGCGCTCTTGGCTTTGATCTGGGGTCAAACCCATCCAGAAAGACGGCATTAATGAAAGCTCACTATACCGGTAATGCAACCACAACACAAAGAATTGAACTGATTCAGGAAAGTGGAAAGCAATATGGTGTTCTACTTTTCGTCCCTATTTTTAAACCCCAGGGTACTCCCTCCGATCTAGTAAGTCGGCAGGATAGATTAACGGGATTTGCGCTGGGAGTGCTAAACATTAAAAGACTGGTTGAAAATGTTCTAAAAAATTATGACCAAACAGGAATGACCATCTGGTTGATGGATAACTCAGCACCATTAGGACAACAGCTTTTATATAGTAATGATCCAGGCAGGGTTGAAGAGGTTCTTCCCACTACATTTAACCCCAATGGACCTAAAAATCTCCGACTTTATTTAAAATCAGACTTCGATTTTGCTGACCGGAAATGGTCAATTCATTTTTTCCCAACAAACACATTTATTAATGCCCAAAAACCCATACAATCCTGGATAGTTATGGCCTTTGGACTCATCCTGACTACACTGCTCGGCTCATTCCTCTTAATTGTCATCGGACGTTCCATCGCGACAGGACAGCTGGTCGATGCAAGAACCAAAGAGCTGTCTGCCACCAATGAAGCGCTACAGCAGAAAGTTAAAGAGCGAAAACAGGCTGAAACCGCATTAAGAAAAAGTGAGAGTTGGGTAAACGCGATCATGGATAATTTGATCGATGCAATTATTACGATAAATCCCTTGGGAATTATACAGTCCTTTAACCCTGGAGCCGAAAAAATATTTCAGTATCAGAAAGAAGAAATCATCGGAAAAAATATCAAAATATTAATGCCAGAACCTTTCCAGAGTAATCATGATCAGTATTTCAAAAACTATCGAAATACCGGGGTCGCCAAAATTATTGGGATCGGCAGAGAAGTCGTGGGAGAAAAAAAAGATGGTAGTATTTTCCCGATTGACCTGGCAATCAGTCAGATGAAAATTGAAAACCAGGTATTCTTTACAGGAATTGTTCGAGATATCAGTGATCGAAAGCAAGCGGAAGCCAAGTTAAAAAGTAGTGAATTACGATGGCAGTTTGCCTTAGAGGGCAGCCAGGATGGGATATGGGACTGGAATTTGATTTCAGATAAAGTATACCGATCTCCCGGATGGATAAAAATGCTCGGACATACAATCGATGAAATCAGTGACAGCCCAGCGGAATGGGATTTCAGAATCCACCCGGATGATGAAAAAGCGGTTCTTTACTTGTCGGATAAACATCTTGCCGGTGAAACAGATTATTTTAGTACAGAACATCGATTGAAGTGTAAAGACGGATCCTATAAATGGATTTTGAGTCGAGGTAAAATCGTTGAATGGACAGAAAAAGGCGATCCGGCAAGGTTTATTGGTACACATACCGATATATCCGAACGAAGAAATAGAGAAGAAAAGCTCCGCCGGTTTCAAAAAGCCATCGATGAAGGAGGTTATGCTATTTATATCACAGATGCAGAGGGTAAAATCGAATATGTCAATCCGGCTTTTACTAAAATAACCGGATATATTGAAAGTGAAGTCCTGGGTGTAAACCCCCGGATTTTAAAATCAGACCAAATGGACGATGAGTATTACCATAGGCTATGGAACACGATACGAAATGGTAAAATATGGGATGAGGAAATCATCAATCAGAAAAAGGATGGGACCCGATACCATGCCCACCAAACTATTGCACCCATCACTGATGATCAAGGGACCATTGAAGGATTTGTCGCCATACAAATTGATATTACGAAAATCAAGCACATCGAAGCAACTTTAAGGGAAAATGAAGCTCTTTTGAGGAAAGCTCAGGAAATGGCCCACCTGGGAAGTTGGAAATGGGATATACAAACCGACAACCTCCATATTTCCAGAGAAATCAAACGAATTTATGATATTAGAGACCTGGAAGAGGCTATTACGCTTAAGCAACTTACTGAAGAGATGGTGTATGCGGAAGACCAGCCTCTTGTCTCAAAGAAAGTTAAAAAATTTCGTTCGAATTTGTCCAAACTTGACAATATGACCTTCAGAATCCAAAGACAAAATGGTGAGATCCGATGGATTACAGCGACGTCGCCTGAAGTTCAAAATGTTGATGAGAATGGTGATCCTGCTGTTATGGTCGGAACTGTTCAGGATATCACAGAAATAAAAATAATCGAAGAGGAGCTTCAGGAAGCCAAAATTAAGGCTGAAGCTGCCAGCAGAGCCAAAAGTGAATTCCTGGCCAATATGAGCCACGAAATTCGAACTCCAATGAACGCGGTCATCGGTTTTAGTACCCTCCTGAGTTCTTTGATTACTGATAGTAAGCAAAAAAGCTACCTTGACTCCATTAATACCGCCGGAAAAGCGCTCTTAACGTTAATTAATGACATTCTTGATCTTTCTAAAATCGAAGCGGGTAAAATGGAACTGCAATATGGACCCATGAGTCTGGAACGAATTTTTGATGAGATGAAGAAAATCTTCAGTATTAAAGCGGCAGAAAAAAACCTTGATTTCCAATTCGAATTGGATCCGGATATTCCTCGTTCACTTATTCTCGACGAAACCCGAATCAGGCAGGTACTCCTGAATGTGATTGGAAACGCGACCAAGTTTACAGATTCCGGATATATTCGCTTGAGTGCCAGCCTCATTCATGAAAACAAAGAAGATCGAAGTGTGGATATCGAATTAGCTGTCAAAGACACCGGAGTTGGAATCCCTGAAAACCAAAAAGAGCTTATTTTTGACTCTTTTCAACAACAGGACGGACAAAGTACGCGCAAATATGGTGGAACAGGGCTGGGGCTAGCCATTTCAAAGCGTTTTGTCGAGAAAATGAACGGCAGCATTGCTGTCGAAAGCGAAGTCAACCAAGGCAGTATTTTCAAAATAGTTCTCAATAAGGTAAAGATATCCGACCGGATCACTGATACCGTTCCTTCCAAACCCAAACAAGACTTAACAAAAATTAATTTTGAACCCGCTGACATCCTGGTGGTCGATGATACGGAAATGAACCGAAAACTGCTGGTAGAAACATTGACCAGAAGAGGGTTGAATATTTTAGAAGCCTCAAATGGCCTTGAAGCCATCAAATTATTGGAAAAAGAGTCACCAAAATTGATCTTAATGGATTTAGTCATGCCTGAAATGAATGGATATGAAGCGACTGAAAAACTAAAAGCCGACCCTAAAATGGCTCATATACCCATCATTGCATTGACGGCATCCGTCAGTGTCGAGGCCAAAGCAAAAATCAGAAAAACAGGCTTTGATGCTGATCTAACCAAACCGATTGATCTGTTTTTATTAATTGAAATTCTAACCCGGTACTTAACCCGAATCGACACAATCACCCCTTTAGACTCCTCGGATAATAACGCAGAACCAAGCGAACCATTACGTATAACCGATAATCCAGAGGAATTAATACAGGTTCTTGATTCGGAGATGATTGAAAAATGGAATGAATTGAAGCGTGCGATTGTAATGGATGAGATAGAAACTTTTTCCGCCCAACTCATCGAATTGGCTAAAAAGCACCATGCAGAACCACTGGAAAAATTTGCGGCTCATTTGAATCAAATGGTTGAAAATTTTGATGTCAGTGGTATCGAGAGATCACTAAATGATTTTCCATCAATTATTCAGAATTTGAAGGATACTCTGCTCTAGCAAGGTTTGTGGGACTTCTAAATTATATTTTGTCATTTACGAGGATAGGAATCATAACAATAAAAGCCGTTCCAGATCCCTCTTTACTATCGACCACAATTTTACCCTGATGAACATCTACTATTTTTTTACAGATGGCCAGTCCCAGTCCGGTTCCTTTCTCACCTGCAGTGGATTTAGCACTTAGCTGCTGAAATTCACCAAACAGCTTCTGTTGGTCCTCTGCGGAAATCCCTGGACCAGAGTCGCACACTTCGATAACCATTTGGTCATTTTCTTTAGCCAATCGTATTTTAATCTCACTCTGTTTGGGAGAAAATTTAATCGCATTTCCAACCAGATTGTCAACAACCTGAGCCATTCGTTCTGAGTCAAATTCCGAATTTTCCTCTGTTTGAAACGTTGATGTAAGGGTAATACCTTTTTTTGCGGCTGCCAATTCCAGCAACGCAACTCTCTCTTCCAGCAGCTGTTTTAATGAACCTTTAGATATTTGTAGTACCAGATTCCCACTTTCAATGACTGATACATCCAATAGATCATTCACCAGATTCAGCATCTGCTGGCTGGCAGAATTAATCCTTTTAAGAATGGGAACTTGTTCTTCCTGGACCGGACCATATTCTTCTTCAAGAATGAATTCTGAAAAGCCAATAATTGCTCCCAGCGGATTCCGAAGATCATGGGCTGCCATTCCCAGGAATCTATTCTTCAATTGATTTAACTGTTGAAGATCACTATTGGCTTTTGACAAGTCCCGGATCAGTCTTTTATTACTGAGTTGGACACTGATTCGAGCCAACACTTCTTCCTGAACAATCGGTTTATTAATATAGTCAACTCCCCCCGCTCGAAAACCTTTTAAGATACTTTCTGTATCTGATAATGCGGTGATAAACAATATCGGCACGTCCTTCATACAATCCATTACTTTAAGACGACGACACACTTCAAAACCATCCATATCCGGCATCATCACATCTAACAAAATCATATCAGGTATCTTTTTATCAACAAAATCCAATGCCTGTTGTCCATTTTGAGCAACACCCACACCGTATTGATTCTTTTTGAGAAAGCTACCTAGCAATTGCAGATTTCCGGGCTCATCATCCACAATGAGTATCAGTTCATGATCTTGTGTTGACATAGTTGATTATTTTTAATTGTAAAACCATCTTAAAGTTCAGTGACTACTCAGCTTTCAGAAATTTAGACAACACCTTTTCAATATCTTCACCTTTAAAGGGCTTTGATAAATAGTCGTCCATGCCTGCCTTCAGACATTTTTCCTTATCTCCTTCCAGAGCATTGGCTGTGAGCGCAATTATGGGTGTATGCTGATCGTCCCCCTCTACTTCTCTAATTTCCCGGGTCGCCCCATACCCATCCAAATCGGGCATTTGTATATCCATAAATATCGCATCATAATCCGACTCCTTGAACATTTCAACCGCCTCAAAACCGTCCTCGGCGACATCAACCTCACACTCCATTTTCTCAAGAAAGGTTTTAGCCAGTTCCTGATTATCAATATAATCATCGACGACGAGTATTCTAGCGTTAAATTTTGCCGTTACTTTTTTAATCATATATCTGTTTTTGTTATTACATTTCAACTTTTAAAATTCAGTTGAATTCATATTATAAAAGGTCTTAAGAATCAGTAATGTCCGGTTAGGTTAATGCAAGAGCTGGAATGGGATCCCTGAATCGTGCTGATAAGAATTAAAATAGAGCTTCTTAGTGAAGCACAGCAAACATAGAAACTCTTTTAATTCTTATGCTAAGATTCAGGGAGCCCATTTCAGTGAATGTTCTGCAAAAACCTAACCGGACATTACTGCTTAAGAATAACAGTTCTTAAGTTATTATAAATTTTCAATTTTTTAGATCAGGGTATCTTTCAACTTCCAGATTGTAAAGGTTCTTATCTTCAATTTCATCAAAAGAACACTATTCAGCTCTTTCCAGGTTCAAACGAATCCAAAAGGTAGATCCTTTATCTACCTGACTATTTACCCCGATTTCGCCACCCATCAATTTTATAATTTTTTTGCTGATGGCAAGACCCAAACCGGTACCACCAAATCGACGTGTGGTCGTCACATCTGCCTGAGAGAATTCATCAAAAATCTGGACTTGTTTATCTTTAGGAATACCAATTCCCGTATCTTCCACTTTTATCAACAGTGAATCTTCCATTTTGTCCGATGTAATTTTATTTAGATTGATTTTCACATATCCATCAGGTGTAAATTTTATCGCATTGCCCAATAGATTGCTGAGGATCTGACCTAATCGAACTTTATCCCCAACATATTGTCCAGCCACAGCATTATCATATTGAACTTTCAGCTCAACACCTTGTTCGCTAAACTCATTGCTAAACATCTCAGTGGTTTCATCAATTAATAACTTCAGGTCAAAATGATTTTTTTCAATTTGTAATCCATCAACTTCAAGTGCAGAAAAATCAAGAATATTATTGATAATGGATAACAAAGTTTGACCGGATCGATAAACAGTATTCAAATGCTTTTCCTGTTCATCATTTATATCCGTATAATATAGCAACTCCGAATTACCGATAATTGAATTTAACGGCGTTCTGATTTCATGGCTCATCATGGCCAAAAATGCACTTTTCACCTGAACCGCTTTTAATGCCTCTTTGTTTGCTTTTTCCAGCTTTTTTTGAGTTTCCAGTAGTTCACGATTGGCAATTTCATGCTTCCTCGCTTTTTTTGTGGTCAAAGCCAGCTTCTCTGTCAATATTCTGGAAAAAATTCGGAAAAAAATGTTCTCCAGGGTTTCGGATTCTGCCAAATTATATTGACCAATATCCCTGGCTCGAATCCCCAACAACTCAACAGGTGTATCTGCAATAACAGCAGCAGTACTGACATTCCCGGAAATCACACTCATCTCCCCGAAAATATCCCCCCGTCGTTTCAACTTCACGATAAATTCACCATTGGCATAAATAGAAACAATCCCCTTTATTAAAATGAACACCTGACTGTTTTTTGCACTCTCTTTCAAAATGGTTTTTCCCGAAGGGAAATCCATCCGACTGCTGAGTGAAATCAACTGTTCTAATAGTCCATCCGGAAGCTCTCCAAGTGTGCGGCTCTCCTTTAAATATTGAATCATTTCCTGAGTCTTATTCATAGGCTTCAAAACCATTTTAATAAATGTTCTTTTGTAACTATTCAGTAAAACATGAAATTTTAGTTGAAAAATCGAAAAATCAGCCATTTAGAAATAAGAGTAAAAGGCAGAAGGGGTATAGGCAGAAGGCAGAAAAAAGTGCAGGATCGATAAAAGGCTCTGAACGTCTCAACACTTCTTCCTGCCTTCTGCCTCGTCCACTTCTGCCCTTTGAGCTAATTATGGAAAAGTTGATACTTTCGTATTTTTTATAACTACTCAAATTTTGCTGAATAGTTACGTTCTTTTTTAATCAACAACTCGCTTTTTTACATAACAGGTGGAGCCCCTAACCGCTAACTGATGAATTACGGGTAATAAACGTATGATAGACTAGCTTATTCACATATTGCATTGTAATTAAGGCGGCTGCTAAAAAGGTTACCAACGAAGCTAAAAAGTATCCGTACCCATAATATTTAAAACCCAGTTTAATACTTAGTAAAGTAAAAGCGACATTGGTAACCAAAAAAATAAGCTGAATTAATAGTGTTGCCTTTCGGTGATCAAAATAGGAAAGGATGATCAAGATAAAAAGTGAGAAAACCTGAAACATGGTTGCTAACACACCAAAGCGAAAGATACCCAGCTGCATATAATTGATTTGCAATAAATCAAATATCCGGGATGAGATTAAGATCACAATGACACAAATACTTCCTTGTAAAACCATCAATCCACGGGAACTTCTCAGTATACTCAGGACGATCTCCTTCCAATTTTGTTGGATCTGCTGAAAAGTCGCCATTTGCTGAATATCACGGTAAAATTTAAGATAACGTTCATAAAAATGGGTCTCAACACTCATGATAAACATCGCCATTGAAGGTACGACAGTCAGGTATGCCAGAAACATAGCACTATCATAATCGGCATACGTGATTAAACCGCTGGCGGGCATATCGGCATTCGGAGAAAACCACATAATCCATTTATCCACCCATATGGCAACATTGTATACAAAACCACTGACCGCAATTTCCCAATACTTGGTGAAATAGGATAAAAATGCAAACGGTTTTTGAAAAGGATACGGATACTCGCTTAAGATTCGAGCAAACAGTAGAGCCAATATAACTGAAAGTCCCAGACTAAAGCTATTTAAAATACCGATAGATCCAAATGAACCGATTAAAAATCCCGCACTGATAACCGTCACCAACATTCCAAATCCAAATGCCTGGGTGACCGTACGATAGTTTTTTAGGGCCGTCAGAAAAATACTGACTAACCAAACTGCTGATATCAAAAGGAAATTAACTATTGCTGATAACGCCAAACCCAGTGAGAGATTTGCATATCCCAAATAAAAGAAGCAGGCCAGGGGTAATTCTATAATATAAAGCAGTATCAAAGAACCGATCAATAATCCAGGCGTACCACTGACATCCTGATGATAGATACTGTCAGCCAGATATCGGGTAACCACCATATATATCGGTGCGGTGAGTACCAAAGAAAAAGCAAAATTGTATATGATGACTGTTCTGAACTCAACCAAAACGGCTTGTGAGCCAAATCGTCCTGACAAAGCATTAATTGAACCCAATGCGAGAATCGTAAACAACCATGGACCGGTCGAAACCAAAGCCGAAATCATATACGCCTGAACAGTCCCCAGCAGGTTATCCTGCTTACTTAACTTTCTTAAAACAAAACCAATTCCTGCCATGGTTAACTCATATATTGTGCATACACGTCTTTGTATGCCTGATGTTGATCTATCTTGTTATAATATACCCGAACCCGCTCCCGGATAGTTTTACTGCAAGATTGATAAAATTCTTGATCCGTTAACAACCTATCTAGTGCCTGAGCTAATTCTACCGGGGACGATAGTGAACAGACAAGGCCTCCGGGACCCAGTACAGGTGATTCATCACTTCTACCGTCTATGATTTCCCGGCAAGCCCCCACTTCAGTGGCCACTGAGGGAATTCCGGCGGCGCCGGCCTCTAACAGAACCAATGGTTGGGCTTCACTTAAACTGGTCAAAACAATGACATCGATCTGTCCAAGATACTCATCTATTTTGACTTTTCCCGTAAATTCCACCACCTCATTCAGATTCGAATGTTCCACCATTTCAACACACTCTTGATAATAGTCTTCATCCTCATCCATCGGCCCCATTATCCAGGCTCGGAGATTTTTGACAGATCGCTGAAGATTAGCCATCCCCCGAATAAAAGTTTTAATATCCTTAATGGGGACCACCCGCCCAATTAAGGCAACTGTGGGCGCATGTTCAGGATCTCTTTTAATCTGAGCATATCTTTCAAAATCGATCCCGTTTGGAATCACAAACAGTTTTTCCGGGTCGGCGCCATCTTCAAGTTGTAACTCCTGATTCCCTTCATATAAAGTAAAGATCCTCTCACAGGCTTCATAACACAACTTCGAATAACCCGCAAAAGTTTCAATCCAGAGATCCCGCAGACTTTTTTCAAATCGGTTTCGCTCAACATTCAGATTCAATGACCGCTGATCCTCCAACCAATCCGCAGCACCAATCTCGATTCTTCTTTCATTGGTATATATTCCATGTTCGGTTAGTATACACGGCTTTTGTTTTTCCAGTTTAATCCTGGCAAGTAACAGCCCGGCAAAACCCGTACAAAGGGCATGGTAACAGTCCGCATCCGGAATATCTGCCAGCAACATAGAATACAAACCTCCCATTAAAGCCCTCCATGACCAGAAATAATCCAGAAAACTATTATTGCCCATCGTGGTGTTGTACATGCGAACCAACATCACCCATACTTCTTCTGAATTCATTAAGACACTGCTTCCCATCTGTTTTCGATCTTCTGCGAGCAAGGACATAATTTTTTTCAGATCACGGGTTCGCGACCGGGACTGAAGATTGAGTAATGGTGTTTCCAGCCGCTTGAATAACTTATTTTTTTTACTTACAGATAATCTCCCACTACTTTTTTCTAATTGATGTAAAAAAATATTATTAATTCCCACTACATTTTCCGGAAGTTCATAACGATGTTCCAGGTTAGCATCCGGCGGTAAAATGGCAGTAATATGGAAAGTCAAATGGGACTGTTCCCTGATCAGTTCATGGACCCACCCGGATACACCACCGGCTACATAAGGATAGGTGCCTTCGAGTAAAAGGCAGACATTTACTTTTGAATTATCAACGTCCATCGGTATATTCAATCACGAGTTTATCTTCAGAAATTCCCTTTTCCCAAAATTGTAAAGTGTCTTTAATGATTAAGGGATAGTCGGTATTTGATATCGCTGCTTCTTTATATTCTTCTATCAACTGCCGTATCCGGTCATACATTTTCAAATGATAAAGCGTTTCAATAAGCCACATCACCAGATTTAGTGGCAACTTCTGGTCTGTTTTTAAAAAGGGTTTCAATCTTTCATAGGCTTGATTAGGCTTTTTTAAATGAATATAAAGTCTGCCCAAAGAAAAAAGGGTCTGAATATCGCCTGTTTCTTTATCCAAATAAGCCTCATAGTTATCAACAGCTATTTGCCGAAAACTTTTTTCCCTTTCCGGATCAAGAATCCCGCTATAGGCATATGCATCTGCCTGCTGGGCCAGTTTTAGCACGATAGAACTGTCTTCGGGATCAGCCAGATGTTCTCTGGATAGCGTCATATAACGTGACATATATTCCTGTTCAAATTTAGCAATCACAGTCGCCGCCTGAACCCGAATTGCATTATTTGAATCATGCAGGGCACTCATCAGGGCCGGTGCAAACTCCCGTCTATAATAGCGGGATATTTTTGCCAGCGCCTCCCTTTTCTGTTGAATGGTTCCCAGGGCAATCGCATCCTGAAAAGTCATAATTCTTTGCTTATCACTAAAATCGTCCCAGCCCGCTGATAGGCGCTGGTATAATTCAACACTTTTTTCAACCGATTCCTCAGGAAACAAAGCAGCAATCCAATGCAAAAAGGAAATCTCATTTTTTGAGAAGAGAAAATAAAAGGTCAGCATCAACGTAGAAATCAATGATCCAAAAATACCTGTGACTGTTGTCATTAAAAGAATAAGAGCCACCAGTTTTACATCCTCATGGACGATTTTCAATAAAACCAGCCAAAAAGTCAGAATAATGACCATCCCCATATGAACAAAAAACCACCCTCCCAATGACAACCACTGTTCAAGGTAGCCATAAAATCCGACAAATTCGCCAAATACAGTAATCAGGGTAAAAATTAGGGTCCCAACAATATATCGGGTCTTTTCGGTGGGTTGAATTTTTGGATCGTTCATCATCTTATATTATCTCTTTTGCTTCCAGTTTCAGTTCAATGGAACTGAAATGATCATCTGTGATTGATTTCTTCCATTTTTTCAATTTTGAAACCAATGACTGTGTCTGCTGAAGATCGGTTCCGGGCAGCAATAAAATAAATTGGGAATTTCGTCGTCGGCCATCACAGAGCATGGCGTTGGCCGGTAGTTGATGCTGAATCAACTGGTAAAATCGTTGAGCGGTGACAGCCCTCTCCTGAGCACTTTGACGTTGCCCGGGGGTAATCGTCATCTCGATGCTACTGGTTTGTATTCCCTGATTTTTTTTCATATCCACCAATATCTGACGGGTAAATTTTTCAAACTGTTTTGACAGGATACCCGTTTCAAGATTATGCATGGTATCCGCCAGTGTCTCCTGAAATTGTCTGGCTTGAGCATACGCCGATCCTGCCCATTCACATAGAGTTTTGAAAGTCTCAACATTCGTAACGGTTAAATCTATAAAATTCAGATATTCGACTTTCAGCATTCCAAAAATTTGACCGGTTTGTGGATCGATCAGAGGTCCGGCTAAAATCCCCTCACTGCCCAGAATCTCAGCATCCTTTTTATTGATACTGCAGATAATGCGACGACGGTTCATTATTTCCTGGTAAAGGATCGAATCCGATGAAATCCGTCTTGAATACTGATCTTCATCCAACCAGCCAATCGACGTAATCACCTCAAACCCATTCGGACCAAAACTAAAAGCAGAGAATTTTTCAGGATTAATCACATTTCCCACCATCTCACCCACACCCATCAATATTTGTACCGGACTTAATCCTTCAATTGATTTCAGAGACTGGTACAAGGCAACCGTACCCTGTAAATGACCGGCAATTCGTGTTTCAAGTCCTTCTTTCACCCCTCTAAGCTGCCCATATGCGCGGGTAATTGATTTTACCCGTTTTTGTGTTTCGAACTGACTGCTCTGAAGTTCTTTGATTAGCTGAATTTGTCTTACCCTCAATTCACCAATCACGACGGATGCAACAATCCACAACAGGGGTCTAAAAGTGATTTGAAAAATATAATCAAAGGTACTTGCGTCCATCGCTTGTTCAGGAAGATTCCAGGCCAATAAAATCACTGATCCAAGGATTGAGGCAACCAGAGCTTCATTAGTGCCGTACTGGGCTGCGATGAGTAAAATAATAATCCAAAAGGGATGAGGAGAAAAATCAACAAACCGAGCCCCATCACTAAACACAAAATTAAGCAGCGTAAGCATGAACAAGAATACCAGGGTTTCAAAAATGGCTACGGTCCGAAGTCCAATCGCCCTTTCAGGTATATGTTCCAATATTCGCTCAATAAACCCTTGTTTTTCGCTTTTGTCTTTTTCCATTTTTAATTTCTATGACCTAACCCTGATAAACAGGAAATGTAATTTATTAGCTTCTTATCTGTTGTTTTCTGCATTTTTAAGTGAAAATAAATCAGTAATGTCCGGTTAGGTTAATGCAGAACATTCACTGAAATGGAATCCCTGATTCTTAGCATAAGAATTAAAAGAGTTTCTATGTTCGCTTCGCGAAAAAACGCCAAACTCGTTCGTACCGAACTCAAACAAGGCTTATTTTCGCTGCGCTTCACTAAGAAGCTCTATTTTAATTCTTATAAGCACGATTCAGGGATCCCATTCCAGCTCTTGCCCTAACCTAACCGGACATTACTGGAAATAAATGATAAGGCTTTGATCATGACTATCCAGGTTAGTTATTAAATCAACCATTTCATTCCAATGGTTAATAAAGAAACACCGCAACTGTTTTCATCACTATAGCGATCCAGCTTCAAATAAAAATCTCGGAGTTCTCCATGATTATAAAGTATTTTACCCCCCATAAAAACACCATCGCTGCCATATATCCGAAAAGCATATCCAAAATAACCGGAAAAATCCCAATAACCATCTTGTTTACCTATATTGATCCTGGGATTGCTTACCCACCGGGTATAATTCGATTTTTGCAATCCATCTGCTGCGTCCACCTTTATCGGTTCTTCGATATCAAGATCATATCCCGCACCTAAATAACTCCTTTCACCCATCCAACTCTTCAACTTATTTGAGTTTGACAAATAGGTTGCTAATCCCCCCTGAAAGGTTAATGAGGTGGGTTTAGCATCCAAATCACTGAGCAGGTATTGATTATACGAAAGAAATAGATAGTATGAAAACTGGGTCGATAAGGCTTTTTGGTACCTTACGCGGATACGGTCTTTCTGATTCGCCTCAACCTGACTATAAAAATACTCCCAGTTGGGACGACGGATATCCAGACCCATAGTTAAAAAACTATCTGCTTCATATTGGGTATAATCCCCGGCTAAACCAGCTGATGCTAGCTTATTGATAAATAGCGACAGATTTATGCGTGAACCATCATCTTTTTCATAATTGGCATAGATTTCTGCCTGACTCGTTTCATCTGCCAGCACAGGGACAACATCCACATGAGATATTATTTCATAAGTGGACAATTTGATCCCAACCGCAATTTTCGGAAAAGGTCTGGCCTCAAATTGAATTCGCTTAAATCTCTCACTCAAAATATCACACGTATCCTTCTGAGCCACCTCTGCCAGAAAAAAGGGTCGAATGGCAGATAAAAATCGATTTTTACTGTTTTTGACAGATACACTATCTGGCGATAGCTTTTCAGCCATTAATACCAGTTCCACTGCTTCATCTCGCCGACCTAACTGATAAACAAAATCGGCTTTAATTAGCAGATGTGAAATTTCAGTCGGTTGCTCAAGAATAAGCTGGTTAATAATTTCCAGTGCTGCTTTTGATTTACCCTGTTTAAAAAGTAATCTGGCTTTAATGGAGCGTAAACGAGTATTAGACGTATTTCTTTTTTTTACCTGTTTCTCATTTTTAGTCATCTGCAACTGAAACTTCCCATCACCGATTTTATTTATTTCATATTGACTGTTTTTCCCCAATTTGAAGAAAATAGTATCGTAGCTAACCACAAAATTTTCAAACCAGTTTGATCCCTTACTCACTATATCCGGGTAATTGAGCAACTTAACGGGTTTATTAAAAATCAGTAGTAACTCATACGGTTTTGATTCTGTCTTAAATGACAATCCGTTATCTGACCAATCCAGAGTTAACGTTGCAGATAGGCTCTCATCATTAAATTTACCAACAAGTTCAACAGCATGAAGGATTGATGCGCTCAGCATAAGACTGAAAAAAAAGAGAGAGACACTCACAATGGTTTTTTTTCGTATTTTTTCTAAGTTCATCATGTAAATAGAGTTAGGTTTTCAAGCTTTCAGTAATCAGTGTCCCAACGGGCGAGCCCGCACAAAAATGGGAAGTAACAGGCTTTAAATCACAGATGTTTGAAGCTAATTCTAGCCTGATTTTTCACCTAAAAGGTCCCTGAGCGAAGTCGAAGGGGCAAAGTGTTCTGAAAAAAGCCCTTCGACTTCGCTCAGGGACCTGACTGAAAGCAGTTTGGGGCCTGTTTTTGCCTACTTGTTACTTAAAAGTATTCAGTAATCAGCTTTCAGGAATCAGTTTTCAGTATTCAGACTTCAGTTTTTAAGTTACTGATAACTGACCACTGATTACTGATTACTAAATACCAACTAATAGTTTTTCTGCTTCTTCGGTATATCCCATTTCTATCAAAAGCTCAATATAGTCCGCCTTAATATCAGAATTATTGGGATATTGTTTTATTAAGCTTTTAAAAAGATTCAATGATTCTTCACGTTCACCCAATTGAAATTTTATTTTAGCTTCTAAAATCCTATCAGGTATTTGTTTTTTCAGGAGAATTGATATTAGATCCAGTGTTTTTTGATAGTAAATTTTGGCACTCCGGGTCTCATTTTTCCGTTGGAGGATTTCAGCATAGAAATACATGCTGATCCTATCCAGACCCCCTAACTCAATAAACCTTTTCAGCAACTCCTCAGATTTTACATACTGTCCCTGGTAGTAAGTGAGTTTCCCATATTCATTCAATATCTGCTTATTTTCAGGGTCTAACCGAAGCCCTTTTTCATACGCAGATATGGTAATATTCGTTTTATCCAGCTGTAAACTCCATTGAGCAATTTTATGCAATCGCCGAACCCGTTTTGATTTGTTGATTTCACTAGCTGCCGTCTCCTCAAACCTAACTTTATCCCGACGATTTACAAATATTTGCAGCAGGGTATCCATCATTTCAAGCGTTGCATTTTTTTGATTTCTATTAATAAAACGAACCACCAAATCTTCTTGACCCACCCCCATTAGGATATTTAACCAACCTGCCTGGCGATCAATGGGAGCCTTTTTCAAGCGATTTTCCAACCATGCCAAAGCATAAGGTCGCGGTCTGATACCCCATAAATATAAGAGCTGCTGTACCGCTTGACTATCTGCTTTGGAAGTCTCTGCTGCCCGCAAAAAGACGTCCTCAGCATCCTTGCGGTATCCCATTTCCAGCAAAATGAATGCTATTTCTCTCTTTTTTTGCTCTGATATTCTGGAATTATTAAGTTTATCTTTCCAGAAATTCCGAAGAAATTCATTTTTTCCTGATTTTTCAAGGGATTCAACATATAAGAATTCCCACTCTCCCGGATTGTTTTGATATAGCTTTTTCAAACCATCTAATGCTTCACTGTATCTACCATTTAGATGTAGTGCTCGGGTCAAAAACGTGAGGGTCTGATTATTCGGTTGAATTTGGTGGAGTTTTCTCGAAACGGCCAGTGCAATTAGGTGTCGTTTAAAATCCATTGAAACATAATACATATCAGTCAATAACAGCGGGTCAACCTTACTTTTTCGGGTATAATCGGCGACTTCATCTTGCTTTCCCGCCGCAGCAGCAAGCAACAAATAAACACGATCCATCTGATTCGTCGTTATTTCTTCCTTTCCTTTTCTTAATTCATTTTTACGGTCAAACATCTTCAGTGCTACTTCCGGACGACCCATTTCCAGGTAAAGATAGGCCATTGTTATCTTTTGCTGATCAGACGAAAGTGCGGATTTCCTGATACGATCCAGCATCTCTTCCGATGCTGTTTTTAATCCGTGTTTAAGTAGAAATCCGGCTATTAATAATTGGTGGCTCGAATCAATATCAGGATCTTTAGAAACCAGATGAATCCGCCGTTGATCAATGGTTTTCTTTTCAGCCACATCAAACATAAATTCAATGACGCTGTTGTTCCTCAGGAATTCATCACCCACTGTTTCCCGATACGCTTGAATCTGATTTTGAGACAGATTCTCCAGTACCAGGTTAAAAACACGGATGAGCTCATTTGAACTCAAACCCATTTTTTGAGAATTTACAACGAGCAGGTTAAGCGTTGGTTTGTCACGATACTCAATTGCCAGCCTCAGCAAAGCAATCACAGATACCGGCTTCAAGCGACCCTCTTGATAATACGTCTTCAACCGGACAAACGCCCGTTCTTTTTGGTTGTTTTCGATTTCCAGCAGGGTCAGTGTATCTATCATATCCGGATGTTGGTCAATCAGGAATTCAATTTCGGGGTCCTGTTTAAGTGAGACGGCTAACCGATAATACTTATTAAACCAGCGTCTTTTTTCAGCACGATCTGCTTGAGTCGTTCTGCCTGCCAACCATTTTAAACCCGCAGCAAAAGAATGGGTTTCCCATAGATATACGAGTTGATTCACGTCCGGATCGTCAGGTCCCTGTTTTTCTGATAATTGATGAAATATGACCTGGGCTTCAACCCAGTATCCCTTTTCCAGGAGCGCGTAGGCAATACTCCGCTTTTCTTTACGACTTAATTCTGCTCGTGCGGATTGTGCCACCCAGAATGCGACCCACTCCGATCTCAATTCCAGTTTATCCAGTGCATCGACATAAACATAATTCCAATTTTGCTGATTATTATTGACCAGCCGCTTTAAGAATGGAAGTGCTTCTGAATAGCGCTTTGCCGCAAGTAAAGCATCAATATGAAAACCGAGATACGGATTATCATCTTTGGTATTATCAGAAATTAGCAACCGTGATGTTTCCAGCATAATCTCATTATTTTTTGACGAATCCGCCATATAATACAGATCTGTCAAAAGCTGAATATCCGGTTTTTGGGCTTTCCTTAAATAGCCCCTGACGTAGTCAACTTTCCCAGCAGCCATAGCCAAAGTAGCACTGTTAATTTCCAGTTGATGCTGAATACGCTTATCCTGTTTTCTTTTTTTACGTCGTTGTTGATTCACCAATTGAAACCCCTGTGCTGCCAATCCATTTGTTATGTAAAGATTACTAATATCATATGGATCAACAGAATTAACATTTTCAATTGATTTTACATCGGATAAGATAACACGCGCTTCATCCTCTAAGTGGTATGCGGTATACATTACGGCTAACTGCAGCCGTTTTTGATCCGATAGTCGCGGGTTTCTGCGCACAGCAAAAGCCTTTTTCCTAATATTTTCCTGGCCCGTGATCAACATAAGTTTCATATGGACCACCGGAAACTCAGACTGCATATCAGAATTAAACCGTTGTTGAATTATATTTACCGAATCTGTATCCCCTGCCTGTTGAAAATAATTAATCAGTCTCAATAGTGAATCCCGATCCAGCAAATCTAACTGAGCAACAACGATGGTGGCTTTCAACCGGTTAATATCGTTTCGTTCCATCAATAAAATAAGGAAAAGTTCCTGTACATCAACA
>Ga0307989_1000285_pt1 | contig 35030 bp, 65 predicted proteins | sample EllFjometagen185_FD_203164 | JGI IMG/M metagenome (GOLD analysis project Ga0307989, IMG submission 203164) | Marine microbial communities from Ellis Fjord, Antarctic Ocean - #185 | ecosystem: Environmental > Aquatic > Marine > Unclassified | place: Southern Ocean | collected 2014-10-08 | reverse complement strand
ACTACATGTCTTCTTACTCCCGGTAGCAGGAGGTAGGCAGCAGCAGTGACTGACGATACGTGATTCATCATCACGGATGTGCACCAGGTTAGCCAGGTCTGGACAGCCAGAGACGGCAGCCATCAAGGACACCTCCATGGCATCCCAATCAGCAATAGCAAACTTGTAACCAACGTGTGGTTTGTACATCTTACGAATATCGTAGAGGTACGTACGTGTCACATGTTTACACTTTCTACACTTCCAACGACTACGCGTTCTGTCTGCATCAACAGTGACGTACTCCTTGAAGTCAGTCTTACAGTTCTCACAGTTGTCCGGAGCTGCACCTGCATCTGTTGGTAGGTTCATCAGGTTTGGGTTAACCGATGATAGTCTACCGGATGACGTGCCTGTCGTCTTGAAGTCACCATGTATTATGGTTTCTTTAACCTTGATAGTCTTCATCATTCTGGTACAACCTCTCCCTTTCGGTTTAGTTTCCAACCAGGGGTATGTATCTTAGTGATCTTACCATCCCCGTCCACTTCCACATCAACATCGTGTTCGATCTCCTCCGTTGTAGCACTGATGCCATCAACATATGTTGAACGGTACTTCGCCACCTTGCGGGCCCTAGTAACTAGAGTCATCCATTCACTCAGTTGAGTTGGTGTCCACTTCCCGGGGGCAGCGAACCCATTCTTCTGATCATCCCAACGCTCCTTGTAGAAGCGAATGAAATTCTTAGTCTGAGTTTTATCAAAGTGAAATGCATCGTACTGTTTCTCGAACCTAGTCAAGAACGCATTACGGTGATCTTTATCATCGACGTGCGACGGATCAATTACATTCATTAAGATTGCAGTTAGATCCTTTACACCAGTGACTGACACCGGTCCTGATATCTTAGCTATAGATGCGTTCAATTCTTTCGCATCCATTAGTAATGTTTGACGCAGGATAGCTCTGTACTCGGCGTCTAATCCCATGCCGCGCATGTGTGCGTCAGCAAAGGCGATGGCTGTCTCCACCTCGTCTACATAAATAGTATTCAGCAGTACACCTTGTGTTCTACCATCAGATTCTTTATGCACACGTGGATATAATAACTTAATCAATTCCCAGGTGTTCAACGCATCGTCCGCCGCGTACTGCAGAGCCTTCTTCGGTGGAACTAGCTCAAAGTTATCCTTGTCACCAATAGTTTCTTTGAAGGTGAGGGGTTCCCTGTTCAGGAATACCCGAGTACCTTGCTTAAGAGAACGTGCCATTCGATTCGCAGCGCCCTTGTCTGAGATGTTCTCATCCAGTAGGTACCATAGAATCATTGCATCATGCCACATAGGTTTCCCTTGTTCGTTGTGATAGAAGAACAAGTCCTGAAGCCCGTACACTTGTAGCACACGATAATCGTACGCAACATTGTAGAAGCCAACGGATTTGTCTTTCTTTCCGAAGATAGCAGTCAATGCTTTTATTGTTATATCTTTTGGGACGTTGACCGGTAGCGAGGCACCTAATGTTTTGGGATCTAGTTTGTGTCCGACTGGCACATAATACCCGGTCTTACTATCACCGGCAAGACAGAATCCCACCGTGTTAAAGTCTTTCCACCATACATTTAGGCTGTTGGTCTCGGTATCCACGGCTATGAGTTTCTTATCCTTAAGATCATTCACCATCGCACGTAACTTATCCATGCTGTCAACCAGCACGTACTTACGTTCGTATAGATCTTGATCAGGGATGTCGATGTTATTAGCTGAATAGATATCAGTGTGTTCATTCAACCAGCTACGGAGGTTACGTAGTTGTCTACGCACTTCGGTGTCGTATGAACTACTGGCAATGATACCAGCAATGTTGTTCATGATATACACCCATCGTTTCTTACCAGCAATAACATATTGGCCTAAGCTACCGAGCTTGAAAGGCTGTTTGCCTAACATAATCTTTGCTTGATCGGTACCTAAGAACACAGTAATAACTGGATCAACTAAGGCGAACTCTCGTAACAGATATCTACCACACTCCCGCTTGTCTGCGGGTTTAGGTTTAACATCCATATCTCCACGGCACTTGATGAGGTTAGTCATGTAACATTTAGAGGTTACATCCAGCATCAACTCGGTAGCAATCAAGCGTGTAGCTTGAGTACCACCAGTACCGGTGAATGGTTTACTTGCTTTGTGCTCGTCCGGCGTTACAGAGGCACCAATGAACATGATACGTCCGTTCCCAGTAGACACCACTGGTGTCTGGAACTTAGCGTGTACCAAGTCATGCATGCCACAATTATTACACCGAGTTTTTGCCAGCTTCTCTCTGAATTGATTCAGAGTCTCTAGCTGTACAATACCTAGTGAATCTTGTACACTATTCGATTCTTGCATCTATCACCATCTCCCTGAACGATTTGGGTTTTGATTCTTCGAACTCAACCACTTGTCTAGCATTTATACGTCTCGGAATTATATGTCCACCTTCTTTAAGAGGAATCTTATCCACCTTGCCGTCATACATTTCATTATGTCTGATGCGTGCATCGACTATGATGTGATCGTTATTAACCTCGATCATCTCGTACAACCTAGTGACTCTGATAATACCATCATCCGATGGCGGATCAAACTGACTAGTCTTCTTCAGATGAGTCAACACATAACGTTTGCCTGGTTCCAGTAAACCTATGTCAGAAGCATTATGAGATACTGCAACTGTATAGGCGTTCTCATCACTCCTAAACTTTATAGCCATATTAAACTCCGTGTTTGTTTTCATTCATCAACAGCATAGATAACTGTTGTACGTCCCGTCTGGCCGCGTCGACCGTCTTAACAAGCTCATCGGTTGCGATTAACATGTTACGATCTTTCTCATACCTACCGGTTAGCCGTACATGTGACGCGAAATTACGTACATGGATACTCAGCTTCGCTAAGTCAGCGACAGCCTCCGAAGCAGAACTACTCTCTCGTTTGTTCATCTCATCTACGATGCGAGAGACTTCAGTAGTAATAGCTTTGGAGAACGAGAGAACCTGCTTTAGGTCCTCTCGTGTAGCTCCAAGTTTGAATCCGTAATTCCCATCCATGTTTTCAAGGTTGGGGTTAGCGATCATTAGATCTTATCCCACCCGTACAGCGAAGGAGTAACAGCATCCGCTAGCACTTTAAGAGTGGCTAGGTCTTCTGGATTAACGATAATGCTCAACTGAGCCTTCTCTTTACCAGTCTTCTCCACGATGGAGATAGAGTAACCTGTGCCATACTTTTTACAGTCAAATGATTTGTACACTTGACCTTCTTTGTCCGTCTTCATGTTTGGATCATGCACGAAGTGACAACCTTTCTCGGTGCGAGCCTGCATAAACATGGCTTGCATCTCGACAGGATTAAGTGCGAAGCTGATCTTCTTAGACCAGTCGTACTTTTGTGGCCCAATGCCGGGCGCTAACTCAACTAAGAGTCCACCTAGACGAGTCACGGTATGTTTGTCGGCCTTACCTTGCTCGGTAGCTTTTTCAATCTTCCAAGTAGCAGGCAGTGGCCGTACGTCTATCGCAGCTTTGCCGCGGTACACGTTGAAGGGTTTAACAAAGATCATATAGATCTCCTTTACTTTTTGAACAGTTGTGGAACATCCGACAACAGACACTCAGCCAAAGGCTTGTCCGGTCGTTCTTCCATCAATACGGGATGCTCAAGTGCATTAGTACCTGGTTGTTTGGCACTAAACTTTACTTCCACGGCGAACGGCACGACAATGACTGGGTCACTGCCTATATCATTAAACGTTGCGTCTTGGAACAAGCGTGCAGCTAGATTATCCAGCTCCTCAGTTGTGAGAGTACCGGGACCAGCCCAGCATGCTTCAACTAACTGACCAGCATCATCGTACTTACCAAGATGGAACCTAGCGATACGACCTTTCAGTCTACCCGAGGTACCCTTCTCAATCTCGTACACGACATAGTCATCAGTCAACTCAAACTTAAACTTCCAAGCACCACGACGCTTTGGTTTACCATTCATACTGAAGGCAACGTAAGAGTTAGGGCCAGTTAGTACACGCAGTACGAACCCTTCCCAACCAGCTTCGTAAGCCTGTTGGATTATCTCATCGTTTAACTGATTGAAGAATGTAGAACGATACTCAGGGTTTGCCTGCCAGTACGCACGGTTCATTACCTGACGCCGTGAGTGGTAATCAGTGTTAGTGATATCCACACCACCCTCGAAGAGAATGTCGAATAGTTTAATACCAAAGGTATAACCCTCGGATTCTAGCTTAGCGTAACGATCATCAGACTTCTTAGTCGACGTACGTTCATTAACAATACCACGAAGCATTTTAGGCATTTCCTTACCATTCTTATCAAAGCATACAAACTCCATGCTGTCGATAGTTCCAGGCGGACGCACAATACTTCCGAAGTGTTGTAGTGGAACGATGTTCTTAACTACCTCTGTGATATCCTTGATGCCGCGGGTATACCAATGCACACCACCAACTTCATCGGTTACCTTCAATAGGTTTACACCGTTGTACTTACGTTCAGCGACGTAGGTCTCATAGCCACCCTTCATCGTCACTCCCTTAGGTAGTGCGTTGTTAGGTTTTGATGGCACCCAGTTTGGGGGTAACGGGTGGAATGTGAATGCCTGTGATTCAGCCTGTGCGGTTTCGTCATTAACATCACGGTATCCTTCGCGTGTTTTGCGCGCTGTTATGGACTGCGCGTCTGATAGAGCTTGCTCATGCGGTGTAGTCTCATTGGACCTACCAATGTTCTTACCGGCAACTTCCTTCTCTGCCTCTTGCATCTTACCACCCTCTAGACCCCAGCCACGCTCGATGATATTACTATCATCTTGCACTAGAATGTTCAAGAGTTTTAAGCCACCCTTACTAGCTTCTTGGGCTAGGTGTACTTCGTATCTCATATATTCTCCTTGTGTTTCTTGTGCTCAAAGGCGATCAGCGCGGAGCGCCGCCTAATTATTCCCAATCTAAATCCCACGTCGAGTCCCACTCGATATCTACGCTCTCGCTAAACAAGAGGTCACGTTCATCTTGTGCCGCTTGATACTCATCACTGGCTTCAAGTAATATTGTACGTTTCTCCAGAGTACGACGACGTTCTTCGTCCGCATCATACCAGGGGTCACTTCGATTCCATTCGTGATATGAATACAAAGGGCTCGCTCGGCTATATAATTTATCAGAGATTCTATCCAGCTCCGTGTCGAGTTCCTTGTCGTCAGTGCGTACGTGTGTTACAAAGTGTGGTTGTATTACTTGTTTGTACACCCAAGGTTTATTCATCACGACCCTATTACGTTTCCACCAACTAACACTTGTATCATCCTTAACCAGCTCGAAGTGTGACTGTTCTTTCGGGTTCATACCATTCAAATAGCTCTTACTAAGTAAGATTAATGGTTGCGGTAATGGACGACGCTTTTGTCTCCTACTTCTACCTTTCCTTGAACGTTTGTACGGGCGGTAGGTAAAGTCTTTACGACGAGACAGTTGTACAGAGTTTATTAATGGAAGTAAATTGGCATAAAACTTAGCCATAGGACTTGCCGCTATGTCATCTCTCAATACGTATGTACGTTCCCATCCATCACGTTCCGGTTTCTCAAGAGGTATCCACTGAACGGAATCTTTATAAGCCTTCAGTACCACCTCATAACGTTTCTGTAGTTTAGTTATCTCTTTCTCACGGTCGGTATGCGTCTTTCGACGGGCTAATCTGTCCATGATTCTCCTTAAAAGTCATCTTCCCAGTAATCCTCCTCACAGTAATGTTTCTCCACTTGTTCAGTAGAAGTACCACCAGGATGTGACACTAATTCATAATTGTTAAACTCACAGCCATCACAAAACTCTGTATATTCCTTAGTACATTTAATTAACCAAGGAACTATAGCTTCTACTATCGTGACTACTACTAACCCAGACACCAGACACCGCGTTGCACTGCTATAAACTCTGGATAGCGCTGTAATGTTTGTCGAATCTTCTCTCTTACGTGGTTGTTCCCGCTTGGTACTAACGACTTAGATACTAGCCCGTACAGTTCCTTTGTAGAAGTAGCGGCTAACTGAGTAACCATTAACCTTCGGTAGGTCCCTCTGGCAACGCAACGGCACCAGTTAACGTATACGTTTCGTGCCAGATTCCACCACAGTCGTGACATTCTACCTCACGCCAGGCATAATCACCATCGGTGTTCAAACAACCGAGTGTATTTATATTTCTGCTATGACAACCAGTAAACGGACACTCATTGCCACTAGCGGTTACATAGTATGTTGAATCAATATTCATTTGTTTATCCTCATGGTATCTCCAATGGCAAAGTCTTCACCAGACTGTACCCAGACGGTGTCAGTTGGAACAGTATCAAGTGCGGTCACCTGGTAGGCATATGTTAAGTAGCCCTTAGGGGCACCACGTTCATAAGCAAGCCCCGTACGTTTCTGCAGTACAACTGCAGGTTGTGTACAACTAAATAATATTACCCCAACGATGAATAGGATTACACCTATTTCAATCTTGTTCTTTAGTTCCACCTGCTGCCTCCCTGTTACGGTTAACAGCATCCACTACCTTATTATTAAAGTTTGTAATGGAAATAGATAACTCATCATCTTCGATATGGAACGTATCTGCATTACCGCACAGTATAGTTAGTAGCTGGCCCAGTCTTAAGTCAGGTAATTGTTCCCACAGTTCCTGTAATCCCGCCATTACCTTTGGAATTCGTTCTGGATCTCTCATTAGGGCTTCGCCCCTAGGTTAATGTATGCATCAATTTCAGCCTTAGCATCTTCGATGGCAGCATCCTCTTCGTAGTATCCCCAGACAGTTTCTATCTCCTCGCCGTCGGCGTCATACGTTTCAAACCCTACGCAACTACCACTAAGGTACGCGTCATAGGTTGTGATCTCTTGACGGAGCACAGCCTCGATGGTCTTCTTACGGTCAGTATTGATACGTTTGTACCCCATAGTTTCACGAGCGTGTTCCGCCGTGACCCATATGAATCCAATTTGCCCTGAGTCCCATCGATCTGTATACCCAACAGTGTTGATAGTGATACCACTGTGATCGTACATGTACACCGGCAGTATGACTACCGGCTTATAAATACGTATGATATTTTGTTCAATGTCTTCCCAGCTCTCAGCGTCCTCTTCGATGTCAGTCTTAGGTAAGTCTCCATCTCCAAGAATATAACGCTTATGTGTTCCAAACATAGTACCTAGATTGTCCATATCGGTACGTGGGTTTTGTGGATCATCATCCGGCTGGATCACAATCTTCCCACCCTTATATGTGTGACTACTTAGAATCATCAGTCGCTCCTTTCTTAGCCTTGGCTTTCACCTTGGGCTTAGGTTCTTCTTTGACTTCTTCAGTCTCAATTTCAGCTCCACCTACACGAGCGACAACGTCGTCTAGTAAGCCAGCTTCCTTGAGCGCCATGAATACTTTCGCTGGTTTAGCTCCAGCCCACTTAAATTCAACACCTTTAGTGGTAGTGTACTTCCCGGCTTGCTTACTCATCTCTAGAATACCATTGTCCATGGCTTCCAGCACGTAAGACCAGTAAGGATCGAAACCCTTATTGTAGAAGAATGGAATCTCCATCGCATCGTGTTCCCGTATGTCAGGCAGTTTAGATTTCGTACACTTAATGTGTAGATTGTACCCAATCGGATCCTCGTTGTGATCAACAGGGCTTTCCTTCTTAGCACCACGACGTAGATTCAGGGTAAGTGTGTCATAAAAGCCACGTGCTTTACCGCCAGAGATTACATCATGTACATAAGTTCCACCGATGCCTCCCGTACGTATCTGTGATACAATACCGAAGCCAATCTTGTTTACCATCAACCAGTGAGATATCTTGGGGAAGAACTTAGACATCACACGTGCTTTCAGTGCGATAGTCTGATCATCCATGTCCCGTACTTCACCTTTCTTCTTCTGCTTTTCACCACGAGGAAGAGTAGCATCTAAAGAATCTAGGATCATCATGTCAACTAAGTTGGCCTTGATAACATCGTATGCCCAGTTCAGTTGGTCCTCGAATACTTCCTCTTGGTTGAGTACGAGTTCGTCCCAGATCACACCACACTGTTCCGCCCACTGCCTGGTCAGGGTATGCTCTGCATCAATAAAGCCACAGATGAAACCTTCCCGTTGTAGAGCAGCGATAAGGAAGAGCATCAACGTTGTCTTACCAACGCTTGCTTCCCCAGCCACGGTGAATGTTGAAGTGGGAAACCCACCACCTAAGAACGTATCGATCTCAGGTACACCCAAAGGTATACGATAGATAGCGAGTTCCTCCTCGGTGAAGTCTTTACCAAAGCCTAGACGTGAGCTTCCACCCTTGGTGGCAACATCCTTCGCATGCTTCGTGGCGATAAGCCTCAAAGCTTTCATGCGTTCGGTCTTAGTTTTGTCTGGTTTCTTCATTAACATTTCAATTTCCTTATTCTCATACCACTCTTGTAAGAATGATTGTCGTTTTACATAAGCACTACGCCACTGAGCCTTCTCGTGGTTCCGCAGTAGGCAATCTGGTATCATCGTAGTCCGGGGGTAGTCCCTGAAACATACATCATCGCCGTACAGCTCTCGTTCTTTAGGGGAACCACTATTGGCACAGTCTCTACACTGTAGTAACATGCGCCTCAGGACGCCTGTATCCCGTAGTGCTCTTCCAGTCCTCCATGATTTCTAGGAGCTGACCGTTAAGTAAAGCTGGCAGTATAGCGTGTGCCTCTGCGGCATCATAGAGTGCATCATGTGCTCCTCTATTCTTGATGACCTCGGGCATTTGTAGACTAGCGTACCACTTCATTGCATCCTTCGCTTCCTGGAGATATTCCATTCCACCGTTGGCAACAACAAGTGCGCTGTTCAAGTCAACACCACTGTAAGGGTGGATGCGCTTGGTTAATTTGGGAAAGTATTCTCTGATGTACGCGAGATCAAAGCTTGGAGCATTGAATCCCACGATACGATTCTTGTGTGGAAAGTTAGCATCAGCATTATCCCACACAAAACTAGATAACTCTTTGTCAGCTAATACCAGAGGTGTACGTAATGGATCTGCTAAAGATGCAACGTCAATCTTATTGACTCCCATAGCTTCAGAAGAACACATCAGTTCTTTGTGTCGGATGTCTTTGACGATCCACTTTCCAGGGTTCAGATAGATAGCTATCTGTAACGGTTTAAACTTAGTCTGGGGCATAGACCCGGACGTTTCTAAATCACAATAAATAAACATATTTATCCTTTACTTGTATGCCAATTAATATAACAATCATATAGCACAATGCAAGTATTTTTAATAATTAATAAGTCACTTCCAGTGCTTTATTACGGTGTTTAATTACCCAACCACCCTCATCGGTCATCAGTTTATATAACTCATCAACATCCCACTCAGGGTTTGATTGTGCTAACTTATCACGACGTTTATTCCAATTCTCTTGGAAACTACGTGGCGTATCAATACCTAGTCCTCTGGAGACTTCAATAGTTGACATGTGAAAGTTATTATCTGTAAATACATTTACTATAAAACTCATTTATTTAATCCCATCTGTCTGCTCCTTCTTTGTTTGGTGTAGATGCAACCATTGCTACTCTTGGAATAGGGGATTGCACATGTATAGAAACGTCTACCTTACATCCAGGACAAGTATTAGTTTCACCATCAACTCCTCTTGCTATGTGCGATGGAACGTTATCACCATGGTATTCTTTCAGATTACATCTGCCTACCTTAGTTTGAAATCCAACCAAGGCTCCACAATCAGGACAGTGGACATATACAGTGTCGTACATACCCATAACTTATGCGTGCCACTTTGAAAATCTACCAAGATGGTCGTACTGCATAGTAACTACTGGAGGTTCAGACAACTCAGCTACCTCGTCCAAGTCAGCATGAGAAATATGTAAGTCGATACAAAATCTATCGATGTCCCACCTAGCATTTATTACTTCAGTATCTGCAGGTAACCTAAGTAATGTTTTAATTAACTCAGGTGTTACTCTGATTACTGCTCTCTTCATTATGTACATCTCCTACATCTTTTAGTATCATTGTTTGTTTCGCACGTTGCTTTGCTTCGTGCTTGTAATAACGCTCAGATATTGCATTAAGTTGAGCACCTGGATCATCTTCGTCCGAGTCTTTATCCGGCGGCGGTGTGAAACTAAACGCAATGTTAAGTAAGTCGGCTACCATTTGGCTCAGCATTTGAACCTCTTTGGTAAGCTCTGCGATGTATAGCTCTTCAGCTATCATTTCAGTTCTATCTTACCCAGTGCTCCGGAGATCCACTGTACTAAATGTATAGCATCCTCTACAGTATCTACTATGATATCGGCCGTCGATGTCACGAACGGATGATTAAGTAATGGACCAGCCATTAAAGGTGTACCAACTACGATGACAGTAGTATCTGAGTCATCATACGCCCAGGCTAACTCAAAGAGCGTACCGGCGATCAACTTATCGTGATCGTAATGATTCAAGTTAGCAACAATAATGTTTGCTTCTTTCACCATGGCTCTGTCCTTCGGCATGATTATCTTGCCATAAGAGCTAGCATGTGCAGCGGCAATAGCTTCCTTGCCTTCCACTCCCTTAGGGAATGCTTCGTTCGTACTTGGATCCAAGATGCCCACGTTGTGTATATGTTTCATGGCATCGGAGAATGCATCTCTCCAAATATGTGTGCGAGGGTCGGGTGCCATCTGCCCGGCCAGGTATACTTTATAGAACATTAAAACCTCCCGGCATAGCCGTAGTGTTGTTCAAGGATGTCGATTAACAGTTGTTTGATACCCTTTTCATCAGGGCCCCACTGTAGGTCAGTAGTTTCGTACAGACCCTGCAGTTCAATCTCCTTCGCATGGAAATGCTTACGGATACGGTCAACACTCCACTCACCGTGGCGTACTTCACTAATCACTTTAGCGTTCCTATCTAATGTAATACGACCAGTGTTCAAGAGTTCTTCTATCTCAAACAGTAAGCGTACAACATGAGCACCGAACTTGGTATCGAATCCATACTTCTCAACCAAAGCTTTACGTTTCGATCCAGCCTTGGGATCCATCTTATCCATCTTGTCCAGCTGTGAGTAGGCGTAGCCTTTAAAGCGATGCCATGCTCCCTTGTGTACGAAGAGATGTACATTCGCACGCAGAGTCTTTGCGATCTCTGTCTCGAAGTTGGTCTTCTCGTCCGTGCTGAATAGAGTTTCAATTATGTTAGGGTTGTTCTGCATACACAGGTTCATGTACTTGGCGATGCCATAGATAGTAATATCATGTTCAACATCACCGATGAATACCTTCTGTTGTTGGTACTGTTCGAACCTTGGCAGTTGCGTACCGAAGCCTACGATTTCTCCATGCAGGCCAGGGTATAGATAGGGTTCAGGCGGAATACACCAACCCACCATGTCCCAATCAGAACTTTCATTGGAGGTTCCGTAGGAACGTGATCCCATTACACATTCGAACTGTAATCCAGTGAGAGTGAAGGGAGGCGGGCTGTTGAGTAGCCCGTGCTCATTTGCTTTTATCAGTTTCGATTCCATTAGTCATACCTCAAACTCATAGCCTTGTCCCACAACCATTGATTAACATTGGTGAATAGGACTTCGGTGTTGTTTAATTCTTCAAGAGTTGCCCATACCGCGGAGGGTAGTGCATCTGTATCAGAAGCAATAGTATTAGCGTCACACGTTAAAGCGTACGTCTCTAATACTTTCTTCTGCTTGGCAGTTAATGCTCTCATGATTTATTCTTACCCAATAGCATTGCAGGCCATGTAGTGAAGCATTTAATGAATAGTTTATCTGTCCATGCTTCGTGTTTCGGATCCAGGTCTTCATCCTTCATAGTTTCAATGCCATGTTTGACCATGTATTGTGACACTATGTAGGTGTATGTCGCGTGCCCACCAACCAACCACCCTGCTACAACATAGAACAGTGGGTTAGCACTTTGGGATATAAAGATAGCAGTTAGACCGCCACCTAGCAGTGCACTACCCAATAGTCCACGTCTCTGTAGAGAGTTCATGCTAGTGCTGCTCTCTTGAGTACATCACGCCTTCTACTTTTCTCCAGATTTCACGGTGAAGTTCCACGTCGTACATAGAGTCATGTAACTTGTCTTCCTTAACCTCTATACCTATGGCTTCCGCCACGGTAGCTAGTTTCTGGTTCTTAAGTTTACGTACACCTGCGGGGCCGAACACGAACGCAGCAGCTATACTCATGGAGTCCCAAGCTACGTTAAAGAACCGAGCTCCGAACCATTTGTCTTCGCACTTAGCATAGAATGCACGGAGTACACCAGCATCAAACTGTGCGTTGTACGCACACATTTGTACTTTGTTTTTGTCTGTACCCTTAGCGAATCTATCTATATGCTTCTGGAATAAAGCTTCAAGTTTATTGTACACTACCTTAGGTAGTGGATACTGCATGATCTCCTCGATCTTGTGACCGTTGACGGCCAGTGCAGCTGGTTGTATGGTATCATTCTTGAACGGACGTACCTTGAAGTCAAAGCGTTCCACTTCTACACCATCCTTCTCAATTATACCTGAGATTTGTATGAGTGCTGACTTCTTTGGGTCTAGCCCTGTCGTTTCCGTATCGAAATGCATGACGATTTCAGACATTTTGTCTCCTTGTCATAAGTCGGTTTTTATATAACGGTATTTTCGATCCCCTATAAGAAATTCCCCTAGGGGAACTATTACAGGGTCTTTTTGTGATTATCCCACGCGCGGGTAGCACGATCAAACAATTCACGTATAGGTTCCCAGCTTTCCAAGCCCATACCGCCTAGTAACTCTGCGATCTGTTTAGGATTAAATGAAATACTAGCATTTATCTCCGCAAGCAACCTAGGAAACTGAATGTTGTCCACGAACCATGGGTCCACTTTCATCTTATTCGTAGGTGGCAATTGGGGCATAGTGTCCAATACTAGTTGTTCCGCCGTTTGGCGTGGATCAACGTAAATGGCTATACCAAAGGGTGACACGGACCAGCAACCGCCGGCGAATTCATCAACACGCGGTTTATCGCAAATATAGGCCACATCGAAACTGAATAACTCAGTTGCTTGTAACCCAACTTGTAATGCTGATACCAATTCTGCAGCATGATCCGTACGCATACTCTCATTGTGCCGAACCCATAAACCATCGTCTTCGAAACTGAAGTCAAAGCCCACATAGCCTTGTTCAGGATCGGCCTCCTTGGCCTCACCAAACGTTGCTACGATCTTCTTCGCTTCTTCGACTTGTTCCGGTTTTAGTGGATATAGGAAACTACTCAAACTGTAGTTATTAGCCATTATGGCGTTCCTGCCTTTGTATACTGGCTATATGGTGATATCTGGGAATAGATGCGTGGCGGTTCTTTACTAAGGATAACTTCGCCTTTTCTGTTAACAGACTTGAACAGATAAACACGTGTTTCCCCGCCCTTATAACGCTTATCCTGTTTTACCATGAAATACCGTAAAGATATAGTGTCTCTCATGATTTGAGCAGCGCCTGGTGGAATATGCCAGTTATACGTTGGCGTACGCACGGCGTCTGCATAGGCGTCTACTCTGTGAAATGCTCTAGCATGCTCAGATTGGATCCCCAGGCTAGATGCCGCGATGGATACTGTCTCCGGAGCTAACCCTAGACCACGAGCTACTTCGCGGAAACTACGGCCGAGTATTGATAATTGCTCGGTCATATACTCTTTATCGTGAATTAGGTCTGTAACCTTAACTTCAGGATTACTAGGCATACCGCCGGTAATACCAAAAGTGTTCAAACGGCGATATACCATACTTGGGGTAAGTTCGGCGTTATTAACGATATTGCGTACAGTAGCGTGTCTGTGAACTAGGCTTTCTACATTTCCGCGATCATTTGTGTTTAATGCTTGTGTAACTGTTATACTCATTTTCCTGCCTTTCTACTTATTTGCCTGTGCCTTAAGCACCGCAGCCACTGATAATGGCATTAATGTTGTAATCATTTCCCGCATGGCGACGGCGTACTGCCTAATCTCCCACTGCGCATGTTCTGAATCACGTAATCCGATGAAATGCATCAGATTGTGAAAATCCACTGTAGCATAAAACTCAGTGTACATGTTCTGTGGAAGCACCATACGTGCTTGTTCTCTGGCTACACCTTGGTCTATTAAAGAATCGTAGAATTCAACACACTCATCGACATAATCCTCAATCATACCGTATACGTCGCCACGGTCATTCCCGCGGATTATATACTTTAGAGTCTCTGTCTTATCAGATTGTTGTTTATCTTCTTTAGTGCCTTGTTTCCTAAGGCGCGTAGGAATGCTAAACTGTATACCTTTGCTAGTGTAACGTCTACTGATCTCGTTATAAGACCATGTACGGTGACGATGCCACTGTCGTGTTACGAATAATGGGCATTTGACGTAGAACGTAAAAGCTGTATGCTCGAAGGGTGAAGTATGTCGTTCGTTTGCTAAGTACTTGATTAACTTCCCGTCCTTCTCATCCAGCAAGTCGATTCGCTGTCCAAAGCTCACTCTTGCGGCATTTACCACGGATTCATCATTCGCCATGGCCTGTACCAGGGAGATTTCTCCTATACCATCGGCAATGACATTCTCGCGGTGGTCTAACATTTCACTCATTTACCATATCTCCTTTATCACTTCCTGGTACACGAACTCTCGTTCATGGTCATTCACGTGTTCTAGCTCCGCATCATTCATATCCTCTGGTCCGCGAATGTCGCCTTTGTCAATCTGACCTTCGGAGATGAAAGCATCGCAGAAATCCGGATAATCGTGCATGTTAATGCCTTCAATCCGGACTTCCGATACTTTTGTAATGTCAAACCCGAGGATTTGGGTGTTAAACACTGTCCTGCGCCAAATCTAGATCTGCAATTAATTCCGCCTTCTCAGCCTTTTCGGCTAATTTAGCAGCTTTAACCGCGTCTCTGGCGACAGCTTTGGCTTGAATAGCCGCCACGCGTTTACCCCAACCTTCATAGCGTGTTACTAGAAGAGAGATGGACTTCTCTTTTACACCCATAGATCGTAAATGGTCTAGTGCACGGCCAAGTGACAAGTAACGACCCTCTAGAGGGAAGAACTTATCATCTACTGAGCAATATGAAACACCAAGTACACGTCCACCTGCGAAAGTAACACCTTGAGTGTTATTTGTATTCTCGGTTTCGAGTGTACAGAGCGTAATCACTCCGGTCGTGGGTGGTACTGATTCAATAGCACCGACCTGGACTAACTTCTTGATAAACTCGGAGTCTTTTGACATAAGATCTTGATAATGATCTTTATACATTATTGATTTCCTTTCTTACTGAAGATCGGTACATTAGTATGCACACGGGTTGACTCAGTCGATATGTTCTTCAGAGCACTGTGCATATCAAGCTGTATGATATGCCCACCAACTAAGGATGCGAGTAGTCGCAATTCAGCAGGAGATAGAGTAATTCTATACTCCTGGTTTGGCAAGGTCTTCAAGCGCTTTAACGCCTTTCCGACCTTGAGTTCGATAGAATCCAATACTGGATCTTTCGGATAATTCAGGATACTGGATTGTTTAAGTTCAGTGTTAATTGTTTTACGTACTGGTTTAATGCTAGCCTCGTAAGAGGCAACCTTATAGGTAGCGATACCAAACTTAGCACAATATTTGGCTGCGATTTTCTCATTGCCGTACATTTGTGCACTAGACCGTACATATGTAATACCTGTATCATTTGATACTAATGCTGGGTCAGCAATGTAAAGGCCCCTCTCGACTCTGGATTCAATTATCCACCGTATCATAGTTTGGCCTCCACGAAGTTTGTAATCTCCCGCATAGTTGCAGTAGGCAATGGATAACCATCTTCATCTGCATCGGGGTCTATCTCGATGCCAAAGGCAGCTTCTAGGCCGAATATGATCTCGACGATATCCAGCGAGTCCGCGCCTACACTATCAATGGTAGAATCTACCCTAACGGTTTGCTTCGTAATCTCGTGTATGACACGCATAACTTTAGTTATATTATCCAATCTTAGTTCCTTCTTAGTTCCTTTCTGCAGATCATACTGTTTAATGGCCCAATCGATGGCCTCTAACTGCCAGCCATAGTTATAGTCATAGAGTTCGAGGTTATGTTCACCGAAGAAATCACTAATATCATTCCCATCCGAGAATGTGTGATTCCGTACAGCTTCTACGAAGTCATACTCGTCCTCGGTATCTAACATATTATCAGTTAGATCCTCTAAGTACTCTTCCTTGTTTTCGTCATTCTCATAACGACTCTCAAACCACTCGGCGAGTGCCTCGTGGGCCACGTTGATATCGAACTTAGCTATGCCCTTAGTAACTGCCTTTTCGGAAACATATGCAGAGTTATTAATAGCACCATTTAGTTGTCCACGGAAGAATGCGAACATATCGCTCGTCCTGGACCAAGCATTGAATCCCATGTCTCCAGAAATAGCCAGGTATCCCGGCCACGTCGTGATCTGGAATCCATAAAAACCACTATCCGGTCGTTTACAAACAAGATAACGATGTACACCGTCATCTTTCACGATAGTGAGTTTGTGATCAACTATATCCCTAGCGAACCACTCAGATCTCTTAAGTTTTGACATATTGCCTCCTACATGATCATATACTCGAACATTTATAAGGTATCCCCTACAGTGTACGTATCAAGATATAGCTAATTACGGATCATATAACCTATTAACTGATACGATACTGCGTTAAGTGGCTTAGTTACCAGCTTTTCATCATTATAAACATGTGCATTTCCCATAGAATTCTCCTATATATACAAGTGTACCGTCAGCTTCACCGAAGTTCGGTGTAACATTCGGTGTAACATTCGGTGTAAAGTTTTGAACAAGTAGCAGTGAGAGGATAAATATGTAAAACAATACTAATACGGTATAAGCTTTATTTACCCGTACTACCGAATCCACCTGTACCTCGTGTACTGTCGGATAGCTCTTTAACGATTTCAAGTTTGATCGGTTCACCGGTCATAGATACGATCTGGAACAAACGAGTACCAGCCGCTATTGTTACGCTGTCACCTGGCTGAGTTGTAAGCATAACTGGTGTGATATTATCTACCACACCGCGTACCTCGCCGCGATACCCGGCATCAATTAATCCAATCGAATTACTTTGACGCAACATGGTCTTTACGATACTGGAACGAGGTATCATCCAGTATGGTACATTTATACCTTCATACTGCATTACCTCGCTACCGGCCGGTGTACGCCCAATACCGACTGGTACTTCGCGTACCATTTCCATCTGTATACCAAGCATTAGACTAAACCCTCTAGCGTTAACGGGTACGACAATATCTTCCGGAATAAACAAGTCTAATCCGGCATCTCCATCATAGAAGTGTCCGTGATTCTCGTACATTTCCTTGATTTTATCATTTAGTGGTTTTAATCTTAAGATCATAGTCTTTATCTCCAGTGAAAGTTGTATCGCTGTATACTACAGCTCCTGCGATTAGCATATCTCTAGCGCCGTACATCCTACCAGGAGAACCCTGTGGCAACCAAGAGGTTAACCGTAGGGTTTTGTTTTCCATAAGCATTGAGTGTACGATAGGTATGTTGTTAGCCTTGGCTAAGACTAACATCTGGGCGGCTAGCTCTTCGAGTTGTTCAGTCGGAGTCTTCCTTGTTGTCATCTGCTACACCTTCGCTTTTATTCTTGTCAAGTTCAAGAAATGCACTTTCAATCACTAGCATACTCTCTATAACAGTAGGTAACATGTTATCAGGTACTTTTGAATTAGGCGCACTCTTTATAACATCTTGTAATTCAGTAAAGAATGCAAGTATCTTTACATCTCCTGTTTTAACCAGTTTATGTGCAAGTAGTTCAAGATCAGCCCCTGTTGGGATGAAATAATCCATATGTGCTTTCACATCTGACACCTTGATAACAAGAGCTTCTTTTCCGTGGTAATCGACTTCGATACCGGACATTTGGCGGATTAATACTTTTCCACCAATTATGAATTCTTTAGCACTATCACTAGTCCCTACATTAAGCACTGTTGCAACATAAGATTGCTGTGCTTTAGCTGTGGACTCTAGGATAGCTATGCCACTCTCTGATTTGGTTTTAAGTTCTGGAAGAATGACTAATAGGTTGTCTCCAACCGGACGTGGTAAATACATTGTAACTCCTTACAAGCGAATCTGATCGCTATTTAGCCCAGCTGTAAGTACAGCCGCGGCGTCAAATTGATGTTCATTGTGACCTTTGCGGTCGTCCCAAGGTGCCCCTGGGAATTTAAGACGCATAGCTGCTTCTACGGCAGCTTTACTTGCACCTACTTTACCAGTAGCTGCTTCTTTGGCCTCAAGAGCCATGATAGACATTAAAGGTATACCCCACATTCGGGGTATAATAACGGATAAAGCTTTGGCAAATGCCAGACCTGTAGCTGAGCTAGCAGAACGTGCACCACCGGATGGTGTTTCAGCCATAATAACATATGGCTTATACTTATTAATAACAGCATTAAAGCCATCAGAGAGTATTTGTAATCGACGAGTTATATCATCTGCAGCGTACGTCTTACGTTTCTTGCTCTCCTTCTTAGTTATAAGAGTGATAGCATGAACTATGGAATTAGTAGGTAAATGATACACTAATATTCCAAAGTGAGTAAATGACGGGTCAACAGCTACGATATAATCTCTATTAAACATCATGATGAGCTTCGAACAACTTTCCGACGATCTCCATGAAATCGTCTAAACGTAAATGTACCATATCACCTTTGCCTTGTACGCCCGTGACGAATACAGCTATTGTATCACTCGATGATCTTACTATCTGTTGCTGTGCTTTTTCCCACTCCTTCCAAGGTACGGTATGGTTTTTCCTAACACCTGACGGGGAATCCTTGCACTCTACGCCTATGCGCAAAGGTAATGCGGAGTCGAAAGGCATCCGTAGATCGCCATCTCCTCGTACATTACCAGAACCAGGATTATACTGAAAGGGTAAACTCCAAGCTCGACCGGCAGACATAACTCGTGCTTCCAACGCTTGTTTCCCTGTAGTTCCCATTAGTCTTTAGCAATAGTAAACATTACACGGTAGTGAGTATTACCGGCTTTACCGTGAATAACTCCAAATTGCGCTATGCTACCATCTTCCTTCAATTGTTCGTACTCGACCTTAAGTTCGTCATCGTCCACAAGTTTATGTAACTTACGTACAGTTCCGATACCAAGTACCAATTGGATATCTTTATCTTGGCTAACACCAATCTCACTACCAGTGAGTTCGATAGTTTCACTACCTCGGTGTTTGTTGTTGTTTACACTTACACCAGCCAAGGTTTTACCAGCTGGAACAGTGAGTACCACATCACCACGACTCATGGCCTCTAGTCTATTGACTATCGTACCCATTTCTTTGATATCCCACTTGATCTCTTGATCAGGACGCTTTTTGATTAGCACCAATGATTCTTCGATATCATGATTAGGCTCCATAGCACAAGCTAATAGCAATGTACTTGGATTCTTGGGGTCAGGATTTGACAACTGTATATAGTTCTCATCCTTGTCCTCCGGCAATGCAAAGTGCATATCAGCCGCACTCATTTGCTGAATGTGTTTCAAAGCATCAGACGGCAGAAAGACGGTAAACTCTTCTGTAATATCCGGTGCCTCGATTGTAAGAGTTGCCAGCTCTCTATCTGATCGCAGTAACACTTGTGCATACATCTTGTCGTTAAACTTCTTAGTACTGAATCGTACGAAGTATACTCCAGGACCGTTAATGACACGAGTCTTATCGAAGAGATCGCCAAGCGCAGCTGCATTGAAATGTCCAATAGCACGCATCTTAGGCTTCATTTCGAAGAATGATTGAGAATCTAATAATCCAAACTCGTATTGACCATGAATACTACGTACTTCTACAGAGTCTAAGGAAGCAGCAGCGCCATCTGCTGGCGCTACATAAGTTATGGAATCATCCTTTTTGGTTTTAGTGAGTAGGGATTGTAATTTATCCCACTCTACAACCAATTTACGCCCAGTTTGTGGTGCTTGTGTAAGATCCACTACTGCGGCGCACTGTACGTATGCGTTCCTCGATAGAAACTTAATACGTTTAGCGTCTTTCTTAATAAACATGGATAACATGTTAGTATCAGGACTTGACTTTGGGCCCTCGGCCCCTGGTTTGCAGAAGTTTATAGCCGTTAAAAGTGGCTCTCGATCTCCGACAAACGTTACTGTTGCATCGCTCATATTGTTAATAGCTCCATTATGCTGTTAAACACTTCTTGATACTCTGTGTCTGTTCCCTCGTCTACTGCCTTCTGTACCTCTGCTAACTTCATCTCATCGATTATAGTTATCTCGGCACGTTCGGTTATCCAGCGAACAATATCAGTACCAGCTTGTTTTTCGGCTTCGGCCTTAACTTTGCCATTACGTATATACTCCGAGCTTAACATGTTAAACAATGCAAGCATGGTGTCTCGTATGGCATTAGGTTTAGGCATTTAGCATCTCACCAATTTGAATTCTCCGTGATACAGTTATCTCGGCTAATTCATCTAGTTCTTCGGCAAACTGCAGACTACCACTAAGTTCTATAGCGATTCGTAATTGTATAACCATCGCTAGTGCTTCCAGTTCTGCATTGAGTATATCTTTGAGTTTGCCATCCTGTAATATAATTTCAACATCTGCTTTCGCAAATGGTAAATTAATAATAATAGAGGGATTGGCTGGCTCAGTGTGGTCGGCGGGGTTAGTATAGCCCATTGTAGACGTTTCCGTCTGAAATACTCTAGTACTCCCCGGGGTTTCAATTAACTTTATCATAAAGTCCTCCATGTATGTAACTTAGCATGGACATTAGAGATTCCTAATGCTTTATAGGACCGATTAGTCTTTTATGTTCCATATTCAGGAACAAACTAAAGATAACCATATATACGGTAGCAGATACCAACGTCGTTAGCCCCACTACCGGCAACCAAGCTATAGCGGCCCAGCCGAACAGTATATCTGTTACTAGCATGTTCTTAATAGCTAACATATAGAACTTATGTGGAACTTTCTTCAGTATAAGTACCGATGCCAGTGTGGATAGAGCTCCAGTCACTGCGCCAGTTATAAGCATATCTAACATGCGTCGTGCTCCCTTTGTTCAACAATTAGTAAGACTGGAAGTTCTTCTGGGTACGCTAGGAGTATACCTCCTAGTTTCTTACTACAGTCAGGGCAGGGCATAAACATGGTAGAACGATCTATTTGATCATCTTCTAACACAGTGTACGCTCCGCACTTCTCACACACTACTTCGCAGGACATCCCATTCCTGTGGTTCAAGCAATAGGGATAGATTAGGTATCTCAGGTATGAGTACACCTTCTTTGAACGCTAGCATATGCTCGCCGTTCTTATCCGTATCGTCGGTAGCTTCCAGCGATGCATGTACAAACCTGCTCCATAGCCCTCCGATGGTGTTACGCATCTCAGAGTCTAATGCACCTTTCGCCATCTTGAATTTGTTATCTTTGAAATCAAACTCACGATCACGTATCGGCCACATCATCGGGATAACTCTCCCAGCTGGATTTGCCCGATCGAACGGTACAATGGAGAACAGTATAATTGAATTCTGTTTGGTGATAGCCATCCCCTCGGCGTGTAACGCCTCGTGGCGTATAGGCTTAGCGAATGTTAGGTTCCTAAATAAACTATCAGCGGAGTCAATTAGCCCCCTAGTGAGTATTTTAGTCTGTTTCACTAAGGCAGCTCTATTCTCAGCTTGCTGTGTAAACCACAGCTTCTTTCCAGATTCGAGGAGCTTATCTAGATCCTCGGGCTCTTGTATTACCGAATACATAGTATTGCATCCTTTCTACCGAATCGAATAGCCTCACTTATATTGGGCATGTATATATCGCCCCAGTCAGTGTAACGCTTATTCATTGTGTCCTCGACGATGAGCGGTAGGATTACCATCACGGTATCTCCCCACTCTATTTGTCCGCCTTTCTTGTACACTACCACGTGGTCGCGGCTTAATGCCATTTGACCGGACTTGATACGTGCACCACTAGCGGTGATATCAGGAGTATCATCTGTTTGCCACGGTACATTGTTATATGCCGTTAACGTTATAGACTTACCTCCACTAAATAGTAATAGATTCTTTTCTAAATCGGCAATACGGTCTACATGCCATTGATGCCGTACCGCGTTGTGCTGTACAACATCTCGGTGCTTTATTTCTATGGCACTATGGTATAGCTCGTCACTAGATTTAACTTCCAAAAGAAGTGCTATAATAAACATTAGCACAAGTATAATGAAATAGAGACCTGCTCTATCTTTAAAGTTAAGCATATGTATGCATCCTATATCCAACACCGTCGTGCTTTATGCACACGATGTATTGTAATGTCTCGGAAGATTGCGGTGTAGTGATTACTACCATTAAGGATGTATCTTGCTTAAGGCGCTGTTGTACAGCAAGCGGGTCACTACAAACTTCACGAATCATTAACTCCGCGGTATCCGCGAAGATTGATCCCTTAGTTTTAGGTTTCGGGATTTCTTGCAACACAGCTCCGGGCTGTAAGGTTTTAACGTTCATAAGATGGTTCCTCAGAGAATGAAATGAAGCTGAGTTCTGCTTATAGTCATGGGTGGGTACGCCGCGATGCGACATTCCTACCAAGCTGATTATAGGCTACTAGCCTAAGGGGATCTTGAGGTCTACCTGTTATGTTCTCAGCATTCCGGTTTACAACCCTGCGATTTGTGATTGAGTTTAGCACTATTACTTTTTACCTTTGAGCCCTTCGGCAGTTCTGGTATCAGTTATCGTGTGTCCGCACTATCATGTCGAATATATGCATCCTAGGTTTTAGCCTCAACATATACCCTTGGTCTACTGGGTGGAACTCTAAGCACTTCAGATCATTCCCTGACTTACCACGCAGTCTTCGCCCTAAGGCGAATCCGCTAAGCTACCTCAATACTAGTATTGAGAGCGGCTATTTCATAGTCCAACTCACGTTGGAACTTTAAGTATGTATTAAGACGTGTACCGATGCCATTTTCCTCGTCAAACCATGTACGAGTAATGATCACACCTTCTGGTTCACGGTTACCCCAGATACGGCTACCACTAACTTCTTCTTTAACGGGATACTTAATCTCCCTGATGTCTTCGCCATCTTCTGATACACTTGTACTATCGTGATGGTTAGACAATAAGGGTAAAATGTTCTTCTGAACCTCTCGAAGCCAATTGACCTTGTAGATCAATAGGTCCTTCACTTGCTTAGCACTTGCTGGTACAGCTGGGTTCATATTGGCGTTCGCTACGGCGATACGGCTCTTGTTGAAAGCCACTAACTCGTAACGTTCTAGGACTTTATCCAGAATGCGGAAGTAACGTTTCCCGTACTTGTTCCATTCTAAGTCAAATGCTTTCCTAGTAGCTGATAAGGATACAGCCTTGGATTGAATACCGCGAAATCGATAAACTTTATTCAGTAGTAGTATATCACTACCAAGTGCGGTTAAATCACGCTTTGCTTCGTTCATTGCTTGTTGCAACGTTAACTTCATGCATCCTCCATTTCGGAATTGTACTCTTTGAGCCATTCCTCGATTATTAATCTTTGTGCGGGGGCTTCGACGCGTAACTTGTCTATCCCCTCTGGTAACAGTATAACCTGAAAGTCATTACTGTTATAAGTTCTCTTTATTTGTACACACAGAGACTTAATAGCATCCATCGGTGCAGCCTGTGCTAACGAGAACAGTTGTATACCGTTACCCTGGTACTTAGCACGCCATGTAGACATGCCGCCATGTTTTGCAGTGGTAAGTGTAATGTTAATGTTTATCATGATTATCCTTCATTTACATCTATTATAACCAGTGAAAGTGATAATGCAAGCATTATCTTTGAGTGTTTACGAGTTCTACTGGAGTTGGCCCACGAGGTATGAATACCATACCCGTTACCGGAGCACGATGTCCAAATCCATGATCAACCTCTTTATATATCCACCCACCGAGTACGCAGAGTATACGGATACCTCCGTCTGCTATGCCTTCCTCGTGTAACTTCATTATAAGTAAATCTGCTTCAGTTTCTATCTTACGCATAACTTCTCCTTTAATAAAATATGCAGTACACCCATGAGCTATCTCTAGTCAATACTAACGCGTCACTCCATCAGTGGGGGGCCGGCTCCTGGAAAGTCCTCTGCTACCTGTCACTTATTCCGGTCAAGTCGGTAGCCATAGGCGAATTCGATGCATGCACATGTAGGAAGGGGCGGAGTTGAACCACCGACGCGGAGATTTTCAGTCTCCCGCTCTACCACCTGAGCTACCTCCCCATTTATCTTTAGTCATCTGGATCTGGAACCGCACGCTTGCGGATGATTTCCACGATACCCTCTTCGAATATGTTTCCCAGCGCAAACTTTCGTTGGTTTACGTATGAGAGATTCGAACTGTATGTCACATACCCAGTAGCCCCCACGTGGAGCTGACTTAATTTCACATCTTCATCCGTAGAACCTTTGAGTAATCTTAGATTCTTCTTATGAGATGTATCATCATTACGAGCTAGACCATTCATGGCTCTACCCTCGTTTATTAAGTCATCTTCCATAAGTTCCGGTCGTCGCATTGCTCTTTCGCCGAGATTGAAAGCTTCGAAACGTTCCAGGTACTCCTGAACGACCCATTCCTGTTGTCCGTTCTCACGGTGCCAACGGCTTTGGGATATATCTATACCAGATACTTCACCATCTAGCCAGTCCCAAGCTTCTAGCTCTTCAACTAGATCCTCGCTGAATTTCTTACCGTTGATTACACAGTAGAATGAATCTACTTCCATGCCATCAGCCACAGTACCGAGGCGGGCTTGCCGTACTAAGTGTGGTACTAATGATAAGGCTCCGCCTGTCATCGTCAATGTGCCTATGGCATTTAGACCAGCTATACGAAGTGTACGTAAGGCTTTATATACGTCCATGTCGACGGGCCTCGCTGGACCACGCAGACAATGTCCGCACTTCATGTTACATCTCTGAGTCAGTTCTAGTGTCAGATCCTGTATGTGTAGGTTCTCCATCTGTACCTTGCCGTTCATCCACTACGTGGATATTACTTATTATATTGTACATCTTAATACACCACTCGAATTTAGCTAATATGCTAACTTGTAAGCGTGCAACCTTACGTGGCTCTGGTCTAAGCTCTCCTATTTGAGTGTACCTTAAGATATGCTTACCTTTGTGTACATCAATACGTTTGAAATAACCTTCAAATCGACTCCAACATGGCCCAATGTACTGTACGGCCTCCACATTTTGCCGATTGTAACCTACGGGATAGTCATACCACTTCCCAACGATAAACTTTCGCTGGGCCTTCTCGGGTTTAGGGCTATACACTTTAGGTGTCGGCTTTGGACTATATCCCATATTAACTCCTATGGCAATGAGGCACTAATGGCACGACCGAAGAGTTTCTATCTCTTGCGATAGAAATAGACCGAGTGGCTTCGTGCGAATGTTAGTAGGCCCATCTGTAGGTGGGATCATTAATTGACTACTGGATCATCACGTGTTACTCTAATCTGCATCGTCATTGGATATCCTCTTGCTCATTTTATTACTTCTCCCCGTACGATACATACTTTTCACAAGATACAGCTTTGCCGTTGTCGTTAAGTACGGCAGGCCAGTCACCCCACCGCATGGTAGGTTGACAGATACTGTCGGTGCCAGGACGTAATGCGCATTCTACGCACTTCCAGCACAAGTCTTCTTTAGTAATTTCCCGCCTCTTAGGCAGGAACGAGATCAAGGTCCATAACCAACCTCCCGACGGTGCTACTAACATGTAGTCTCCTCTTTACTGTTCTAAGTATACGACGGATACGCGTATTCTGTTTATTATGAAGGATTACGATAGACCATGCATTCTTACTGTGGTTTAACGCACCATCCCAAGAATTCATACTACAGACCCAGTGATTACCGGGTACAGTTCGAATAGTCTTGGTCTTTTCCTGATAAGTCCAGTCTTGTTCCATTGGATCCATAAGTTTCCTTTATTGTACGCCAGGTAGGATTCGAACCCACGACTCCCTCGTCCGTAGCGAGGTACTCTATCCATACTGAGCTACTGGCGCATGTTAATTTAGTTATAAGTAAACGAGCTTATAGCGATGTATGAGAGAAATTCAATCTATAAACTCCTCTTGGAGTGCAGAGATTGGATTTATTGAATGCAGCGATTTGGCATTAGATCTTGTAGGCGAGAGAGCATACCTGCGCTCGTCTTCATGAGATAATGTCTAAGCGAGTGAACAACCAGGAACATGAAATGCTTTGATTACTGCTTCACTCATAGTTTACTTTCATTTCTATAATTATACTATTAGTACAAGTTATGAATATAATCTAAACAAGGTATTACACTTAATTGCTATATTCGGGCGCGTAACCTTTTCTTCTTCCGGAGCACCAGAGTATACTGATACAAACTTACGTTTCACACGTACTCTAGCTTTTTCTGCAACTACTTCGAGTACATAGCACCTTGAGTTATGTGCTACGCCGTTATTGTATTGGTGGAATCCATAGAATGCACCTACTACAATGTCACCGCCTAATGCGTCCTTGCTCATTTGATTTCAATCTGAGCTACGGGCACTGTAGGTTGGGAGTGAGGTCCGCGAAGTTCTCGAATATCATGTTTCGAACGCTGACCACTCCACCAATAACCACCTTGGGTTCCCCAAGACATCAGCATACTTAAGCTGGTGTATGTGTTCGTATCGCCGTTAGGCATGACCTTATACCCAAAGAACTTATTGAATATACGTTTTGGGTCCCAGCCTGTTATAAGTACAGTATCTCCACCCTTGGTGAGATATACTTTACCAACTTCTAACATAAGTTCCCTCGAAGATAGCCCTTACGTGTCTGGGCCGTGTTACACAAAACAATTACATTCTTAATTGGGTCCACTGTATTTCTCCTTTTGATTATTCGCCATAAAACTGCCACAATATTGCATTACAATAAGCGTGTACAGCTCCAATAGTCATACCTGTGTCGTGGTTATGATGTAGGTGAACCGGGTACTTAAAGAACCCTTCTGGAAACAATGCTTTGTTTATAGTCCTATCATCTGGATCATAAGGATTACCATCTAAATCAGCACCACAATGGTAGCAACGTTCGTCCTGCAGCTTGATGTATTCTTCGCGTACAGTTCGGCGTTCTTGCCATTTCATAGTATTATAGTTTACTGGTAACTTCATAGTGGGGGCGGAGGGAGTCGAACCCCCGACATCCTGCTTGTAAGGCAGGCGCTCTAAACCAACTGAGCTACGTCCCCATTAATATTCCGACAGTCGCGGTACACTGGCTGTACACAACTTAATGCTTATAGGCAACGGGAACAAATCGGTCGTAGGAATATCAATACTATTTGAATACTTCTAACTTCTCCTAAAGCGATCACACGAATGTACGAGAACTACGCCAACCTTCTGACTTAATTCAAAGGAAGCTTGGGCTATCTCGCAGTTATCAGCTTGCCCAGGTTTAAATAATGTACAGCCTTGGTGGCATATACATATATTCTTATTTTGGTCCCGGTACTGCTTTACAGCGGTCATTTCTGTGTCACGGTATTTACTTCGTACTTGTACTACTCTTGCTGGTCTCACTCATGTTCTCCATATTAAATTCATGTTTACCCTTTAGTATAGGTTTTAGACCCTTGTTTTCCAAGGACTTTATTAGCTCTTCCTGTTTAACAGCCAACGGTGTACGGTAAATACCTTGGCTAATTAATACTTTCTGATTCTGAGATACTGAATAATGGCACCAGCCGTCGTCTTCTGTTTGCCAGATAACATTGAGAGTATTCTCATTTTCACGTTCATCTATAACTGTAATGCTATCCCATACAACCATATATTTCTCCTTGTTTGCAGGTGTCGAGGGACTTGAACCCCCATACTAGGTTTTGGAGACCACTGCTCTACCAATTGAGCTAGACACCTATTTACTGCAGCGTGAGCATTGCATCTCACAGAACTTTATAACGGTATTGAGCAGGTTAGACTTACGCGAGGCACGTAGCTCGTAGTCAGTAGATACCTACAGCTTCTTACTCTACCTTGTTCCCTAATTCTACCTATATTAGGCCCGCTAAGTGGTCGGACATCTATAGATGCACTAAGTCACTGTGTACGGGAAACTGCAAATGTTTTATCTATTTCTTTATATTAATTCTTTAACAGTTTTAGCTATAATACTTGTATTATTATGTACGAAGTCTTCAGCGTCTACATCAAAGCTACTCTTTAAATAACGAGGAAATGTTACATCATGTAACCCTAAATAATTAGTACCAATCCCTATAAGTTTTGTATGTTTGAATGGTGCCATTAACGCAAGATTTAGATCAAGCTCTGCTTTAATATTAAATATAGCATGGTCATCGGCAATAGGGCTAACCATTAATAAATAGTCAGGCATCGTGCCGTGCAGTAATCCAAGGGTTACAGCGCTGTACTGTTGATTAGATAATGCACCTTGGCCCTCCACTATAACTAAGTCAATACCATCTACATCGTCGATTAGTTGTTCAACTACTCCACTAACGAAGTCAGACGGTACTGCGTCAATAGCTACACCATTACCAGTTATAGCCATGGCAACTTGCCCTGTACTGATGAATGCAGTTTTAATACCAATTGCTTCTAAATTCTTATGTAATATTAATCCAGCAGTCATCTTACCTACAGCACTATCAGTGCCTACGGTAAGTAGAATCTTAGACTTTCGAGTTCTCCAAGTTCCGCGCGCCATCCTCGAAGGAGGGTGCCACCTCAGATCCCAAATGTTATCTTCCCATTGGGAGAAACGATGATCTTTAGCTAATAGCGTATGAGTACCGTTCCAAATCTGTAACCCAAGTTTGGCTGCTCTGTATGTTGAATCAAACCATTTATAGTTAAATTCACCACCAGCTATACCTACAGCAATAACAAATGTATTAGGACGATATTGCATAGCCTCTTGTATACCATCTACAATGGGAATGTTTCCACCCCAACCTAAAGCTTCTTGTACAGTAGTATGGCGGGTGGGAGATATAACGGCAACAACTTCTTCATTTCTAAAACGAAGTAGTCCTTCGGCCATCTTAGTTGCACCGTGTAGTACACCAAAGTGTTCTGGTACATATAAGACAGATCTACGTGTGAACTTGGTATCTTGCATATAACTCCTCTGACCAATGAAAACTACCGAGATAACATATACTCGATGTCTTCTGTCTGTGAGCCCAACCTATAGCGCCTCTTAATGTTTTAACCGCTTCTAAGTCATGAGCCTTGAATTGTTCATATGTCATACTGCTATCACTTCCATCCCTGTAAGGACAGTAGATGACAGGTCCATCCCAGCGACTGAGAGGTCCAGTAATATACTTAATATGTTTATCCGCTTGAATAGCAACAACGAATGTAGTATCTTTGTATCCTAATGTACGTAGAGTATCTATAATTGCAAGTGTAGCAGATCCATTGTGACCAGTATCGTAGAATACGATAGGATCATCCGGTGAAAGTATTTCCATTCGTCCAGGCCACGCGAGACGTGTTAAGCCTCTCTGAATGATATTTGGAGCAATATCTGGATATAATATATCGAGAGTAGTTAGCACAGTGGATAGATTAGCAGCCTGATGGTTGCCTAATAAGGGAATAGTATATTCATGTCTACCCTTGTGTTCTATCTTGAAAGTTTGACCAGATCCATGTATCTCTTGTCCGGTAACAGTATTAAGTAACCAGGCATAAGCGAACTTGGATCCAACTTTGCTGGCGATTGTCGCCAATTGGAGACTCACTTCGTCGGAGTTTAATCCTATTACCGCCGGTTTGCCCGGAAACATGATGCCAGCTTTCTCGATAGTTATATCCTCAACGGTATAACCTAACCAGTGTTCGTGATCTAAATCAATACTAGTAAATACACTGATATCTGAATCAATAGCATTAGTCATGTCTAGGCGTCCGCCTACATTAGTTTCAATGACCGCAACATCTACCTGTTGCTCTTCGAAATACTTTACAGCTAATGCAGACATTGCTGCAGTAAGAGATAATCGATGCTCTTTTAACTTATCATGCCAACGTTCTACTTGTTCAGTAACGAACGTACTTGGGATTACCTCATTATTGACACGTACAGTCTCAGAGATATGTAGTAAGGCTGGGGAAGTAAGTGTACCTACCCGCAAGCCTTGAGCTTGAAGGATTTCAGATAACATAGCAACAACGGAGCCTTTACCATTAGTACCGGCCACGTGAATAACCTTGTAAGATTTCCAAGGTTGACCTACATCTTTGTAAAACGCAACCATAGCCTGTGCGCTATCCAAAGGGATGCCGGCTGAATGTTTCCTAATGAACGCTAATGCTTTATCATCCGTACGCTCCGCGTATTTACGATTTATCTTTAACATGAGTTATCCTTAGTTTAGTACCGGGAACAGGAATCGAACCTGCACGACACTGGGTCACGGCGTCCTAAGCGCCGCGCGTCTACCGTTCCGCCACCCCGGTAAAACTCAACCTCCATGGGTTGATTTCTTCTTTATCAACCTTATATGGTTGACACTACAATAAGCATTCCGATTGCACCTATTACTAAATTCCACGTACCAGTTAACCACGGTACATTATAACCTAATATATGCCATTTCCACCCAGCTTCTTTGAATAAGTTCCCAGATGCTACATAATTTAAGCTAAGATCATAGAAACATACACCAAGCAGCCAAGCCCCGATACCGGGCCAGAATGCGCTAGTACCTAAAAACATAGCCAAGACTACTGTACCCCAGATTCCTATATTCTCTAACAATCTCCAGGCATGGTAATCTAGCAATCCATTAGTTCCGCCATTTGAATGTATCAGTATATTAGACCTACGTTCTGAAACGGATGCCCAGCTATAACCTTCTGTTATTCCTTCAGCTAGCCAATACAATACTACTAAGAATATAAATAATATAATCATGATAACTCCTTTATTGTGGACCCGCAGGGATTCGAACCCCAATTCTCAGACCCAAAATCTGATGTCCTAGCCATTGAACGACGGGTCTATTTCTTATTAGCTATTATTTCTCGTAATTGTAAGCCAGGGCCAGTAGCACCGTGCCAATTAAGGTAGAAATCGTCGCATGTACAAGTATGTGGACCAAGTGGTCTTAAATTACCTGTATCTATGGTTTGTTTACAAACAGTACAGGTTCCCGTACGTTTGGATGATTGAACATGTTCGCCTTCGCCGTTCATATTAACCTCTTCTGTTTCTGTTCTCTAACGAATGTACGCAGTATCTTTACACGCGGTAGATCACGGTTCATTATATGAATTCCCCACTCACGTGCGTGTGTTTCAATAGCATTAGTGATGGATTCGATTAACTCTAACCATTGTGGTAGTTTACGTAACTCTGTACCAAACAAGTATGGATAACGTTGCCATCGTAGATTCTCCAACACTCGTGGATTATCAAGTAAATCGATATAACCAATACCAAGTGATTCCAAATGGGCAGCGGCGGATGATTCCTCCGTAGCATTCCCGTTAGAAATCATATCCTGAGCCTTGAACGCAAAGCGTACAGTGTCTACACTTGTAACTAGGTTAGCACTCATTATGATTTTAGCAGTCTCATACTGCTCTTGGCTAATCTCATGATGATAGATCGAAGCGGACCAACTTACTCGTGAAGGTTCAATCTTAAGATGTAACCGTTCACCGTCTTTGTGTACTTCAACGATTTCAACATCGTAGAAATACTCGTCATATCTACCAGCCTCATATTTAGCCTCAATGTAATGCATTAAGTTAAAGTGAAATGAAGGCTTGCTCGTCATGTACCTATTGAGGTGATGAGTAGCGAAGTATCTGCCAACATACCCCATAGAGGCTAGTCGTGCATCAATCTCTACTTGTTTTTCAGCCTGTTGTGCAACTTTTAATGCTTCTTCGAGTTTGTGTACTTTACTAATGTTTGACATTGCGTGCCTTCTTAACTTTCGGTGGAGGTTCCAGCCCAGTCTTCTCTACACCATTATACTTAACCGTAAATGATAATGATTTCATAATTACTCCTTTAATTGCTTCGCCGGTGTACAACATGAGCACTTCGTTTATATGTAGTATTCTGGGTTTTCCCACCAACCAGTACATATACGCTTGTTCGCTACTTGGGTGTGCTTTTAACTCAAGTATTACGCACACCGACTACTGAGCACCCTGAGGGAGTCGAACCTGCACGAGTTTCCCCACTGGTTCCTAAGACCAGCGCGTCTACCAATTCCGCCACCTCGGCATAATCATTCCTCTAATGCTTTATTTGATATATCTTTGTAGTATTGAGCAGAATTTAACTCCCCATACGGCGTATTAGTGCGCACACCATTAGGGTATGCACAACAAAGACTGTCATGCCCCGAAGGACGTTCGTCGTCGTGGCAAGCACACTTACACTCAGCTATTGTAGCCCATCGTAATTTGTCATGTACTTTACATAACTTACATGTACAAGGTGTGCTACTCTCCGTAGTTTTACGAGCAGCCATAACTTTATCAACTAATGGTCTGATAACCATACTTTCTACCGCCCGTGCGGCGGATAGTATCTGTAATGAGTTTAACCAATCCAATTCAGTACTTATTGCTTTTTCTACATCTTGTATTATCATGTCCGTAGCTTGAGTTTTTGCGCTAAGAGCCATTAGTTATCTCTATACACATAGCTTTTATTTCTTTATTAACTTCAGCGTTAAAGACCATATTCATTTGACGCTTAGTAAATCTATACTTATCCCGAATCCAGCTAATATTACCCATATGATACGGTTTTTCGCCTTGTATATCATATACTTCATACGTAGTTCCACGAACATGCTTTACTTCGTACTTAGACAAATCCTCAGTAGTAACTTCTGGAATATCTTTTACATAAAAATCACCAGTAATCATTAAATGATTAGGTGTTTGTTCAGAGAGCTTATACCCTCCGTTAAGTTCAATCTTCATTGTAACTCCTTTGTAGAATGTTAGGATTTATAGTACCTATAAGCTCAGCATTCTTCTCGTTGGCATCCAACGTACGTTTTACTAGAGTAGTTAGGTTTTTTATTTCCTTAATAGTAATATCTCTATCCTTAGTTTGCGAATCATATATACGTTTGAACTTTACATACTGTGTAGCAGGTAGTTGTTCTGATAATCGTATTAACTCTTGTAACTTAGTCATAGTATTCCTTTTAACGCAGACCCGTGAGGATTCGAACCTCAGTTCTCGGACCCAAAATCCGATGTCCTAGGCCACTGGACGACAGGTCTGTGTTTACTTAATGCTGGCTTATTATTCTATTATCTTTACACTCAAGATCTAGTTCTTTCGCTAGACCCTCCAATACTTGGAGAGATGCATTAATAGAATGTTGATCAGGCATCCAAGAGCCATCCTGCAACATTAATAAATCCGTATATAAGCTATCCAAGAACAATTGTATACTTCCTACGTCCATATTAACCTCACTTTATCTATAATCCAATAGAAATCATGTATTAAATAACTAACACCACGATATACATTTGGTATTTCGCTAAGTAAGAAGTACGCTATTACGTACGCCGTAATATCTTTACTTCCATATTTAACAGTAAATGATAGTTCTTTCATTAAATACTCCTTTATGAGCCCACGGACGGGCTCGAACCGCCGTATCCGGTTTACAAAACCGGTGCTAAGCCAACTCAGCTACGCGGGCAATAATCTATTTCTTCTTTGTCTTAGCCTTCTTACGTTTCTCTTTGGCTTCGAACTTCTCATCTTCCTTAGCCTTTTCTCGGGCTAATTGGAATGCGAGTGGAAACTTCTTTACTAGATCTTCAGTCATTTAGTTGCTCCTGTTCTAATAAACTCTTAGTTAAACACAGATCCACGTACTCTTTCATACCTGGCGTAATACTTTCCCAACTATCTGAACGTTTCTCTTCACACATCTTAAGAAACTTAGCGAAGAAGAACTTACCTAGTTCGTGATCTCCATCAGCCGTACCTCGCGGGTTACGTGCCATGAATATCTGAGCTAACATTGCATAGTTCTCTTCAGTTATGTGTTTAGTTCCCTTTAAAGGATCAGCTTGGTTATCCAATACATCGTATGCTATAGATGCAAATGCATCAAAGGACATAGTCATACCGATTTGTAATAGTGTTATATCAGCGATATTCTTATCATCGCGATCTTGTATAACATCAAGTACTAAGTCACTAACTCGCATGTGTTTAGATAAATACTTTATTAGCTCTTCTGGTAATTTACCAGGTAAAGCGTACTTCACGAGATGCATTATCTGATCTCTGTTAATTACATGTTCCATTACTACTCCTAACTACAAAGTCTATCCCTGTAGGTATACCCCAGTATTGACTAAAATCTTGACCATAAGTTATCTTATTATTGAGTCTAAACTTTATACTATAAGTGTATCGTATTTTACTAACAAAGGTGTAGGTACTTTCTTACGTAAGTCTTGAGATACTTCATCCCAGTTAACACCTTCAGCTAATTCATTAATCTCAAAGTTTTGATTCTTTCCGTCGATACATATATCTACACCGTAGAAGCTTAGTCCTTCTTCGTAACAGTTAATGAAATCTAACTCAAAGTGTTTAGCCACTGCGAATAAATCATCAGAGTGTTGTTTCCACTTAGTATCATACGAACAGGTTATGTACCATGTCATAGGAGCTACTTCGCT